>Ga0065711_1039587_pt1 | contig 17688 bp, 16 predicted proteins | sample Hoacrofraction12_FD_59098 | JGI IMG/M metagenome (GOLD analysis project Ga0065711, IMG submission 59098) | Hoatzin crop microbial communities from Cojedes, Venezuela - Epithelial fraction 12 v2 (version 2) | ecosystem: Host-associated > Birds > Digestive system > Esophagus > Crop | place...
CGCCGAGGGGGGCGGGCCGGAGCGGCCGCGCCGAGGGCCGGAGGAGGGCAGGGCCCCCGGGCTCTGCCGCTGCCCTGGGCCCGCAGGGCTGTTCCGGGGCGGGGCCGTGCGTGGCACACGCCGGTGGCTCCAACCAGCCGGCGCACGGGGCTGAGCGCTCGGCCGCTGCTGTTACGCGTGGCCGGGTCTGGGGTTACCGTGAGGATTAGACATGTCCGGCCTGGGGCGCTCCCTCCTCGACGTCAGGCTGTGAAACCTGGTGGCACGTTCCTCCTCCCCGTAGCCAGCGTGCCGACAGGCTCCGCTGGGTGCGCAGGTCTGACCCTGCCGCTCCGGTTCCCGTTGGCGGCGTGCGTTTGCCGGCCCTCGAGGCTCGGTGTCTGCTCCGGTTCCTGGACAGCACGCTGGCCTGGTCCTGCTCGCTGGCCTGCCCCAGCAGCGGAGGGGACCCACGCTGACCGGGGCTCCCCGCGGGCCTGCCTCGGCCCTGCTCCGGTGGGGCTGCGTGTCCAGCGGCAGAGATCACGCACAAAGAAGCCTTTTCTCTGATGCAGGGCAGGCTCCTAATAAAAGGAGAAGAAGGAAAAATCACATGGGATTTGGAGGTTCTCTGGGGACAAAAGAGAGAGCACACAGGAACAACAGCCACATTGCTAAAACCCCGGTGTCCTGAGGCCGGCCGGGGAAGCAGGGACCCCCACAGCAGCCGTGCTGCGGAGCGGCGGGGCTGGAGGTGGAGTGGGCCGGCTCGGCACGGAGGTGGCCCACGGGCACAAGGCAGCGCGGGCAGAGCTGGCAGGGACAAGCTGCCTGCTCCCTGGGGGCCAGCGAAGCCTGCGGAGGTTCAGCGTGAAGCTGCTGTCTCCTATTAGCAAAACGCCCGTTGTCTTTCTGCCGTGCCCCCTCCCAAGGGCAGTCTGCAGCGGGCACCTTATGCCGAGTGCTAACGGTGCCATTAATTACTGGGGCAGGGCGTGGACACAGCCAGCACTGGGGGGGCACCATGCGCAGAGCGAGGGCTGCCCACGGCATGGGGACAGGGCACAGCGGTGAGCTGGTAAAAGCAGGGTGCTGACCAGGAAATGTCTTTAACTGGGCTGCTAAAAATCCTTCCCCCTCTCCCCATCAGCAAAGCAAACCTGGGGCTCTGCCGTCCCAGACACTCTTTTGTTTTGCTCTGGTGCATGGACAGTTGCAGGAGCTGCTCAAGGAGCACCACGCAGGGATTCACTGACTCAAAAATCAAGTGAGCCAGGTCCCATCTGAACCCTGAATGACGCAGGTCCTGCTGTGGGGCTCTGTGGGGACAGCCCAGCCCCACAGCCTGTTGCTGGGAAAGCCTATGAGCTTGAGCCTGGGGCTGAGACTCGGTGGCTCTGGGGACGGTGGCGTGCTGCTGGCACGGCCAGCTCTGGCAAAGCGCCACAACAGTGAAGCCGTTCCTGCCACGGGTGTTCGCAGGGAGGCCTGGAGCCAGCTGCTGGTGCAGGGAGGAGCATCTGCTTTTCCTCTCCGCTGTGCTGGCTGATAGGCACAAAGCGCGTGAGGAGGAGAGGGAAACATGGACTTGCTCAGTCTCTGTGTCTGATATGGAAACACGGGCAAGGCATGGTTTGTAGTTCGAGATAATAGCTCTTGCTAGGCTGACCTAAACATGTTTTACATGCAGGCGTAGCAGTGAGCAGGAGCGATAATGGCAGCAGAGTAGGTAGATTGCTACTACCCGGGTTACAAAAGGGCTTTTATTTAATGATGCTCAATCTGCTTCCTCTGCCCCTCAATCCCTGCGCTGCCGGTGCAGGGCTGGCCAGAGCAGCCTGGCGTGGGCACCCGAGCTGGGTGCAGTGGTGTCGCAGGACCCCTCACGCGCCAGCCAGCTCCCAGGACTGAGCCGGCTTGGCTTGAGCCCTGCGCTGATTTCATGGCGGCTGCAGCACCTGGCAGAGCTGGCACGCACTCCGCTGCCTGCTATTTTTAAGTCTTTCCTCTGAGCATGTGCACGGGGTGGCTGCCATTGCTGCGGGTCTCTCGTCGGGGTGATGGGGGGCTCAGCTGGTGGGAGAATGCTGCCCACCCCTGTGAGACGGAGTGGGGCCCAGGGCCAGCCAGGGCAGCTGGCACTGCAAAGGCCCTGCTGGCTGCACCACCCAGACCAGGAGGCTTCACACCGGAGCGTGTCCTTGCTGAGGTGTCTGCCCGACACGAGGGGGGACGGGGCAGGGGGGGGCCGATCCCGGGTGGCCCTGCGCAGCCCAGCAACCCGTAGCCAGGCCAGCAGGGCCCCCTCCGGGCTCAGGGGAGCAGGGTGGTCCCGGGGGGCAGGCAGTGGCCCCGTGGCTCGGTGCCCACCGTGCTCGGGCAGCGCCGGGTGCTGGCCGGGGGTCTCACCCCGGGGCACTGGGCAGGCTGCGGGGCAGAGGAGGCAGGGATGAGCTGGTTTTCTTGGCACGGTTCCTGTCTCCGATGCTTTGTCCATCCCCGCGGTCCGCAGCCAGATCACAGCTTCTGACGGCACTGGTTTCTTTTCTGTCAGCACGGCTCGGCTCTGAGCCACCTCCCTTCCCGCTGCCGCTGGGCTCTGGCAAGGCCGAGGGGGTCCCTTGGTGGAGCAGCTGCTGCCGTGCTTTGGCCTGCCTCCTTCAGCCCCTTCAGCTCCTGCCGCTTCCCGGGTCACAGCCATGCAGGCTGAGGTTCGGGACACACCGGCGCTCCCCTGAGCCTTCTTCCCCACCCAGGCGCTCCGTAGGAGGGGCAGCCCAGCACTGAGCAGCGCTCGCTTGTTTGCTTTGGTCATTGGCTTCGAGCTTGCGGGCTCTCGCCCAGGATGTTTCTTTGTCTGGAGCATCTGAAAACCCTGAGAATTTCAGACAGTGCAGGTAGCTGTCACAGTGTACAGGTAATTCATCCCCGCCCTTTCAAACAAGGAAGATCTGGGGAGGGCTGAAGATTTTTCACTGAGGAATCTTATGACAGATGCTTGAAGGATGCATTAATTAATCTTCAGGGCCTCCTGCCAAGCAGCCTGGCAGAGCAGCTCTCCCCCAGCCAGGCACAGGGAGATGGAATGACATCCCCGAGGTCACTGACAGCACGGGTGGCAGGTCTGGGGACGGGACTCTCGAGCCCTCTGGGTGTGCTGAGGTGCTCCTGCGTGAGTGGGGACGTGGGTGCCAAAGGGCCTCGCAGTGTGCGAGCCCTGCTGCCGGGCGCTGCTCCTCCGAGCGGGGCACAGGCTGCCCTGGTGTTGGTGCTCGGAGCCTCTGCTATGTCCCTCTGGTGTGGCCACAGGCAGGGTCCCCACCCCCAGGGAGTCACGCCAGTCTCCGGTCACTGCCTGAAGTCTCTTTGAGAGGTGGCAGAGGTTCTGAAGCAACTGCCAGCCACCCGTGTGTCCCGTCTGCCCTGCGAGCCACAGGCAGGGGCAGAGCGCAGTTCTAGTCATGCTCAGAAAAAAAAAAATCACATGAAGCCTGGATGCTTTTCCACCTTGATTTACTATCAGCTTTGACAAGCTCTGTCTCTTGGCTCCTCCGGTACTGCCAGCCATGTCTAATGCTGTTGATTTGATAATATATCTAATCTGAGATATGCCCAGTATCTCAGAGCTGCTGTTCTCCTACTTGAACCATCTTCCTTCCTTGCCTTCTTTCTGTCTTTCCCAGCTGGGGCCAATCTGTCCGGGAAATAGTCCAATTTGCTTCCATCTGATGGGAGCGGATCCCAGCTCCATTCCCTTCATCTACTCTGGAGTCAAAATCAGCCTAGGTCATTCTTTTGAAATCCTTCATGTTCCTTCTCTGCATTTTTGCTGCTGCTTTTCTCCCTCGGTGGAGGCACTGGTGTGAATTCCCCTGAATACCTCTTCCTTTGGGGATTTTGCAGAGCGACCACCACACCCTCAGCGTGACACGGGTGTCTGAGGTCCAGACAAGACACTCGCCGCCGCAGTCAGACCCTCCTGTGGTCTGAGGAGGAGCACCAGCACCCCGTGTTAGCTACGACTCGAACTAGCGGGCCTGGGCCAGGCCGGGGTCTGCTGCCGGCATCCCTGCGGGCTGGGGGCAGCTGGCGCCCGCAGACCCCCAAGCCCGGGCGCAGTGCCTGCCGCTGCCAGCCGCCGCGTGGGCAGGCCAGCGTCTCCCGCACATGGCGCCATGTTGCTGAGGGACCTCTTGGGCCCCTCGCTCTGTCAGCGCTTGCTGGGCGGGACAAGGCAGGGCCTGTGCCAGCTCCCTGTCAGCCTGGGTGCAGGCTGGTGCCGGGCGGTAACGGCCCTGAGCAGCCACACCTGGGCCCCTGCCCACACCCCCGGCCCAGGCACAGGAGCTCATTTAAGCCCAGGGCTGGGCCTTTTGGCTGCCCTGCTGTGCTCCCTCTGCCTGTTATGGTGCTCAGCTGGGCTCGTGGTTGCTGGGCTCAGCCCCCCAGGACAGAGATTTAGGCGGAGCTGCGCTAACGCAGCCCGTGCTGCATGCCCGGGTCTCTCTGGGTGTGCGTGAGCGGGTCGGCAGCATTCCCTGACCCAAAGCACCTGGCTGCCGCCAGGCTTTGCAGCAGAGGGTGCAGTGTCAGGCTGCAGCAGTCGCTGTCTCTGCCGCAGGACGCCTCGCCGGAGGGGCTGAGGCGGGTGGCTGTGTCTGGGCATGGAGATGGGGCCAGCCTGAGGTGCCGCTCCCTCACGGATGGTCGGCACAGTGAGAGCGGGCACCTCGTGCTCCGAGCTCCTGGGGCGAGGAGGCTGCGGCAGAGGGGTCCCCTGGATGGACATGTTGCCAGTGTCATGGCCACGCGTGGAGCTCCACCTGGATCCCAGCGGAGGCCTGCGGCTGTGAGACCTGGGTCTGTTCAGCTGTGCTCAGGGGCCCGCTGGAGGCAGGGGCTGTGTGCGCAGATCTGCAGCCAGATGGCTGGGTCTGTTGGCCCCGAGAAGCGTCGTCAGGAGAGAGAACGGGAAGCTCCTTGCACGGGGCTGTGCAGTCCAGCTACAGGGAGAGGGGAGCGTGGCTGTTGAGAAGCCCGGAGCAGGCTGTGCGGGGCCGGAGGACAGGCTGCGGAGCAGCTGGAGGCACCAGCTGCAGGTGAGCGACGTGTTGGTAGACGAGAGGCTGCCAGGACAGCCTTCTCTTGCTGGGTGGGTCTGCAAGCGTGCAACCACGGCAGCGCTGGCAATCTGCGTCTGCCGTGCTGGGGAACAGAAACGGGTGACGTTTCTGAGGAAGCGCTCCAGTCTGCGTGACCCGGGGTTTCCAGAGCGGTGCTGGTCACCGTGAGGTGGCACAGGAGGTCCCGCTGGCAGCGCTGGGGGTGGCCCTTGTGCAGCTCCCGGGGATCAGAGCTGTGCCCTGAAAACCCGTGCAGCCCCCCTCTGGGGGTCGTCTGGGGAGCGAGGCCCCCGTACCCTCACCGGGGCGCAGGAGGGACAGTGGGGAGGCCGGGCTGGCCCCTGCCTCGGGGCACCGAGCTCAGGGTGACCTGAGCAGGGTGCGTGCACGGGAGCTCGTGGAATTAGTGAGTTGGCCGGTGTAGCTGGTTGGACGTGACGGGTAACTGCCTGTCTGTTTGGCCTGCAGTCAGAAGCGCTTTAGGCTTGTGAGTGGGTGACTGCAAACCTGTAGCAAAGCCCAGCCCTCCTGAAGGAGTGGAGGTAGCACGGTGGAAAGCGGGGAGAGCCGGGTGTAATGCACAGCGCGGGCTGAAACGTTCTCCTCGAGTGCGAGCGGTCTCTGCGCTTCGGCTGCCGCGCTGCCTGCAGAGGACAGGCTGGCACAGCTGAAACGGTGGCTGAGCTTTTTTCTGACTTGATGGTGGCGAAAAGAGAATCGCTGCTGAATTGCCTAGTTTATGGATCTGCCAAGTTATTTAACCGTGATTGATAAGCCACTGCCAGAATGAACCATACTGTGGTCTTATCTGTATAATCCCTGTTTGTGTGTTTAAAGACTGATAGGAGAGCCAAAAAAAAAAAAATCCAGACAAAAAGATAAGGCTGAAGATGCATGGTGATGTCTTGGAAATTTAATTTAGCAGGGAAAATATCCCTTTCAAAACTACATTATTAACTGCTGTCAAGTGACAGCCATTTGGCCTCCACGTGCTGTAGATGAATTCAGCCAGGCTGTATCAGCCCTCTCGAAAGCACGGTGTATGCCACTATCCAGGCTTCTTCCCTGGCGCTCTGGGTGCATAAAATCTGCATGATTGCTTTGCGATGGGGCTTGTCAACAGGGACTGCAGCTGGGTTATGAATCACTTTAATTTGTCATGTGAGCTGGTTTCACACCAATATCTCTGGAGGGAAAATGCTGGAAAGTTGGGGGAGGGAGGAGAGGGGATGTCAGACGTGACCCCCCCCCACCCCAGTTATTGATGGAAATGTTTCTCCCTCTCCACCAGCTAATGACTAGTCCTAATTTAATAGAATGGAGCAAAGTGACCAGCATAAAATGTGTTTTGTTTTCACATCCAAGTCTAACATGGCCACAAGTCATAGTCTGAAATGATTGGGGGTGTTATCAGTCACACAATCTGACATTTTGCCAAAAGGTCTCTTTTGTCTCTTCTCTGAAGTGTGAAAACAAGGGATGCTATTTCTTGTGTTCTGTAAAGAGAAATGTGGGTTACAGAGTCTTAAGGAGCCATTAGATGAAGGAAGCCAAAGAAGCAAAGAAAAATCAAGACCTCTTCCTTCCGATAATCACACAAATTCTGGACCTCTAGGGACACTTAATGGAAAACATTTTTAGGAAGCACCTGAAAAACTGCCATGGAAATTTCCCAGCCCAGCCATCATACTGTCTCCTGCATCCTTTACTGGGATAATCTTGAGAAAAATCAAAGAATCAGATCATCATGTGATTTTTTTAAAATTTTGTATTTATTTATTCAGTTGCCATTAATAATGATAAAAATGAAATTGCCCACCCCTGACTCTGAGTTCCCTTGACACTTAAAGTACACAATTATGCAAAATAGGCAGACTCCCACTGCACGTTATCCAAAGGAGCAAAAGCATAAACCAAACATAAGCCCCTCCACAGAGACAAATTACTCACCCATCAAAAGAATTACTCACTGTGGACAAGTAGACTTTTACAAGGTTGATTTTAAGTGTGCAGATGAATGTTACAGCTGGTAAGAATTCATTAGTCAATGAATTTGCAGCAAAGGGGATGATAAGGAGACATAGATTTGTTTTTCCTTAGTGGAAAGGGTCTTACACTGCACTGCTCAAAGATGAAATGCCCTTTTCTCTTCATTTCTCAAACCAGGAAGGTGCTTGACCATGTGCCTACCTTTAAGCTCACAATTAGCCCTCCTGAAATTAAATGAATTATTTGTTTTCTTCCATAGAGTCGTGTGTTAGACATCTTGCAAGGACAACTGCTCCCTACGAGAGGGTCAATGAGTGCAAAGACATAATACAAATGTCTTTTTCTCCCACTTTCCCTCAAGATGCTGCTGTTTCTCTTCTGGTATGTACGGAGCCAGGGATCTGTATGGCCACCTCGCAGTCTGTCTGTTTTGTGGCTCTGTTGGCATTTGCCAATATCAGGGCTGATTAACATGCTTTTGAAAACCATTCCCTCCTGGTCCTGAGCCGCCAGCCCAGCCCTTCAGCTCTTCCCAACGAATTACTAATCTGGCCTTGCAACAAGCAGCTCCCCACAGCAGCCCTACTGCAATCCTGGTAAACAACATATGTGCGGATGAGCTGGTGAAGCTGCCGCAAAAGCATTTGCTGCTTTCAAATTCCGGCTCCCGCACGGCGCGCAGACCTGCTGTTACAGCAGGCAGAGCCCACCTGTTGGCAGCATGAATGCAGAGGCGAAAATTCAGCGTCTTGTGTGTGTGTGCTGACTGCGGGGTTCTGCCGAGTCGCTGCGGATGAGGGTGATCAGATGCTGCAGCAGCAGAGCTCTCCCGGGCACCTGGCTGCGTACCTCACGCTGAGGGCTATTGTGTGGCGAGCGGGCAATATTCAAAATGTCTGTGCCAGCACCTTTACTGAGCACTACATGGCCATAACGCTAACCAAAGCTATGCTAGGAACAACTGCCTTGGTTACTTGGTATTTCCTAAATCCATCCATTCTTCTGTTGCTTCTTCTGATGCTTCCCTCCCTCCTCCCTCCAAAGGCTGCGTCCGTGGAAGATACGCGATACGTGCATGGAAGGAGGGAAGAGTTGGCCCCTTAGAGAGGAAGCAGGCATTGGCTTTTTTTGTCTGATTCTGGAACAAAAAGCTCCAGTCAGGAGCTGTGCTGATTAGGTCTTACTGTAAAACAGATGCAAAGTTTCATGCAACAAGTGAAGCGGCATAGGGAAACAGATATATTTTTACATGCTGTCTTTCCCCGTCTCTTGCATGGGATCAGTGCTATTAGATCTGAAGCTGATTAAGTGTGAGACCCCAGCACAATAACAAAAGTACTGCCCCCCTCCCCATAATGAAAGTATTAAGTTTCTTAGTGATTGTCTGGGAGCTGGAGTGCAATGTTCATTTCAAATACAGGCCACGAACAAGCTCTCCCATTTTTTACTCCTCCCCACTTTCTGTCTTGGAAAGAATGAAGGAAAAACAGGTTTACTGACAGTGCCAGATCTGGAGACAAGAGGTCCATTTACATTCAAAACCTTGCCTGAACGTCCAGCTGCAAGAGTTTCCAAGCAAGGCAAAAGCTAGCGAGTGAAAGAAGTTGGACAATTACGCTCATTTGTCTGCCTTGTTTTCATTGAAATAATTCAGGCAAGGCCAACTGTGTTACTTTGATTCTCTAAGGTATAATTTAGGCATGAGATGTTTACAATCAACTCTCATTTGCATCCACAGGGAGGGAAACATGGGATCTGTTGGATATTCCAACTGGCGGGTTAATTACTAGTTTAACGACTAATAGTTATTCAACCTTCTTCATGCAAACAGCCACCGGGCCAGATCCTGCCACGCTTGCTGCTGTACTGACTCCGCAGGTTTCATGCAGGCAACAGAGGAGCGTAGGACAGGGCCCTGCCAGCGTGGTTCTGGTTTTGCTAAGGAGAATTGGAGCCAGAGACGGGTGTCTGACTGAAAGCTCTAGAAATGTTAGGACTGCTGAGAACAGCCTGCCCTTCCTTTTTGCAGTCCCAGGAATGGGCTTCCACGAAGAGACTGTTTACTATGGGCCACGCTCTGTCATCCCTGCCAGTGATGGTCGTTGAGCTGCTTAGCAAATAGCTTGGTAAAGTCAGTGGGGCTGTTCGTGAGGTAGGAAACCTCTCCGTGTGTGCGAGGAGCACGGGGACCGGCCCCCAGATTCTTTCATGAGTGCTGCACAGAGAAGTCTAAACACTGCTAAGCAAGGCTAAAACGAGCAAGGTAGTTGATCGACAGTTTTGATTGAAACCAGAAGCAAGTTTTGCTGTTGCCCTTTTTTTTTTTAAGCCCAGGCTTAAATAGACATCACTTAGAAGAATAGCATTGATCGAAAGATAAACCCAGTGCATGAGAGGGCCCTGAAGGTGAAAAGTACCATTAAGTAGGTTAAAGAAGCCTGCCCTCGTACGACAAGCTGTTCTCTGTGTGAGAGGACAGAGAGCACCAAGGGGGAGATAAGAAGATTACGAGGTCAGATTCCAGGTTGCGGAAACCTCGGTGGCTCACTCCATCTCGGGCACCTCTGCGTGGGTCACAGGCGAGAGCCTAATGAGTGCCAGCTGTGATGGTTTTGCTGCTGCTCGCACCTCTCCTCTGGGAACTAGCCCAAACCAGGCAACTAATTCCTATACGCCAGCAGCTCTCCGGGTGGGTATTTAGCCGCCTGGCCTGCAAGAACTCGCCGGCAGGGAGGCCAAAGGCCCCGCATTTCATGACATGTCTTGAAGTACCCTGGTGAAACGTGTGTTTTCCCGCTGTGACCTCTGACAGACCCATGGTCGCCTGCCCCAGAGAGCAGGCATGGCCAAGGTGCTCATCAAGAGGGGTGGAAAAATACCGGGCTGGGCTCTGAGCTCTCAGCCCCGGGCAGCTCTGCAGAGCGGGAGGGAGAGGAAACCAGGTAATGCCCCAGACTGGTGTTCTGCTGCGGGTCGCAGGAGGTGGAAGTCAATGGGTGGGAAAGCCCAGGTTCAGGTCTGGGAGGACGCAAAATCTGACAAAGCCCAAATCTGGCCCAATGGTGTGAGTGAACTGGGCTTGTCTCTGTGCAGCCTCCAGTGATCAAATCCTGCTGACACAGACCTCGTCTCGAGGGGCAGAGGAGCTCAGCACCCAGGCTGTCATCTTCAGTGCAGAGCCAGCACCTGCAGTTTGTTAGTCCTCATTGTTATTAACGCTCATTATTGCTCTCTCTTCAAATGCACAGCATGAAGCAAAGCGTTGCTGCCGTTTGCTGAGCCTTTCCAGGGCTGAGCAGGCCATTTAATCCAATGAAGCTGTTGCTCTGCACCCTGTGTAAGCGACTACACCACCTACATTGAACTCGGGTAAGACAGCAGTGTTCTTTGTGTGATTCCTTCTACCACTGTGGGGCAGAAGAAGCTGAGAATAGGGGATCCCCTGTGACATCCACAAGCCCTGAAATACACGGCACACCTATGTAGGATGTGATATGTGGATGTGAAAATAGCAAAAAGACTATTGCTTAGACAGAAAGATGGAACAGCTGACATTCAAGTGATGAAAGTACCCAATCTAACTGTACGATGTTTACATTTTGAAAAAAGAGTGAGTGTTGAAAAGTTGTATTAACTATTTGGCTGTTTGATTACCTTTTCTTTTCCACTTTCCTCAGCCGTATCAGCAGGCTGCTCCATCTCTCTTTGCTTTACCACTTCTTCTGCTCAGTTTCGGGGTCACATTCACTGGCGGCTGAAGCACTTTGGGTGCCTGTTCTACTGGGTTGTGCAGATAGTCCAAAGAAAAAGTTGGTTTTGCTTGCATAAAGATTCATGTGAATGTTTCATTAGTACACGGTTTTGTAACATTGCATATTTTATATCATTGATTTTGTGGTGAGTTCAGACACAAATACACATATATGCACAGAAGCATGCGGATTGTACATAGACTCTCTCTTTGCAGGCTAAAGTGAAACCGCCTGATAGCTTTCCTTTTCTGCTACAAAATTCAAAATGCTACAACTAGTCCAGTATAGGACTTGCTGACATTTTACGTGTGTGTGCACACGTGTCTTTTTTTATACGTGTATGTGTGTGTGACTTTTAACTTTTGTCTTATCTCAAAGATTAATGAATGTGTTGACTGCACATGAGAAATGTGTAAACCTTTAAGACTGTTGGGGTCACCAGGGAAATGTCAAGAACAAGATCACACTGTTTACAATGTGTCCAAAAATATACACCACCAGGCGACACCCCACAAGTGACGTTATAATGAGAGACAGCTATTAGAGGCAAGGTAAAACACGTGCTGCCGGACGTCGCCCGTCAAAGATTTATCTCCAGACTGTGGGTAGCAGACCATTGCAAGGCACAGGTATGGAAACATTTCAGGTTTCCTAGTAAAAAGCAGTGGCCACACACATGTGTGACTAGTGCCTGCTAGTAGGTTGCTCGGAGAGGCTGACCCTGCACCTCTGCTCCAACGCCAGGACGCGGCGGAGAGCTGCAGGACCTGAGCAGCCCCCGTGGCTGCAGCAGCATTGAGACGGGTCTTCCCACAGCAGCCGAGCGCTGGGCAGTGGGTAGGGCTGGGGTGCAGCGGTAGGGCTTGGGGCTGGCCGCAGGGAGGTCGCTGGCAGGGACCTCTGGGCTGGAGTTGGAGCAGGGACAGCGCAGGGGTGACAGTTGGGGTGCTGAAGGAAGGGCCGATGGGCCTGGGCTGGGTAAGCGCCAGGAGGGTCCCTGGCAGGGTCGGGGTTAGAGGTGCTGGTGCCCGGCTCTGCTGACGGGTGTGGTAATTGCTGCTGGCGTCGGTTTTGGAGATGGTGCTGTCAAGGTTTACCTGAGGGAGGCTTGGGTGGGGGCTGGCTGGGGTTAAAATCAGCTGAGGCTCAGGCTGGCAGAGGCTGCAGGCACTACAGCCGGGTGCAGAAGCTACGGGAAGGCGCGCGGGGCTGTGCTTGGCAAGGTCACAGCAGTGACAAGTGACTCGAAGCCAGGGCTGACCTTGGCAGAAGCCCATGAAGTCGCACGGGCCCTGGGTCCGGCAGCATCTGAGGAGATGGTTCAGGGCAGGCGGCGGCCGTGGCTGCTCCGGTGGGGTTAGGACAGAGCCTGTCAGAGGGAGGCGAGGATGTGATGGAGCCGGGAGGTGCGGTCTGGGGCGTACCGAGCCTTCCAGCAACAGGCCCTGCCAGGCTGAGGGCACACCTGGAGCTGGTCTGGGGTCTGCTCTGTTCAGCAAGGTGGAGACCAGATACGGTTAGAGCTGGACACGCCAAATACAGAGTTGACTCAGAGCTCGGTGCAACGCGGTTCATCTTTTAAAGCAATGATGAGATTTTTACCAAAATGGTTAGGCTTGTATTAAGATGTGCAAAGCAAACAATAATTACAAAATTAACCACATTTAACCCTTTCACTTCAAAGCACGTCTTTGATGATGAGCATCGACCCTGAAGCCTCAACAAGCCCAGTGAACATGGGAGAGAATAACGTTGAAGCCACGGAGGTAAGTCAAATTGGTTGGAATTAACAAGGGTAGTGCTGGCTATGATAATATATTTACAGCTTGGTGATTGTACTGTGGGAAGGAAGGGAAGGGGATTAAATCCCTGTTTAGTTTAAGCTGCATTTTAGTGCAGCCAGTTCTTCAGTAGTACACAGTTAAAAATGTAGTCTGTCAAATCCCGCTGACATATTTTGGCAATAGATATTTCCTCTAATTGAAAGCAATTGTTGTGTTGTAAGCTTTCGCCCTTTCCCATTTGTTTTGGCTAACGGGTGGTGGTGGCCTGTCTTCTTAAGCACGTATTGAGCAGCTGCTCACTGGAAAGTTAGCATATTGCAAAAAGCGCGGCACGATCCCGCCTGACTTCATAAGGAAAAACTTCCTCTGGGCTTTGGTGGAGAATGTTTGAACAAAGCTGGTAGGATCAGCCTCACTGGTTGTTACTGCAGGGCTTTGCTGTTTGGGTCAGCTAGGGCCTTCATGTGTCACTCCCGGGGCAAAAACCAGGCTCATTCCGACGCAGCCATGCTTTGTTTTGAACAATCAGCATGGCCCCCACCGTGGATCCCACGAGGGGATGCGCTGCTTTGTGTTGCATTCGCTTCCTTTGCTGGGAGCCGAGTACTGCGTCCCACGCTGCCGGAACGCAGCTGAGACGCGTGGACGGCCTGAGGCAGACTGGACGTGCCAGCCCCGTCGTGTCGGCACAGCTGCCGGCCCAGCAGCAGCATCAGTGCCGCGGGCGGGCAGGGGCCTGCAGCCCTGGGGGGCCGGATGAGCCCCTGCTCGGTCAGTCTGGGCAAAGCGGTACTAAAACCATCGCTGCCCGCAGCAGCTGCGCTTCCCTGTGGGGCTGCGTCCTCGCCTGTCCCGCACCCGCGGTCCTGCACGCTCGCACCGCAGTGCTGGCAGCCCGGCCGTGCTGCGTCGCGAGCTGGGCAGCGGCACCTGCAGCTCTTGGGACCTGGAGGGGGGCAGCTGCCCAGCCCCAGCGGGGATGGGGCCCGCGGAGCAGGGCCTGTGCACCGGGGTGCCCCAGCTCACGTCCTCCTGCCTCCGCGCTCCAAGGAACGCGCCTGGTGGGTCCTGGCAGGACGTCAGTCGGGGCGCTCGGTCTGGAAACACCCGTTATCGGACACCCCTCTGCAGCTCAGGGAGCTGCCCTGCACCTCAGTTTCGCCGGAGGTCAGAGCAGGACTGGATGAAATCCTCCTCGACCCTGGAGTCGTATCAAGTCTGGCCAGAAACCCCGTCAGGGTGGTGCTGGCCGTGACCCAGCTGAAGGAGGGACCTACTCGGTGGTGTTCACCTGCACCCGTGCCCGCCTGTGACGCCCCACGTTCTGCACTGACGAGGGACAGGTATGAAGGAGAGACCATCAGTGTAGCGAGCCTGGGGCTCGAAGGGTCTGCGTCTTCATCCGACTGCTGCCCCCAGTGTGTGCTGAATTTCCCACAGGGCAGAGCTGGAGATGAATTTGAGCTCGCCAGCCGTGTTTCCAGCCCTGACCAGTGGGAAGCTGGGGAGAGTGAGTGCTGAGCCCTTTATAAGCCTCTAAAGAAGATGAAAGCAACAGGTCACTGAAGAGACCTGCAAGAACTAGGGGAGCCTTCTGCCTTTGCATCCTGTCTTTCCACCCACAGTGCCCGGGTCAAACCCCAGCACAGGCTACAAAAGACATGTTTTTTTTATTGCCTTGTGATAAACCTCCTGGTCTGGAAAATCCTGCCATTATTGTGTGTGTGAACTTTCACCAGCACTGAATCTGTTATTAACCTAGAGGGAGACCTTTTCATGCTCACCACCTCTGTCTGCACAGCTCCTCTCTGGAGGCGAATCCCTCACGGTGAACGCGTCAGCTGGCTGCAACGCTGCAGACGAGGTTATGACTGCATTACACACTCTGAAGGGAGCAATGCTCTGTATTACACCAGGAAATGTTCATCTTTGAAAACAAAGAGGCTTGAGGAAAAAAAGTGTGATTTCACTCAGAAAGTGCCTGAGGTCCCCATAAATCCCTCTTCTCCCCCGTGCTCAGACCGAGGCTGGAGGCCAGCAGCAGGGTGGCGGTGGAGCATGCCGCGCCGGTACGATTCCTGCTACAGCCGTTTGCAGCGGAGCCTGAGACCACACCGGAGCGTGTGTTTAGATTAAAGGACGCTTGGGAAGGGACCTTGCCTTAATCTTTCTGCTAAGCACCTAGCAGACTCCAGTGTGCTAAATCATTAGTAATAACAGTAACGACAATCTGGCCCCCTTCTCCATGAGCAGTGCCTGCGATACAGATTAATAACAATAAAACAGGGACTTGGTCCACACTCATCCAAAACTATACTGAGGATTGCTAATCAGTCCATTTCCAAGCCCGCTGTTGTTTGAGTGCCCCGAAGTGCTGTAGCGAGCACTTTGCCGACGCATCCAGCCTGATGACACCAGGCACTGACGACTGACTGGACAAAGGCAGGGTGGCAGGCAGGACTGGAGAGCATCGGATGAGCGTGGTGATCAGCGAACAGCTCTTGTTCAGGCAACGATTTCTCTGTGTCTAAGTGCTTCTCGACCCCTTGCGTTCCCCGGTGCGTGGCTCCTCTCTGTTCGGAAATGCCGCTCCAGAGAGAGCCCTGTCCTGGCCAGCTCTGGGCTGGGCCAGTGGAGACCAAGCAGGACCGCTCCGCTCTCTCCCACCTCTTACCCTCTTCTCTCGGATAACGGCTAGTGGCCTCTTAGGATGGGGGACAGGCATGACCTGGACCCCTGCTCTGATCCAGTACAGCTATTCAATGGCCATTTTCCATCAGTGTGGGTTTCTGAGAGGGAAAGCGAGCGGCCAAAAGGATTCAAAACACACGTCTGCTAAGCGCTTGTGAATGCACCTTATGGTCTCCTGCCAGCCTGGCTCTGCAATCATACAGAAAATGACCCAAATAGCACACTTAGAGGTGAAGAGTGAAGGAGACAGGGTGGGGGGGAGCGGACTGGCTGCCTGGGTAGGAGCAGAGGGACCTTCTGACCTGCTGCACAGCGGCAGCCGGGCTCTTCCAGCAGCAGCTCTGGGGTGGTGGTGGCCGTGCCTCGGCTTTCTCTCTGCTGGGGTGCCCCACTCTGGGGTGGTTGGCGCCTGGGGCTTCTCTCGGCTGGAGCCGTGCGGGGCAGCGGAGGGCGGCCACGGCCTTCGACACGCTCAGCGCCACAAGCAAGGACGTGCAGCACGTTCCTTTTCACCCAGGTGCCGGCTGCTGGCCAGCCCTCCGCACCTCCGTGCGCAGGGGTCCCCAGGGGGTCCCCGCCGCCAGGCGCCCAGGCAGCGGGGGTCCCGTCCCGTCCCGCCCCACATGGGGGTTCCATCCTGCCCCACCCAGGGGGCGCGTCCACACACAGCACCTCTCCTCCGCCCCACTGCTAGCTGCCGGCATTTGCCGAGCGCTGCCGAGGCAAACCTGGCCATCTCCAGCACGTGAGGGTGAGCGTTCTCCCCAAATCCACAGAGCTCTTTATGGTTACCTTGCAGACAAACCCCGCTAAATAAATAGATGTTTATACTCCCTGTATTAAAGCGATTAGATCCTGTTTTTTTGACAATGTTGAGTCAATATAACCTGAGTAATTGCATGAGTAACTCATGTTTCCCCTAAAGGGAAACTGTTCTCGTGTAAATATATTTATTAATAATTAAAGTGTTTTTGAGTTCTTGTGCGCACAGCCCCTCTCCCCCACAGCGATGTCTGAAAGGCTGTTATCTTTAAACCTGCACAGGAGTCAGGCAGGAAGGGACTTTGGCAGAGGGGGTGATGGTCTATGGCAGGAGACATGTGGTTTAATTTTGACCATTTTTTTCCTCTTCCTGAACAAAAAATAATGGTGAGATCTGTGTATGAGAGATTTTAAAACCTCCACTACTCCATTAGGAGCATTACCCTGAAATACTCACTGGAGCTTCTAACAGCCCAGATAATAGAGGTGGGAAATCGTTTCTGGAAAATATTCCCCTCAAAGCATCTTACCAGAGGATTGTTTCCTAACAACAACAACAATAAAATCTTTGTCAAATAATCCTTCAATACCACAAATATTTTGGCTTTAATTGTACCAGCATAGATAACTGCTCAGCGTAGGAAATGGGAGTCAGAGCTCCTGGGGGATTTTCTTCTGACAAGGCCAGTGCTGGATACCTTTGGGTAAGTCACACATTTTTCAATGTTCTTTGGCCTAATTTTTTTTTTTAACTGACTGTAATCTGGAACCTAATTTGATATGCCTTAAAAGGCTGATTTCACATGGAAGATGCTCTACTACCAGGATAAGCAGCCGTAAGAAATCCTAGAATAGGCAGATTAAGGGTTTGGGACCAGGGGGGTTTATTTCTATGCAATTAAAGACATGATCACATTTAAAAATTGCTAACTTTTAGTTTAAAAAAAACCCAACAGCTGGGAGTCCCACATTTAAAAACAGCTAATAACTCTGTTAATTAAGGATATGATTAGCAGAGACAATGAGTTAGATAGATAGCACGAAAACACAGCATTTAATTCAATGCACACTTTGTGGTGGACGCGGCGTGGCCGAGGCAGCGATGTATTAATTAGTGCTCTGCAGAGGGCGAGGAGGACAGAACGGGGGCGAGGGAAATTGGCAGGTGCAGAAATGAGATCCGACAACAACAGAGGATTTTTCTCTCCAGAACAGAAGCCGGGCAGAATCCTCGTCAGCCTGGCTCAAACGAGGACGCAGCCACGGGAGCGGCCGGGCAGCAAGGCCCGGCTGGGGACGGGGCGAGGGAGGACACCCGGCCAGGGCTCTCCCGCGGAGCCTTTCCAGGCAGCCGTGACCGAACCTCCGCCTCGCCGTCCCGCCCTGCTCCGAGTGCCGCTGGCTGCCCGCGGGCAGCCCAGCGCGGCTCCTCCACCCCAGGCCTCCCGCGGGGACCGCCCCGCACTGCCGCGCCGGCCCTGCGACTGTCCCCGTCGCGGCGTCCGAGCTGCGGGGGAGGGGGGGGCACCGCGGGGGACCGCTCTCCTCGCTTTCGCCCCCTCCACGCGCTGCCCGCCGCGGGCTCACGGGGCTGCGGGGGGCCGGGGG
>Ga0065711_1039588_pt1 | contig 17688 bp, 8 predicted proteins | sample Hoacrofraction12_FD_59098 | JGI IMG/M metagenome (GOLD analysis project Ga0065711, IMG submission 59098) | Hoatzin crop microbial communities from Cojedes, Venezuela - Epithelial fraction 12 v2 (version 2) | ecosystem: Host-associated > Birds > Digestive system > Esophagus > Crop | place...
TTTTTTTTTTTTTTTTTTTTTTTTAGCACATGTTGCCGTTAAAATTTCCAGCACAAAAGCAGGGGAGAGGGGGGGAGGAAGAAAGCATGTATAAGAGGAAGAGTCAAAGACTCAGAAAAATGTTGTTGTTCACCAAAGAGTGTCATTCAGGTTGGATAGCAAAGCTTAGTGATTTTTGATTTACATTTAACTTGCTATTAGATTCACCCTGAGGTAAAGCTTGAGGCTATACTGACTGCGTTTTCATACTCCTTACTTGATGGATTGCCCCATGTGACCCGTGTGATTTTTGCAGGAGGAAAAACTTCTGGGTGTGCTGTATTGTGAGGAGTGATGTAATTTGCTGTGTGGATGGGCTCAGAGCACAGACCAGGCACCAACCACTCAGCCTGTCCCAGTGGGGTGTCACCTGCCTGGCTTTGGGCAGCCCAAAGGACCGCAATGTTGTCTTCTCCAAAGACACAATGGACTTGTCAGTGATTGAGCAACAAAGAATATGTTGATAAAAAGTTCTTTAGATGTCAGGAGTGCTCTGGGCTGCAGACAGGCCATGGTAGTCCATCTTTCAGCTGCAGTGTGGAAATCACACTGGTAAATAGAATAAGGGTTCAAACTGTGTTTGAGTTAGTGAATTATAAACATCACCCACAGAAGAGGACAACACTCTAGCTTTTACACAGTTCTACAGAAAAAAAACCCGATGTTTTCAGCAGGATTTGGTGAAAAAGGTGCTATGAGACCAACGTTTCAAGTTTCTCAGTACCTAAAAAATAATCCTCCCCTTTCTGACTGAGCAATGGCATAGCAGGTCCATTTATTGTAGCTCTAGCTGAGCGCATGGGTGAAAATCTCATCTGGACTCGGTTGCTGGGTTTGTGTTCTGGCTGAGATAGGAACTGGTGACGACTCAAAGAGAAAGATCCTTGGGAGAAAAGTGACATATAGAAAGCAATTAAGTCATAAGCTGAAAAAAGAAAATAAACTCAGCACGTGTAATGTTTACAGATAATTTACTTCATCAGTTCAGATTCGTTTATTTGTGCCTGAAGTTCTCTGGTCATGCATGTTTCCTATGGCACAATTTTTTCTTTAATTAGAAAATTATTTTCTTCAAACCGATTTTCTCTTACCATGCATTACAGTTGTAGTAAGCAGCTGGAGCAAAGCACTTAAAGGTACAAGCAGCATCTTGTCTTCTTATTTTTGTTTCACGTTGCTTCTAAAAACTCGTTGAATTTTCAGAGTCTGTTGCTGCCCTGTTGTCAGAAATACTGCTGTCTGGGTTCAGTGAGTTACACACTGTTCTCACTGCAGGTGTTACTTTTTGGCATTGGTGTCAGCATACTCAGTTATTTACCTTCAGACTGCAAATTGTTGCATTTTTCAGTCCCTATTTATCCTGACATACAACCACTAATTCCAGCCCCTCCTGTCTGGGATAACATTGCGATTGCAACATGTTAGCCAAGGCTAAAGCTGCTCTTTTCCCACAGGACTCAGCTTCAGCTTCCCATGTGGAACTGATTGAAAAAATTCCACCAGAAAATATATTTTGACAAAACTCCTGAACTTTTGACCGAAAGAAGTATGTGAAAAATATCTTCTTTCCACTGGAAAACGCAGATTTCTACTGAAAATCAAAAAAGTTGGTTGAATGAGTCGGAAGTGTCCCAGGATCACCATGTCCTTCTGGCAAGCAGCATGAAGTGTGGGAGATGTGGAGTGTCCAGGGAGCTGTTGGTGTTAAAATAATGAGGCACTTGAACTATAAATCCCATCGAGTAATGTAGAAACACTTCCAGCACAGTCTGGGGAAGCATTTTGGGCCAAAACATGTCAGAATTTGGGGGTGAAGAGGGAGATATGAAGGAGGGGAGAACAAAACTTGAGAAAAAAATCTCTGGCACATTTTTAGGTTTTCCCCTATAGGCATTGAGGGAAGGAAACATACCCCCCCACACGCACACATCACACCACAGAAGCACCCACCTACCCACACAACACCCCACCCCCACCCCCCACTTATTTTCTGGCCATTTCTATTACTATTTTACGTGGTAGCTTTTCATAAAGAAGTTTAAATGAGGGAAACTTGGCTGCAGTAATTTTTTCTGTGGTGAAAACTAAACTCTATAATGAGCATAAGTACGACTGGCTTACTTCAGATGAGACTTTCATAACAGCACTCCTTTGTGTATTCTGAGGCCAAGTGAATGCACTCAAAGCAGGTGATGCTACAAGTGGCTAAAAAAAAAAGCATATATAGTATGTATACATAGCGTGAAATCCGAAAGACTTTAAATGAAAAATTCTTGGTTTTATATTTGTGAGTCAGAAAATAACAGATGTAAAGCAAAACTAAAGAAGTACTTAATCAGCAAAGGGAATTTTGCCAGTTCTGAGTGCTTTGAAGTAAGTTTAATGTGAAGATTGGTAGTGTTTTCTTCCAGTTGGTCTCAGCGTTTAATTTCTTGGTGTATAGCCTGTGCACGATGCAAATGCAAGTGCAGAACACGAGTTCAGAAAGTGCTGGAAGTCTCTGCAAGCTGTTTGAAAGCACATCTGCAGGCTGGAAGCGGGCTTTTACAGTCAATTCATCCCAAACAGCGCTGTCGGGCATGGTGCATTTTGTACTCTGATTTCCTTGATTGGTTTTACCCATAACTTTACACAGGTATCTCTATAACATGTTTCTTTAGAAGACAGAGCCAGAAATTGAATTAATAAAAAATATTACTTCCCCAGTAGGTTAGCATTTGAAATATGAAGTATTTATTTTTTTACAGTGATGGACCATTTCTGAGAGAACCACATTTCTCAGGGTTAAAACCATGATACTTCTATTCACTAGTGCTAATGTAAACGGTCTTTACAGTTCCAACTGATAGATCGTGTAATTGATGGATTTTTTTTTTTTTTAATTTGTAACTTAGAGTATAACTTTTGTGCGCTCTTCTTTATGATTCTGGACAGAAATGAAAATCATGGTTTCTACCTGACAGCCAATCAGTCAGAAATAAAATAGCTTCAGGATAAACAAAGCAAGGATAAAGGATTTTGATTTAGAAGATACACAAGTGCCTGACTTTTCTTCCAGTTACTTCTGGGAATAGTCATGAGAAGAACTTTTCTCTGGAGGGTATCAGCTCGTCTTCTTGTAGTAGTGCAGAAGTGAAACAGATATTTTCAGACATTAAAAAAATTCCATGGTACACGAATTAGGGGAAGGTTTTGAGGCAGGTTCCAGAATGTTGTGTCTTCTTCTCATCTCTGGTAAGTTTAGGCACACAAAGAAGACATTTGCAGATAATAAAAGTGGAGCATGTCACAATGTTTTACAGATTTTTAGAGGATATGGAGTAACGCATGTTTCGATATACATCTGTGCAAAAAGATCTACAATTCCTGAGCCTTCATAAATTTGCTTTGGCTTATGGTACTTCAGATAACACAGGACATAGAACATTTCTGCCACATTTACAGAGCTGTGTTTAAGACACTGGTCTCAACAGCCCTTATCTGCTCTTGGGCTGGTTTTTGGGAGGAGTAATACAGACCAGAGAATCTGTTCAGGTAATTTTATTTTTTCTGTTTTCATCTTCTCTTCCAGCTTGCTTTCCCCACATGCTGTAGCACCATGAGAACTGCAGTTGCAAGATAAATTAGGGCAATGCATGCTCTGGTTTCAGGCCAGCAACATGGATTGAGAATAGCCGTATGTTGAAACTGTCGGGAAAGAGGGAGCACTGAGGGCTGTTTGGTGACGCACTGACTGACACCTTCGGAGAGAGATGACCTGGCTGGGTTACAGGATTCTGTCTCTGTCCTGTAACAGGGAACACATGGAGGCAGCTCTCTTTTCTGGGCAGAGTGCAGATAGCAATAAAATGCTGTGTAGGATGTAACAGCATTTCTCTTACTTTGTATTGTAGTGATGATGGTTTCATCCAAATTTCAAACATTTTCAGAAACTCCCAGAGCACAAAGTTCAAGTGAAAGGAGAGATTGCTTTTAAATGTCTTACTTTATTGGGGAATTTGTTACAGACAGAGCTGGGCTTTAGTCTGTAGACCAACAGAAAACAGGAGAAAGCTTCACACAGCAGTGATGATTTAGAACTTAGTTTTTTAATGAGGCTTCCCAAGTGCTGAATGTACGTTCCGTCTCATGACGAACATCAGATCTGTTCCATAAATTCGATCAAGATGCAGAGTTTATGTTACAGTGAGTTTAGAGGCAATACGGGCTCCGTGTATCCTTGCTTCTCCTTCCTCCCTCCTCAGACTGCACTGTGGAGGGACTCATGGCCAGAATTTGATGGCAGGAACAAGTAGGCAGGGATGGGAAAGAGGCAAGGATACTTTGTTCCCAAATGCTTTGTTGGGTTAAACCACGAATCTGAGGCAGAACACAGGCCTACTGACTTGTGGCCTTGAATTCATGGTCTTGATATTCTTCAAGCCTGCAGGAAGCAATGGGAATGAAGTCAGTCGTTGGTCGTCGTGAGGTCAGAGCTAAAACCAAAAAAACTGCAACAAGCCACGTCTGTGGTTCAGAAGTACTCAGTCAGTGGGCTGATGGGTACAGTTGTGCTCTCTTTGGTGATGAAGCTGGTTTATGTATTTCCGTACCATCCCGTCAGCTGTTTGTGGGGATGCACTGTTGCACTAATGCCAGAGATGGCTGTGTGGCTGTGCCCAGCAGTATTGCCAAGCCAACCATACAGAGTTGTCCATAACCTGAAAATACACGTATGCTGCTTCTTGTTTTATTGTGAGCTGGCAGCAGTTCTAGCTCCAGCTTAGTTTTGCTGCTTCATGGGCTTAGTTGCTTTTCAGTAAGCAGAGATTTTTGGATAGTCCCAATGTGTCGAGAGCTGTTGTAGCAAGTTGAACTGTGAGTTGATCATGCTCTGCAAATTCTGGAGTGTCTCCTTGGTAGACAGGTCCTCACGCTTCTTTGTGCTCTACACTGACTTTAGTCTGCGTGTCAAGTGTGGGAGCAGCCTTTATCTTCCCAAGATTGGACAGTCTGTAGTCAACACATATGAAAGTTCTGACAGTTATCAGCCTCTGTTAAAGAACAAATGTTAAAGCTATCATGTAGAAGTTACACATGCCTGAGGTAGCTTTCTTCAGGGGAGATCTGACATATAGACCTGGCTTCTTCCAGAAATTAAGGGATATTAAAAATTTCCACTTTTTCTGCATGAAGTGCAGGAAGCTTCTCTTGGACCTTGCCTCATACAACAAAGAGGAGACAAGCAGGAAGGTAGTAATTACAGCACAGAGAAGGACAGTGCTGCTAACTGTGTTTCTGTCCATATTCCGTTATCTGTCAACGTCAAGCATGAAACACATGCAGCAGATGTGAGTCGAGTAGCCACTCATACTCCAAGGAAAGCACTATGGTGACAGTGACAAGAACGGTACACAAACTAGCGCAGACAAGCAGTTACTGCAGAGAGCAGGAAGGACAACTTCTAGTTTTATCCCAGACCTAGAGGAAGACAGGCAGGATTTCTGCTGCAGGTGGGTGGGATGGTACAGTCGTGTTGCTGCACTTAACATATGTCCACAGAATGCAAGCTGGTTTGGGTTGTTGTGGCTGTGTTGCAACAGGAATGGCTTGGGATAGGGTTGTTACAGCAAAAAGCTGTAAGGTTGTGAAAATACATATTCCATACTGAAAAATGATAATGTTAAGAAAACAATAATAAAAAATAAATCAATGAGAATGTCTGAAGTCAGGTTCTATAGTAGCCAGTATATACTGGCTCATTGAACAACCTTTACTGCCATCTGTGTGTGTGCATGTGCAGTATGAAATACAATGAATTTTTGTTTTTTCTCCTGCTCCATACAGCTTGGATGGAGAGCTGAATTTTAACATGCAAACATTGCTGGGGAAGCTTGACAAATGAAGTCACTACTAATATACTTAATTTTTTATATGATTGCCTGACCCTTCTTAAGGTGTAAATTTGACACAATAGTCCAATGACTAATTAGCCTGCCCTATAAAATCAGAGTCTGCAGTGAAGATGGTTAATTCTTCCTGCTTCCAAATGGATTAAAAAACACAGTAGGAAAAGATGGTCAAATAATCAAGACTTTCAGAGTATCCAGGGAAGATCGAATCCTGTGGAGTGAAAAGGAATGGGCAAAGATTTCTAATGGTGCTTTGATTCCTTGAGCAGCAGGAAGAAAGCCACATCTACCGATTTCCTGGTGTAGCCTCTGTATAGACATTCCTGCTCTATAGATTCATGCTTGCCTGACATCTTTACCCAATCTGAGCATGAGATTTATTGCTTTTGTAGTGTGTCTCAGCTCCTAGATCAAAGGTAGACTTGATGTATAATTTCAAAAGAAACCTGAGCATTTTTGGATTTCGTGTTTAAGAATCAGAAGTCGTGATTTCTTTTTTCTTAAAAATGAAACAAAAAACATACAAGCAGTAACTGTAATCCCAGATGAACAAACATGTGGGACTTTGAATCCTGAACCTCTGAAACTTTATGGGTGTAACCAAGGCTTCAAACCAAGGCCAACCTCTGACTTTTAAACTTTGACTTGCACCAGAAAACTGGAAGGAAAGAGTTTCTTCTCTGAAGAACTGTTAGGCAAACTCTGTGAAATGGCAGTCACATTTATTTGTAGAAGTTTGCTGTGGGATGTGTTGGGCCTGTGGCAGTCGGCACGGAGGAAGCAAGTGTCTGGTAGAGGGGGCTTTGAAGCACGTTGCATGGAGATCTCACTGAGCTGCCTTTGGGTCCCTAGTACACAGAGCCCATGGTTGCTTATATTTTAAGAATGCTTTTCCTCCATTCATGTGATTGGCTTTAGCAACTGTCCAGGGAAGCTGTAAGACTTCAGAATGTTTCAAAAGTGTTTTCAAATTTGCCTGTCCTTATAAGTTTGAATACAGCAGCTGCAGGAACACAGTGTTGCTGTGGTTTTTTTCATGCTCTAGAGCAAGTTAAGAAGGCAAGACTGCACTGACCACAGCAAGAAAATGAAGAGGAAACAAAGCTGTAACAGTGGGATACTTCAAACTCCTGTCACATCCCCACTGTGGGCTGAGATATCAGAGGATCATTTGATTTAGATTTAGCACTGCTCTGTATATGTTGAAGTGGAAGGGCTATACAATGGTTTTGCAATGTTAGCAATCCCTGCAAAAATGCTGAGACACAAGGGACCAAGGCCATCCCTAGCTGCATGTGTCTCTTAGACCATGGCAGAGGGAGGTGTAAACTCATCTGTGTAGTCCAGATGGATATCAAAGGTCCTATAGCTCAATCAAAGCTGGGAGGATGATGCAGAAGTTATAGCATGAGTAATATTACAGCCTTTATTATGCAGGTCTGTTGTATGATCACAATAGCTTGTCATAAGTCATGAAAAGCTATTTATTTCTTCCACTGGAAACCTGGGGTCCATATGGATTTGTAGTCTTGAGTTGAAAGTGGACCACACACTCTAGCCTGTCTGACGGTGTGTGTAATCTGACTGTGAAATTGCAGCTAGGAGCAGAATTACACTTTGCACTTACAAAGCAGCTTCTATTAAGGGCTTGTTCTCTAGGGAATGGATGCAAAACACCAGAAGAACAAGACCCAACTCTTCCTAGCGCACCATGTTTGACAAATTAACTTTTGACCTTTCAGTGGCTTTGTACAAATATGGAATCCTCTGCCTCCATATACAGGATTTCAGGTTATTAGGAAGAATGTATTTTTACTATTCCTCTTTGCAGTATTACGCCTTTGTGAGGCACAAAGCAACGTTGATGTATGCAGCAAAATAAATGTTGCAAACCTGTTGTTTTCATATTTCTGCAGTGTAATGACTGGCTTATAAGAAAAACTCAGGGGTAATGATATGAAAAGAGTCTATTTTATTTTTGACTTCCAGTGCTGGACAGTGGAGATTAACTCTGTTGTGTTTATTTTCAGACTGGATTTTTCCATCTGCCCCATGGAGACTACTTCATTGAGCCCATTAAAAAGCATCCACAGAAGGAGGGAACACCCCATCCCCATATTATCTACGGGGCGAAGGTCCTTCAAAATGCTTTAAGGAGAAGACGGGCGATCCAAATGGAAAAAGAACAAGCATGTGGCTTGAATGGTACAAGCATTGCTGGATTTCTGCCTGTTTGCTTTCTGTATCTTTTTAAGCAGCTTTTATTTTCCCGTGGTGTGTGCCTTTCCTTCTGCTAGCCTTTTTATAAATTCTGTAAAAAGAGATAATGCAAAATGAGAACATCTCAGTCAAAACACCCTGGGAGCCACCCATCTGGGTTCCTTTCTGAAAACTTAAATCCTCCTTGTGACTGATGGGATATGTTTTTCACACAATTGATACTTTCTATCCTTCACTTTCTTCTCCAGCCAGAACTGTTCAGTGAATTTTACATGAATTCTTGAGCACTTCTGGGATGTTGAGAATTGCAGTCATTATTATTTTTAATAAAATATTGTTACACCATGAAAATGCTGTCTTCAACATAAAATATCTCCCTTCTAATCCATGGTTTAAATTTAGGATTTCTAGATTCTCTTTGATAGTTACCTAAATATTAGAAGACTTTTATTTGGTTGTTATGAAAGTGGAGTGCAAGACATCAACAGCAAGGTGTTTTTTGTAGAAGCGTAAGTAAAAATAACTAAAATATTGGTGCAGTAATACTGAATGTCCTGTTTTTTGGGAAAAAGAACTGATACACTATCCTGGAAAGAAAGAGTATATCTAGAGGGTAGTTGGCATCTTCTCACTACAAAATGAGTTCCTTTACTTAGTAAAAGCACTTACTTGATTGACTTTATACCAAAAATTTACAGATACTGCATTGGTTCTCTGATGGCCTTCAAGGTGAGTCTGCACCAAACTTTAGAAAAAGTACAGTAATGGTAGGGAGCATGAGTAATAACTTAAATGACATAGGGCCCAAGTTATGTACAAATAGAGCTGCAGAATACACAGGGGTGTGTTTCTATCTGTTTTTCTCAGGTTAATGGTTAAAGAGTAGCTGGTTCTTTTCCAGGGGTGGAAAAAAAAAGGACAACTGTAGAAAACGTAATCCTCAGTCATGACTGCTGCTGAAGTTTTACTGCTGTTTAATATCAATTGATAAATGAACGAAACAAGCAACGACTCACCCTGCTGTATTTCTGATCATAGACCTGCTTTGCGCTTCTTGCTTGCTGGCCAAGAGCAGTGTGAAATGATAGCTGGGGGAAACTGGGAAGCTGATGGCTAGTGGGGAGCTCTTCGGTCATCTGTGTTATAGGGTAGGTGAGGATAAGGGGAAGCCGTAAGAATTAATGTGCATGCTGGTCCTTATTATTTTTCATCAAATAAAAATGTATCTACTTTTTAGACAAATAAGCCTGAAGCTGAAAAACCATGAGCATCTAATGTTGATGTCTGTTTTGGCTTAAATCTAGGACAGTTCTCTGATTTTCTGTTTTCTGATGACTGCTGGGATAAATGAGAGGAATTAGTTTAGATTTGCCCGTGAAGAATGAGGAAATGTTCTTGCCTACTGTCTTCCAGGTTTCTTTTATGCATGAAATAACATCTGTAAGCAATCATTTTAAGTATGGAGAGAAGGTAGGAGATACCAGCAGTCATGCTGTGTATTTGCTTTGTGTAGCTTGCTTATTTTCATTCAGCCTCTCGCTTTTTACCTCTTGTATCTTCCTTCAAAGTCCTGCAGAATGAGACAGAAAAAGACTGGCTGTACCTGGATGCTGGGAAAAATTGAGCATAGCTTCCCTGAGATTTCATCACTTAGGCTGAGTTTGCTCTAACAGGCTTTTGAATTTAAACTGCCTGTCTGATGTTATTTATTCTGATGTTATTCATCATCATGTGACAAAACTATGCCTGGTGGTAATAAGAAGTTCATGATATTCCAGGCTAACAAAGGGAGTGTCTTATGAATTAACAAAGTAATATACTGTCATTTATGTTTCTATGTTTAACTGACTCAGTTGGCCTTTAGAGGTAATGTCTGCTTTTGGTCAAGCAGTAATCTGCTTGACTGTCAGAAGTTAAGTAATCGGCATGAAAAAGTGCGTGGGGAAAAGAAAGCATTTCCTTCATTACATTTTTACCCTTTGTGTGACAGGATATAACAATCATTGGTTCCTCTAAAGGCCTTAACTCTTAATTTGTGCATTATGTTTTGTTATCTCACTTCTGTTGTAGCCAGCTCTTTGGCAAGGGTAGAAGCAACAAGAATTCAGAGTCATCTCTTGTTTCCATTATGCATTGTCAAAAAGCAGTTGCTCTTGTTAGAAGTGAAATATGGAACAAAAAAGGAAAGTGAGTTAACTCTTGCTTTCTGGGCTAAATATATTCACTACACAGGCTTTGACTAATACTTGGTGCATAAATAAATTTTAAAGGTGGAAGGCTGACTCTTCCCCATTTTCAAGACCTCAAGTGCTTCTTGCTGTTAAGTTTGATGCTAGAAGTCTGGTACACCCACGTGATATCACAGATGACCCAGAGTAATACCTTTTGGGATCACTGTAAAGCAAAACAGTTTAAGTTTACAGTTCACATTTAACTGTAGAAACAAATTGTATTTTACAGATTACACATCATGACCAATTTGTATTCTCAGCCCTAGCTTTATCCCCACTAAGCTGGGGCATAACTGATGAAGAGTTGCCTGCCAGACCTCTTGTAGGAACTGGTTTTCAGCATCAAATATTTCTACCTTGTGGGCTGAGATTGATCACACAGAATGTCTACTTCTGTTTATTTGAGCTCTGATCCTGTTTGGTTTTTTAACCTTAAGGTAAGGCAATTGAGTCATTTCTAAGATTTATGCTTGGGAATCACTTTGTGTGCCCAGACTAAAATGTAGTGGTGATTTTTTGTTGGAAAGGTTGAAAAACCTGAGTGCTTTCAAGTCCGTGGACAAAGTTGGGTGGTGGTTATAGTAATCTTTTAGTCAGAACTAACCTGTCTGTCAGGCAAGGAATATAAAGACTAGCTGTAATGGCAAAATCAAAGGAGAGGAATTAGTATGGAAGGGATTAGGTAGATGGTGCTGACCTCCTGTGTAGTCTTTTTCAAGCTCTTTTTAATGCAAGGGTCTTGTTGCCTTTTGGAAGAAGCCTTGTGCAGCCTGCTCACGACTTATGTGGTTGTTGCCATAGCAAGAATCTCCGGGCTCCAACCTGCTTGTCATCTGTCTCATCTATATACAGTAATACTTTGGCATCGGTTACATTCCTGTGCTTTGGCAATGATTATATTAATTAGTTTGTAATTTGCAATATTCTTAACAATTTCAGATATTTGGAGAAAAAGCATTGTGAGAAATGATATAAATTAAAACTAGGTTTGTGCTGTGCACTTCCACTGCTGCTTGGGCAACTGCCAGGTGACTCAGTCATTAGCTGCACTCAAAACTGAGTGCTAATCTTGAAGCAGCATTATGATACTGTACATTGCAAGATGCTGTATTACTGATTCATTAGATACCTGTATGAGAAGTAGCAAAAATGATAAATGAAAAGTGACCCTGAGCTTTATAAATAACTTCTCTAACTGTTTGTGCCTGCAGGAGAGGAAACTATGGGTTTGGGGATTTGTCTTTTCTTTCAAGATAGGTTAACTTAAACACTCGACAGTGCTTTGAGATATAATGGAAGAGAGAAAGTATTATCCGCCCTTCTACAGAGTAAGAAAAGATCTCCTCCCATTTCTTAACATTTGTTTTCATGCAGTCTGCCACAAGTTATTTGTTTGTTTGTGACCTGCAAAATGGAGATGTTTTGTGAAGTTTGTGAATGAAAATGCTGTGACATAATGGAGCCCTTCCTGACTCAGCACTACAGAGGGGCTGATATGGTACGAATAGATGGACTTCTTGGACTGGTGAGGTTGTCAGGTTGCTGTGGTTTAGAAGGAGGGTAGCTGAGTTTATTTTGTCTGCAACCCAGTGATTGCTGCAGTGGGCTGTAATACATGACTAGGGAAAGAAATATTTAGGGTTTTAAAATAGATTTCTGATAATACTTCATTGGAGCTTTAGGTGTATAGAAGTTGTCATATGCTCTGCCCTCATTTTGGCATTGAAAAGATTTAAAAGATGAGTTCCACACAGTTCAGAAGTTAGGATTAGTTTGGGTTATACATGGACCTCCAACTCCTTGTCAGCAGGGGAGTTATAAATGTTATACTGAACAGTTTGCATCTGGAGCTGGGGTGGGAAGGAGGAGGCAGAGGCTGGGTGCTGTGTGAAATGAGTAGAGGGATGAGGGGAGCTGAAGGAGTACAACAACATCATCTCTGCAAAACTGTTTTTAAGTCTTTTGAATCATGGCCTGGTGGCGTAGTTCATTTAACAGGTGACTAGGATGCCATTAAGCTGTTCCAGACCATAGTTATTTGTTCTTCTTCATAAGGGTTATGTCTGAGTGCAGGATTTTGTTGAATCATGATCTTGCTTTTTGATGATTAACTTGATACTGCCAGAGGATTCTCTGCAATTTTTCTGCCTGCAAGTGTACAGCATAAACTGTTAGTCTTGGCTTTTGACAGTGAAGTCCTTTGTTTAACTGCTTGGAAGAGGGAGGGGAAAAAAGCCCAGGACACTGTTTTATTCTCAAAGGACAGCCTATCTTTTCTTGGAAGAACATTGTGGCTGATGTAAGCAGCCCTTCTTGCTGGCACAACCCCTGGTGCATGCTGTGTAGCTTCCATATCTTTTAAAGATTGATGCTGCAATTTTTCCAGTATTTATTTATCCTGTATTTAACCACATCAATTACTATTCAGCTTAATTTGCTTAGTTTCTCCAAAACACAGAGATTCTTATTCTTAGGGTGGTAAATTGACACATTGAATTGTAGTAACCGAGATTAATTCAGTGTAGAGGGAAGAGCAGCTTTCTGCCTGCATCGCTGTGCTTTCCATGAACAGGCTTTACTAACCTGTTTAAAAGGTGCTTGCCATGAACAAAGAGAAAATAGATACATACAGTCAGAATGACCTCTATTTTAAAGCAGGAACAAGGAAACAAACAGCCTGCAGGAGTACACGGAGTGTCTCTCATCTCTGGAACAGTTTGCATTGAACTGAAAACAGTGAGTGCTGGCTTGTGCAGGCAGCAGGAGATTTAACTTTTTACGGGTGGAGTATCTGGGAAAAGAAGATGTGATAGCTGGTTAGTTCTAGCAGTGCATGAAACAATTGCTGCTAACTGGTATCAAGAGATTTTTTCTGCCTCAAACAAGCTCATGAAGTGAAAGCAGAAGATTCTAACTTTCTTTCATGTTTCAGGAAGACTTTTTTTTTTTCCAGTTGCTCTTTGGAGTTTATTAGAAGCTAATCAGAAATAAGATAGACTTTTTTTCCTTGTCTTGAGCTTTCATTCTTCAGAAAAAGCAAAAGTCCACCTCTGTTTCTAAGACCTCTGGATTCTGTGCCGGGGAGATACGAATCCTAAACTTTGAGTTTCTAACATCTGACATATGAATTTAAGAAGACTTCTGTGTTCATTTCACTTTGCTATAAAAAATCCTGTTACTTCTAACAAATGAGCAGGCACAAATGTGTAGCCTTGCTAAGCAGTAATAAGGATTCTAGGTTTCATTAGCATGCAGATGTTTAATAGATGTGTTTACTTTTAGTTGAACTTCAGGTTTTAAGGACACAGAATAAGGTTATCTCTTAACGTGAGTAGCCTAGCAGTTAAGTATTTGAATTTAAGCTAGTTGTGTTTCAAGCTGGCTCATATTATAGTTAGTGGAGTAGAACAGTCATTGTCAAAGGCTGGTTCATCTTATCCTAAGATGTCATCTGACTTTTGGGGTGAATTGTCCTTGGGAGCTGCCTAGGCTGTAGTTAGAGGCAGTAGAAATATTGATAGAGGAGAAAGGAATAAAATGCTGTATTTTGTGCAATTCTGCCTCTCCGGTTAAATGAGTGCAGAGTCAAAACTAGAACTTTCTACAAGTGGATCCAAAGTCTGTGCTGAACGGGAGATGGTGAGAGCTCCATGCTGGCAGAGTGCTGACACCTGCTTTCCCAGTCCCTGAATGTTTTCTCATCATCTTCTCTTTTCTGCCGGTATTTAACTTTTAGTGTTTCACTAGCTCCTAACTAACTGAAACAAGGTGCTTTTCATAGGTACTTGTGTTGTGCAGGAGGTAAGGGAGAAAAATGTGGGAACAGGAGATTGTTGTTACAATGTGATGGTAGTCACTTAGTGTCACCAAAAGGCATCAGAAACGTGATACACTTCCTTACTCAATGACTGAATAAATTTTAAAGTTCTGTGACAGGCCATTTTCCAAATAATACGTGTCAAAACTATAAGAAGGGAAAAATCTGCTTCACTGTGTTTCAGTGGAGTATTTCTGTTCGGTCCCTGTGCCACTGGAAAGAAATTGTATTTACTACACCATGCTTGATTACTGTACTTGCTCTTTTGTAGTTTAAAGGGTGGATTGTGGTCTCTTTCATGTCTTCATTGAAACAGTTTGCTTAACCACTCATCAGACTGAGGCGTCTCAGTCTGGATCCAGACTGAACTTAGTTCAGCGTTTCTAACTGTGTACTGTTGTAGAGGAATATATTCTGCTTTTGCTCTGTGCCTACAGCTTTCCTTATCAAACTGTGTGTGATGCTATTGCACTTTTGGAGTATTGCCATTGATTGGGTAAACAAACACTTTGGTAATGTAAATGTTAAATTGCTTCAGTATTGATTTGGAGAGCAACAGCAAGCTTTAAAATTAAACTGTTACATGTCACATGCCATCCCTTTCTCTTTTGTAGGATAATGCTAGCCTTGAACAATCGTAAACCTGATTTCCACAGTTGAAATGGCAAACCCAGAAAGCTGCATTCAGGAAACATTTTTGTTGCAGTGGTTTGAAAATCTGCTCAGAACCCTCGACCCGTTAATGGAATAGTATTGGCAAAGTTGTTCAGCCTTCAGTCTGTTTAGTGCCAGATTTCTCAGTCATACTGAACTCTCTGTGAACTTTCTAAAAAGAAACTACAATTACTTTATTATTTCTGGGCAGATCACAGATCTCTAATTCTTCTGAGAAGTGCTGGACTTGTGCTGTGGGGCTAATGCACTGATATGGGCTCAGTGTTCACAATTAGTTTCTCCGAAGTCTGCAAGTCCCTGATGAGCCTCTGGCAGCCTCCTATTGTACGTGACCCACTTTAACAGGTGTCTGAGCGCAGTTTTTCTGCATGAAACACGGTGTCCTTGCAGCTTGTCCACTCCTTGCTTAAGGCTGGTGTTCTTCATTCCATGCTCCCATCATATGCTTGAACTTAGATGCATTGTGTGTACTTGGAGAGAATGCTTTGGATGAATTGTTCTTAAAAGGATATCACCATCATCCTCTCAGCATAGATTTTAGCTTTATGATTGGTTGAGAACAAGGGAACTGTGTGACTTAGGAGATTATAAGATTTTTTTTCTATCCACTACAACTTCAGCCATGTTGTAGAGAACTGTAAGCTCTCTAGGGAGAAGTGGGCCCATGTCTGGACTTACCCCACTCCACACATAATTATCCAGTGGCATGTTCTGGGATGCACAGATCCTGTTCTGCACTGCTGATTACCTACTGAGTGTACGATGGAGCTCTCAACTCCAGAGATGCTTTTGGAGCCCAGGATGTCATTTCTGACCCAGGTCTTCGTGTGTGAATTGTTTTTCAGTTTGGTCACTGAAAACAAAGATATGCCTCAACACAGATTTAGTGATCCACGGGACTTGCTAGCAGGATTTGATTTGTTATGAAAGACTTCTAGTAGTGTGAGGTTTGTTCCTCAGTTTCTTGGTGCTTACATAAAGATTACCTCTTGCAGGGTATCTTAGTAAATAACACCTCTTTACTGTGTGTTATTTCTGAACTGTCCTGAAAAACCTGTATGTAAATAACAGACTGGAACGACGTTATTCACTTAAAGATCATACAGAATTACATACATTTTTTTTTTCTAGAAAAAGAAATTGTCCAACAGAAGTAAGCATCCACCTTTATGCAAAAAAAAGTGGCCAGAAGATTGCTATCCTAAAAGGTATAAGAGATGTTTTTAGTTGATGCCCTTAAATACTGCAGTTATTTGCAGATTTTGTGGAACCATTTGTTGTATTTGTCCTGGTTTCTATATGAAAGAGCATAAAAGAGAATATCGATTTTTTGCCATGATCTCTTCTATACTCTGTGCTTTTCTTCTCTTGCAAATATTCAACTTCAACTTACTTCAGCAAGCAATGTGTAATCAGGTGGCTTAGCTGAAAAACTACGTGTTCCTGTCCTTTTTAAACAACTAATGATGAAGTCTTTGTGCACATAAATTAGACTCTTAAATGAGATGAAGGCTCTTCTAAACCGTTCTAATCTGTCTCAAGAAACACTGCACAAAAAAGAATCTCTGCAAAACAGAAAGTCCAAAGCTTCGATGTCCTTTATTCGTTTCTTCAAAAAAATGGTCTAATTCTGTGCCTGGTTTGTACTAATTTTGAAAAAAGTCTGGTCTAATATTTTGCTCAGCTGCAAAAAAGTGTTTGAGTTGAAGCTGCACAGAGATAGATTTTTGTACTTTGTATACTGTTAAAACACAATTAAAATACAGCCTCACTCTGAGTCTTCCATTCTGCCAAAGTTAGAATTAGCAGCAAGTTTCTTGCCTGCCTGAGCTCTAAAACAAGCTGAATCCAGTTCCTTCCTTCTGATCTTCAGTGCTGTCAGTTGAGCCCCAAGTCTGGATTCCCCTCAGCTCTGTGGAGGTTTGGATTTGGATCAGTCTTCTTTCAGGTGCTGCAGTTTTAACAAGGGATCATTCCTGACATTTTCTGTATTATTTGCCTGACATTCTCCAGGTAAGGTATTCACTGAACCACTCTCTGCTTTATGGCATTTTCTTTTCGATGTTCCGTTTGCATCCGTGGCCCATCATGAGGTACTTCTGTCAGTCATGTCTTCCTCAGAGGAGATGGAAGGAGATGAGAGGGGTGAAATTTCAGTTGCCACAGAGGTAACAGGGAAGAAGGGCAGTAAAAGGAGGGAGTTTCCTGCGAAGCCCAGGCCAGTAACATTGGCAGGCAGCTGAAAGTTGTCCAAGCAGAGAAAGCCTTAACATTGGGGAATGGATTACTGACAGCCCCTTCACCAGCTGATGGATGTAACCTGGTTTTATCCTTCATTATCAATTTTTGGGATATTTTTCTCTCCTTAAGCTGTAATTAATTGTAGTGTTTTGTGATGTGTGTGAACTGGATATTTCTTTCAGGCAAACACTTCTGCATTTTTCTCTCTTTCTGATTCCATGTGTTTACACACCTTTATATTTTCAAGGCTACCTGGAGAGAAGAGGAGCCAGGGACTTTCTGGAAATGAAAACTGAGATTGTCATTTAGAAAATAACAGAGGCTGAGTCTGTTGACAGGGCTTTGCTTGATTCTCTTTCCATGGAGTGCAAATTTCAAAGCTTAATCCCAGTTCTAAGCAAACACTTTCAAACTTCTTGGCATTTTATTGTGGAAGCCTCAATAGCTCCTTTCACAGAATCACGGAATGGTAGGGGTTGGAAGGGACCTCTGTGGGTCATCTAGTCCAACCCTCCTGCCGAAGCAGGGTCACCTACAGCAGGCTGCACAGTACCTTGTCCAGGCGGGTCTTGAA
>Ga0065711_1039589_pt1 | contig 17688 bp, 16 predicted proteins | sample Hoacrofraction12_FD_59098 | JGI IMG/M metagenome (GOLD analysis project Ga0065711, IMG submission 59098) | Hoatzin crop microbial communities from Cojedes, Venezuela - Epithelial fraction 12 v2 (version 2) | ecosystem: Host-associated > Birds > Digestive system > Esophagus > Crop | place...
TTTTTTTTTTTTTTTTTTTTTTTTTTGTTCCATTTTCAGAAGCTGAAGAGGATATGCTGAGCCATTGCCTCTCTGACTCGCATCCTTTGGAAATCACACCTCAGCCCTTACAGCTGTTTGATTTTGGCATGGAGATGTAGGCTGTCTTGTATGGTCCCTGTCTCGAAGGAAAAGTTAAATTTGTGCCAGCTGTGAGCACGAATTAACTGCCCTGACTTCTTTGTCTATTGAAGAGCTGGAACAAAGGCATCTATCGATACCTTTGTATGTTAGTCTTGTCCTCTTGTTTTGGAAGGAGCACTTGGGACAGAAAGAGGGACTTTGGGGGAGTGGAACAGTGGTTATGAGCAGCCGGTCTGTTGGGCTGCAGCCTCCCTGTGACGTGCGTCGTGCTCCCACCGGCGCAGTGGGGAGGGGAGGGACGGAGGTTTCTTGCTGGCACTTAAGCAAGTTTTGACAATCGCCCTTTCCCTCTCAATTTTCCTGATTTTTTATTTCTGTTTTTTCAATCTCTTAAATAGGTTTTATTGAAAAAAAAAAAATGACTGGAGTGATTTTTTTACCTTTTCATTGAAAAACCTCTTCTTAATGAAACAAGGCTTGAGAAAGTTTTGGTCAGCTTGTAACGTGTGTTTTCACCCCACCGGGCTCTCGATCGTGCTGTCAGACTGCAGTGTGACCACAGCCAGGGGCAAAAAGAGACTGCTCCACCGCCTCGAGCTTGTGGTGGCAGGAGAGATGGTTGGATCTAACTGGTCCTGGAACCTGCCCGCTGTTTTACAGAGATGCTGCCAGTTGATGAATGACTTCCATACCTTCCCCTATGCAATGAAACTCAAGAAGAGAAGAGCCTACATATACCGGTGTGGGACATCTGTGAATGTATTGTGTCACCTGGAGGAATCCTATTTCTTCTGAATATCAGACCCCTAAGCCAACCATTCCTCAGAAGAGCAGTCAGGCAATTGCAAGCAGCTTGATGTATGTGAAAGATGAATCACCTCTCATGTTATTTGGACATCAGCATTTTAAAACTGATGGAAGAGTGTTGGAGCTGATTGCTGGGTCACAGCAGCCCCCAGTAAATAAAAGCTAGGAATGTAATTTGTCTCTGCAAAGTAAAACATTTGATCAGAGGGGAATGACAGAGAAAAGAGCTGCTAGCCACAGTGGCTGCAGCCAGAATCCACTTCAAGATTTCATGCTGATACCCCCAAATTACTGGATTGAGGGTCCTTGGACTGGGATCTGGGCTGTTGTCCTGCTACTGCCTCTTGTTTGTGACCCTGTAGTTCAGTATCTTTCTACCTCTGTGTCTCGCCCTATATATGTTTATGCAAAATTAGTAATGCTTCTTTATTCCCCAAAGGTGTTGGGAGGTTTCCTGGGGTTCTGCAATGCCAGTCAGACTTGGTATAAACAAACCTGTGAGTCAACACCATCAACGCAAGCTTGGGCACAAGAGGTGCTCTTGCCTGTGCTGTCACGTTTCCATGGTGTACGTGAACCTCTCCATGACAGAAAATTCATGGGCCAAATGTTGAGCAAATATAAAACAGCAGAATACACTTGGGTCGTATAAGTTGGGTGTCAGTCTCTTCAAATTCATATGCTGCCCGGGGCTGGGGTTTTGAGTGCTGGTGGTTCTGTGTGGTGTTAATGCCTCATTGCGTTGCCCGTTGTCCCAGCTCATCGCAGGTGAAGTGAGACCCTGCTCTCTCCCGTCTGCACACACGTACTATGTGACTTGGCAGTAAGAGAGATTTCGTATTTTGTCAGTTGCTTTCTGAATCCATCTCAGCTTTTGGCTCTTATCATGTGGCAGTGAGTTCCACAACTGAATTGGGGAAAAAAAGGTGTTTTCTTTCATTTGTTTAGGCTCTTTGGGAATACAGTAATACAATAAATATTAGAATAAGCCAAATTGTTCCCTGTGAACTATCTGCAAGAAGCAGCTGACTCATCCCTGGTTGATGGCTTGGTGTTTGGCCTTCCTCTGCTTAGTTGTCTAGGTGCCCTAAAACACATTTCCAGATACATACCTAGCATTCCTTTTCTTGGAAGGAGTTACTTTGGTTGGCACAGTGGTCTGGGTGACCGGGCGTGTGATCGCAGGTGTGGTGGGCATCATCTGCAAGGCATCCGAGACACTTTTCAGCTGCTGAAAGCACTTGACAATTGTCTTTGCAGTTCTCTCCTTCTGAATACCTATCTGATTAGAGAATAAGCATGAGAAAAGAGCAGACTGCTACATCCTAGATTAAATTCAACAGATTCACTCAAAGACTACTTCTGCTAATTGAGGGCACTGTATTTCCGAAGGCGCCGGGGCTGATATAAAGGCAGTTCTCCTGGAGAGAGAAAGACCCACTTGAAAGCAATCAAGTCCATTATCTTATAGCCTTCTATTGCATTGTATTTACATTTCAGGATCCTTGACCTGGATGGATCAAGCTGAGCATTTTCTGCAAGTGGCTATTTTAGCTCTGCTTTTTCTCAAATCTTTTATCTTTTTAACAAAAGTACGTCGAGTAGAACCAGGTAAATGAGAGTTTGGAAATGTTTTACAACCGTGTCCTCTCAGAGTTGAATGTGAAATGATTTCTAACAATATGTGTGCTGATGGCACATCCAGTCCAGTTTGAAATGGCTCGTGTGCTGAGGTACCCCTTGGGAAGCCTGGGCCGCAGTCCGATGGATGGTGACTGACAAAGTGTGCTCGTGCGAGCTTTTCCCTGGGAGCCGAGGGAGGGCATTACTCAGTTCAATAGTTATTGTACAGAAGAAAATGGGTGTTAATCTAAAACTATAATTTTAAAGTATTTGAAATCAGTGTAATGCTTGTGAATGCCAGATTGGCTGTTCTGGAGAGCATCCTTCTCCATCTGGAGAGCTGGGGCGGCAAGGGGAGCTCCCCACGTGTGGCTGCTGATGTTCCTCTGCAGGGTCCTTCAGTGACCGTGCCGGGCAAAACTCAGCTTGGCATCTTTTCAGATTTTTTGGCACTGAGACTGAACTTTCGGCACAGACCCTGGTTAAAGCCACTGTGGGAGTGGCACATGGCATGTGGACAGCTGTTCGTTGGGCTGTGGTGGGAGAGCTTCTGCTGCGTTTTTACGTAAATCTATTAAGAGCCATAGGATGATAATAGTTGCTTGTGGTTCCTGATGATCTGGTTCTGAGCTGAAATCTGAAACCTTCCATCTTTTTTGATTTTCTAAGGCACTTAAGAGCCTTCAAGCTCCCTCTTCCCTCCTGTATTTTATAAATACAGAAATGTTTGTCGAAGGACACGTTCTTGCTCCATTTACAAATTGTTTGCTCTTTTACACTGAGGTTACACAAGATACTTCACAAAATGGCTAAAGATAATTGTTGAATCCTAGCACTGTCCAATTGGAATAACTTCAGCCAAGTTATTTCAGGGTGCACCTGAGCTGAGAATTACAGCACTGCTCATACAGCACTGCAAACGTTTCTATCTCATCATTGATTTTCAAACAGGACTGCATGCAAATTTATCCCAAGTGGTTTTAGCAAGTATCTTTGCTACCTTTTAATAAGGATATTTGTAGTGATGACATTATAGGTTATATGTTGCAGTTGTCTTGAAAAAAACCAAGGCAGTGTTGCAAGGTTGACTGTCAGCCTTTCAGAATGATCAGTAAATGAATTAAATTTTTGTAAGGAAATACTGTAACTTTCAGCTTACTGACGTAGAACATCCGTGGTTTGAAGTTTACTTCTTTCTCTAAATTCTTAGGTTTGTCTCTGAGGAGATAAAATTATCAAAATAAATGTGTCTCCTTTTCTCAGCACTACAAAACCATCAGCTTAGCTATACTGAAAAATTTTTGTGTTACCAATAAAATGTCATGGTCAAAGTCAGCTCTTGAAACAGGAGATGAAGAGTGATGAAGCTCACTGTACTTGCCACAGAGCGAGACATCAGTTGCTGCCATTCCATCTGAAAGGACTTTCTGGATCTCTGGTGTGTAAAATGATTTTTGTATTGTATCGCAAACAGAGTCATCTTCGGGGAGGAGTGAAAGCATATTGTTTCTGACATCTTTTTTTTTTCCCTGACAGTTTTACACTTTGACATTTCTCTATCCCAACTTGTTTTCCTACTCACTGACCCAAAATATCATAATGGTCTGGTTCAAAGGCTGCAACTAGCCTCAATTTTTGTGCTCTGTTGAGCCTTCATTTCAGTTTAGTTTAGTGAATTGTCAAGTATCTACCTATGAGAGTCGGAGTGAGGTGGAAAGACACCACTAGAATTCTGATGACTGAGAAACCGTGATTGGGGCAGAAGGCAAGATTTTGTACTGCTGCTATTGCATTATTCATGAGAAAATTAAACACAATGTTTTGACCTTGAAATCCCCTTTTCTTTCCCTCTTTATTTCTGCATTTAGGGTTAGATATATAAGCTGTAGCCATGGAGCTGTTGCTAGGATGCTAGGAACTTGATAAATCTGTCTCTTCCATGCAAAAACTTTGCATAATGTCTGAGCTGTCAGTTTTGCTGAGTTCGAGGGTCGCCCACTGACCTTGGAGCTGTTGGCACAACTCGGTCCAGCCCATGCTGCCCCTTGAAGGAGACGTGTGGAGGTCAGAGCATTAACTCCTTCGGGGCTTGACTGGCACCACAAGCAGTGGTCTGAACATACAACTGAAGTATCTTTTTGTCATGATCTTCTCGTTGTTTTAATAAACTTCCTCTGAAAATGAGTTTTAGGTTCAAAAAGAGGCCTGCGGTAGTAGAGACATTGAAAAATGATACCTGTCTGTCGCATTTTTTTAGCTCTGGATTTTGGCAGGGCAAGATGCTGTTGTATTTAAAATTCCTTGACAAAACAATAAATGTGTTTGAAACCATGTCCTAGGAGGCCACAGTCAGAGAACCCTATAAGGTTATGGGTGTAGAGGGGGACCACCCTAATATGCTCAGAGCTGCAACACGGTCCCTTGGAAAGAGCAAAACAAAAGTGAAAACAAATTTTGGCTTAGAGAGATGCTGGAATTTGTAATGTGCTTCCATAAACCTGCATAAAGGATGTTAGAGAAAGGCAAAACTTTCTGGCAGACCTGTACCTAGCTGCCCTTATTCAGCAAATGTCTTGACTGTTAAATGTACGATTGTTGTTCCTGGTAATCACATGCAGGAACTGTGACCCAAGATGATGCTCCATCATGGTCAGATAGCTGAGCTCGGAGTGGTTGTCGCCATTGCAGAGCTTCAGAGTTCGCATTAGGCCGTTATGGTCCTAGAAGCTGGGCTGAGGAGGGCATGGGTGCGGCGGGGTGGGTGTGAATCCACAGTGAGCAGCTATGGGTTTTTTCCTTCTGATGAAGCACAATTTTTTTTTCCAAGTGTTGGGGTGCAACGTAGGGAATGGAGGTCTCTCCAGAGCCCTCGCAGGCGGGTGATGGGGGGGCTCTGAGAGGGAGCTCCCTGCTCCCCCAGATCAGCCCGGCGTTGGAAGACGTGTGGGCAGCCGGTGAGGAATCCTTGCGACGGTGGGAGGGAGGTGTCTCACCTCCCGGGCTCCACTTCGCTGCTGGCAGGGAAATGTGCTTTCAAAGCACAAGTTACAAAAGAGGAGCAAGAAAACAAGATGCAAATTAGAGAAGAAATAAACTTCAGAAGAGTTTCTTTTGTGATTATGACTCAGTTGTTCAGTGAGGCAGACAGCACAGCTTTTGCTGCATCAAAAGCACGTCACTGTATCCTTTAATGCATTCATCTCTTTCGGTGCCTTGGCACATGTAGAGAGGCCACGGATTTATGTGGCACCAGTGCTTCTTGCCCAAACGCTAGCCTGTCGCTAGAAGTAAAAGAAACAAAATACAGAAACCTTGCTGCTTTTTCCACTCTACCAGAGATCAGTCCTCGTGGTCACTTCTGTGTCAGTGGTGGATCTGATGAGATGCAGTAGGTGTTTCTGCCTACAGGTACCGTACAACGTGCTTGCCTGCTGTTTTCTCCACCTCGAAATGCAAGCATGAGGCCTCAACTACACCCGTATCCCAGGAACAAGCAATTCTCTCCTTCAGACACCTCAAATTCTCTCTGATTCTTTCAGTTTATTATATAGAATTGCTAAATTTTCCCACCCACAGTAGTGTCAAGGTGATAGCTGTGTTTCTTTCCTGCGTAATGCATTGAGCAGACTCACTTGCAGATGTCTCCTCAGGCCTCCACTACTTCTTGCTGAATAATCTTTCAGCTTCTGGACAAAGTCGTAGCGTCAAAGGTTAGAAACTGGTCTGCCAGACTGGTAACCAGTGGGCCAGGACATGATGGGCAGCTTTCCTGCTAAGTAATGTGTCAGCTTTGCCCAGTGCTTTTCCTTCGAGTGCTCTACGAGCAACTTGTGGACAAACTCCTCCATTTCCTGAGGTCTGCAAGTCAAGCCTAAGCACCTAAGAGATGGCATTTAAGCACAAGTGTGTGGTGTCTTGGTGCACGGGGTAATTGGATGACGGTGTAGATGAAGCTATTGACTCTGCAAAGCAAACTAAGATTAGCTGATGTAAGCGTCTGTTCTGGCGTTGAATGCTGGGAGGTGCAATTCTGCAGTATAAGGAGAGTCCATTGACCTGCAGGTGGTTGTGACTGGATGTGTCTCAGGTTGCTCCCAGGCCATTCTGTCCTGTAAAATGTTAAGGCTGAAAAAAAAAGCCCTGAGGCAAGTTGCACCAAATGAACTTTTCCTGAGCTGCCTCCTGGAGCCCTTGTGGGAGGCAGAAATGGCAGGAACGCATCGCTTGCCTACCCGGAGTGCAATCCTCGGGTGCTGGTTACGCAGTGGCTGTATCACGCTGTACGGAGTTTATCATTGTGTATCGCTTGAAGGAGTCTGTTGAGAAAAACGAGGCTTTTTCAGGTATTGCTACTATGACATTTGAACCAACCTGCCAACAATTTGTGTGGCACTGTAAATATAGCCAGCCCAGGATGCAGAAGGGAAAGAGATGCTTATATTTCTCTTTTCTTCCTATTCTGCCAAAGGCTAAGGTAAAGCACCCGTGAATAGAGTCTTTAGACACGCGTTTTGACAGACACCTAACTCTGGTTACCTTGCCTTTGGCCTTTCTACCTCATGTTGTGTGGAATCGCACCAGTCTTCCAGCCAGGGCTGCGGAGCCCGCTGAGAGAAGGGCAGTATCCTTTCCACAGGCCAAACCAAGGCACCTTTTCCTTTTCACAATCTGTAGTGCCCAGCGCTTGTGTCAGATGGTGCTGCTTACTGCCTTGGCTTAGAAAGAGATCGATACATTCAGTGCTCTTCCCTCATTATGTCCAAATCAAGGGAAAAACTGAACCCGTGATTTTTACCAGCTGCTGTCAGAGCCCTGTGGCAACTTGCCAGCATCTTGGCTTGTTGGTATGACGGACAGGCGGAAAACTGGAGGAATTCCACTAACTGCAGCGTTTTGCTCGGGTGGTCCCTGGCTCTTCGCTGGCCCTGAGGCTTTGTTGCCCTCAGTTTAGCAGAAACCAGTCTAGCTCTTAACATGCATGGATGTTAAAGATCTTAACGGGGAAATCTGACTTTGGAGATCAGGAAATTGGAGCGCGAGAAGGCAGATTTCCTTGCAGAGGGATGCACGGGGGGCCAGTGGCAGGGCTGGCAGCAGCAGCTCGGTTGCTAGTCCCATGCTGGATCGCGTTGCCTCCCCCTTCTCCCTGCCCAGCGGAGCGGTTTGGGCTTTCTTTTCCCCGTGGAATAACAACTTTGATGCTGTATGTTAACAGAGAGTTTAGCAGGAATGCTAGCGGAGCAGTAGAAGGCGGCAGGAATTTGAAGAATCGTTTAATTTAATCCCCCTCGTCCCAATGTGATTTAGTTGAGGTACAAACCTAACAGCAACAGGCCGGTGTAAACACTATCACTAAGCGATCGCTCTCTCTGCTTTGTGGAAATACTCAGTCCTGCGTTAGCGACTGCCCTGTAGACCTCCTGTCACACGAGCCGGCGTCGGACATGCTTTTAAGCGCTGTATGCGTGCAGTGTAAATGTTAGCTGTGTGTTCTGGTGGCGTAACAGCTGGAGACCGTTACGGTGTGACAACACTGCTCTCCCACTCTTCATAGGAAATTCAGTGTGGTCGACCTACATTTATCTCAGCCTCCCCACGAACCTGCTCTGTAATCTCTCACTTCTGTTGCTGCAAATCTGAAACACTGAGTCGGGAAACGGAGGCTTGCCAGAATTGTTAAATAAGCGGAGCCCGTGTTATTTGGAAACTGCCACTGTTTTCTTGCTCACATGGTCCTGGAATGTGTCTCCTGGCAGGGGGAGGGGAGCATTTGTGAATGTAGTTCTCAGAATGAGTCATTATGGTAAATACTAATTTTTGTAATTTGTGAGTTAGGATTAGATGTTTCTTAAATAAGTGAGGACCAGGCAAAAACCCTGCCATGGCTGCTGGCGCTAGCCAAGAGGCCTGATGCGCATGCGGCGTGTGAGCAAGGTAAGAGGCATCCTTTCAGGGAAGGCTATTTTTGGAAGTTACAAATCCTACCTCTTCCGTGTGTTCAGTCCTATTTTTAACCAGGAGTGCTTCCTAGCTCTCAGCCGTGGTCCCAGCCGTGATCTGCAGGACCTTCTGTACCACGTCGCTTTGTTAAGAGCTTGTTGCGTATTATGGAACATGAACTTTGTGGTAATTGCACTGGGCTGACCAGTGGCAAAACGATTATATATTCATTTTGTCCTTCTTTCAGCATCCCTTAGTAGCGCTCTCAGAGGAGGTGGCCAACCTGTGAGCAGTGAGCAAATTTGGATTAGCAGGCAGTTAAACAGACAGACTGGCTGGGCTGGAGCTGCAAGATGTTTGGAGAGCAAAGGAGAGGATCAATGCTAGACAGCCCTCCCCGGTTTCTTCCCCACCCTCGAGAGCTTTCAGCCCCAGCAACAGCCCTGACACTCCTGCTGCTTAGGGCCGGGAGAGAGCATCCCACAGGCTGCAAGGACAAGCTTGTGGTAAGCAGCGAAGCATGGGACAGCCCGTGGCCACGAAGAGGTGCAGTGGCAAGTGATAAAAATTCCTTGGCTGTCGGCAAGGGAAGGAAGGCAGTGCAAGAGAGTGGCAAAACCCACCCAATCTGTAGAAAGATTTCTGGGGAAAAGAAGGGCTTTGTGTACATAATAGCTCCTTTTTACATATACAAGAGTTGTAGCACAGTGATGCACGTTTTTGCAGGCAGACAGATGTTGCCTATTGAGAATTGGGTCAGAAAAGGTTGCATCTGCAGTGAATGTGTGATTAGTAATTGCCCTGAATGGCCCTGTGTGAAAAACTTGCTGATTCCCTCAACTCACTGTCTACTAGATGCTATTTAATCCCACTTGTAAGCTTTTGAAAGTCTGGCTAGCAACGTCTTTGCAGGTGACGCAGTGAGCATCTTTGTAGAGCTGGGATCTGAACAGAGCTGATAAACACAGAGCGGGGAGGGGTGTGATGTACAGGGAGGTGAACGGCGTCTGTAAAAGTTGTGTATGAGAAGAAGGTGGGGAAGGATGAAAACAGCTCGGGTGAAAGTGAGAGGGGAGGGGTAAGGTAACCATCCTGTGAGGGAGGGAGAGGATGGCTCAGACAGAACCTGAGCAACAGGCTGAAGAAGCTGCTGTCACAAATGGCATGATCTGCCTGGACATCTCTGCTTGAGGGGTTTCTGCAGCTGGTTCTTCTCACTTTAGGTCTCCACTTGAGTTGTGCTTGCCATCTTTCCTAAGAGTGCGTCTCAGCACGCTCTTGCTCTGAGCCCAGGGCTTGGGCATCTTGAGCAGCTTGTTGGACTGTGAGTTCCTGTTCCCCATCAAGTCTGCACGTTGCCTGGGGTTTTCATCCACATGCTCTTACATGCCCAGGTCACAGCCTGGCCCTGGGAAATGGAGGAGCAGAGTGTGGCTGCGAAAGGGGAGGATGCAGATGAAGACCAGGGTGGTGGCATTCAAGGGAATTTTGACCATTCTGCTCTGCATAGCTTTGATCGTTTTGAAGGAGTGAATTCTGGGCTTAAGTGGACTGCCTTTTCCTCGCTTTACTGGTGGTAGTACCCATGTTTTACGTAGTTCATCACCAGATCTTCACCTCAGTTTAACAGTGAGGGAAACTGAGGCACGGAGAGCTTGAAGCAACTTGTCTCATTTCACCGGTCAGCAATGGGTAGAGCACAGTAGAAAACTCTCCTGAAGTGATGCTATGAGCTAGCTTGCCCTGTCTCAGTCTGTCACTACCCGAGGGAGGGCAATGCCTACGTGGAAAGCGGGTGCTCCTTTAGCCCCATAACCAATGGCACGAGCAAACAGCTTAGCCACGCTTCAGAGCATCCGCCTCTCCCAGCCTCAGGGAGAAGAGGGCTCGAGAGCCGCAGCGCAGAGGCTCCCAAAGTTACGTTAACAGATTTTGTGAAGTGCTACTAAGCCCCATAAGGGAACTTGTGTGGAGCTGGAGCGTTGTTTATATTGAAGCTGATGGCTGGCATTGCTCCCCCGGCGCAGTGCGCCTGGCCAGCAGCTTGGGACGAGCGCAGGGAGGGTTGCGAACGTCGGCTTTTAGATCTGGGTATTCCAGCCCGGTAGGTATGCGCGTCTGCCTTGTCCCGTCTCCTGCCTTTTTAAATCTCACCTTCTACATCGCCTGTTACTGTGGCATACAAGCAGTCAGCAAACGATTTTAACAGGGCAAATGTCCAATAGCAGAGGGTGTTTTGGCTGCGCAGGAGATGGCAAAACGAGATCCAGTAGTTGGAAGCTGAAGCTGGACATGTTCGGATCAGAAGGGGTGCAATTTTTTTTTATAATGAGGTTAATTAATCATTGAAAGGGTTTACTAAACAATTCTCTGTCACGGGAAATCTCTCGGTCCAAGCGTAGATGTTCATCTACAAGATCTGCTTTAGCTCAAACACGTTCTCTGGGTGATGCACAAATTGCTTGGTGAGGTTCTCAGTGTTTGTGCAGGCTGCCTGGTGTGTGTTCATAATGATCCCTTTTGGCCTTACATGAATCCCCAAAGGTGCTATCAACTCTGTCTTTTTTTAATAGCGGTACTCTTTTTAATGAGCAAGAGAGAATAGTCTAGGAAAGATCTGGGGGGGGAAGGAGGAGCGGGGAAGAAGGCAGTGGACACGGCTTTTTGCTCTGTACACTCTCAGATCTGGGCAAGAACTTGCCCCATCAGTGGCTGGATGCTGTTTCACTCTTCCTGAGGTGTTTGATGCCCCTCCTTCACAGAATCACAGCATGGTGGGGGTTGGAAGGAACCTCTGGAGATCTTCTAGTCCAACCCGCCTGCCAAAGTAGGTTCACCTAGAGCAGGCTGCACAGGACCTCCTTCATCACAGCTGGGCTGGATCTCTCCCTCCCGTCCTCCCTGCCCTTTCTCTTGGGTTTGCACAGATAAATTGCATCCACGCTCTTCTGGAGAAGAGGGAGAGTTTTCACCCCAAAGTGGATGAATTTCTCAAATCTGATTTACCTTTTAGGTCCTCTCTGTGAAATCGTCCTCGAGAGAAGTGCTCTGATGATAAAATGGGCGTGAAAAACTTTCAAATGGCATAATAGGCAATTTGGACTTTATATTTTTTCTAACACAGAGTCATTTTGAGGATGATAATGCCGAAATGATACGGGTTTTTTGCTCCATTCACTCCTGCTTTTCTGTTGGTACGTGGCCTGGGAATACAATATGCTACTCTGCGATGGCAGAGGCTGTTCTCGCAGTGTTCCCATCACATTCAGAAATAGGAAGAACAAGATGTACGACGAACAAGATTATTTTTGTGAGGCTCCGCTCCAGCTTTGCAATTCCAAGAGCCTCAAAGATACGTCTGATCTTTGGCATGTTTACATACATCAAACAAGCTTTGAGGCTCTGCCCTTTTCTGGCTCTGCAGTCTTGCACCCGGTGTTTCCCACCTTCTTGTTCCAAAGGTGTTGTGCTCCCAATTCTGACCAGGAAGCTTGGCTTGAGGTCCCTGCTAAAGTCGGGATGAAGGATGGCCTGGAGACATCGTCATCTGGGACAGTCCAAACATCTGGCACTTTTTTCAGAGATAGAAGGCTGACTGTGGAGCCTGTGGAAAGAGGTAGGCATTGCCAGAGGATGGTTTGTGTCTCAGGTGGGCTGAATTGCCTCTGGGCATGTTTCTCAGTCCTTGGAGGATGGGGTATCCATAAATTAGATACATCAGTTACATGTCTAAATAGGAGAGATGCATCTGAGCTGGAGAGAGATAACAGGTATTTGGCCAATTCATGGGTCGGTTGTATCAGTGAATTCAGTGTAGAAAAGTTTTCTTCAGCAGCAAAAAATACCGAAGTGCTCTGGTGTTCTTTGTTTTCAAAAGCTCCGAGAAAGAGGTTGCTGTGTGTTGATATCATCAGTCAGGAGCTGTGGCTGTTGTCCTCTGCGTGGGGCTGCCGTGTTAGCGATACACTTGAATGATGTGTCTCAGTGGGAGACCCGGCCTCAGCGTGATGGGGAAGATGACCTCTACTGTTTGATTGTTAATTAGCTGCCTTTAATATAGTTCAGGCACTTGAAGCTTTATTTTTAGAGACTGATTCCTTTTTGTAATTAGATATAATGGTTGAAATAGCTGTTCTTTAATGACCCAGTTCTCATCAGGACTGACACCGCAGCCGAAAGAAATGTTCTTATCCTCCTTTGTGTTTCTGTATTCCATTTTCTGAAAGTCTGGAGTTAACAGACAGATGAGCTTGGTCTGAAAGTTGGGGAGCTCCAAGGAGCTGGAGCCACACTTCTTCTGGGCTCCTGCTGCTTTGCCGGGCCACGGCAGAGCAGAGCCCTGTGCAGGGCAGCCCAGGTGGGTGGTCAGCATCATCGGAGGAGGAGACGTCCCTTCGGCGCTGCCCGCCAAGCGAAGCCGGTGTCATAACTGCGCACCTGCGTCGTGTGAATGTTCCCCTTAACGAAAGGGCTGCAAAGCTCACGACCCAAAGATGAAGCCTGGGAAGGGCTTTGTCTGCCCAAATGTTTGCTGACTCTGTTGACCTAATCTGTAAGTAGGAACCTGGCCTGCTTGGTTACAAAGCATTGCAAATAATGATGCTGGGAGCTAAGCTTTATCAGCCGCCTCTTCTTAAAAAAGATTTGTTGTATAATGGTGGGTCGGGTGTTATTTTGCTGTGATTTAAGGGTCTGGGGCTGTTCATTGATTTAAATATTTTCCAAGAGCATTATGAACCTGGTTATTGGGTCAGATTTCTGGCTTGCAAACCTTACAGTTCAGTAACTCACAGGCTCTTTTTAATAAAAGCCCTCAGGAGAAGAGATGTGCCAGGGTGCAGTGAAATATGTGCTCTGTTCACAAAGGCGGCAGCAGCTGCATCAGATGATTAATATTTCGTACATCCTGACACTGAAATGCAGGGTTTGGCTGGAGGATCCAGGTATTGTGGTGTCACAACCATATTTTATTACATTTTAAGCTAGAGCAACTGAAAGAGCAGAGTTGCTTCCACATGATAAATAATGGAAATAAAAGCTGATTAAATAACAGCCCTCCAAAAGAGGAGAAGCTGCTCAGAGCTTTCAGCCTTCTGATCTTCTGATTTGCTTTGTCTTTTCTTTTTTATTCTTGAGGTAGTTTATGGTATACGGTAAAACGTTCCCTGGGAACTGAATTAGACAACTTTCAGCAGTGTTAATGCGTGATGAACACTGAGCCATTCAATTAACGCTGCGCTATTACTTACACTGATATACATGGACATATTAATGGCATCTGCATTGATATTGGTTGATCATAAAAATACCGCCATCGTCAGCTGTAGAAAGTGCTGGGTGGATGTGCAGAAGGGTCGATGGAAGGTGCAGTAAAATTCTGGGGATGCTGGTGCTCTGCTAGCAGTGACCCCTTACCGTCGGGGGACCTGCTCGGCGTTTGCAGTTCTGCCAGCAGAATAAACCTTGGGTGGGTATTTTCTGTGTTGTTGAGTAGATATTTCAGCAACTACCAAGTTCTTCTGGTTTTTCCCCTTTTTTCTTTTTGTTAAAAAAAAAAAAAGGAGAGGTGAGGTCAGACCAGTGATGTCTGCAGTCCGGTGGTCCATCTGTAAAGGCTGCACTACTGACACGTCGGAGGAAGCGCAGGGAGAGCTTGATGTTAAAGAGAAATCTTTGATTCAGCAGGATAAAGGGCAGGAAACCTCAGACTGCCTTTTTCCTCTCTAGATTTTGGTGTGTGTCGAGAAAGATGAGATCTGTGATAAATATACATGTGATAACTTGTCCCCAGTACTTGGTTGCCTCCAGCACACAAGAGCTTAAGGACAGATTGAGTTAAGTAACCCTTTCAATTTTTTTTATTTAACATTAAATTCTAATACACATTTTGTCACATCTTTGAGTTCTGTCTTTGAGAGAACAAGGAACAGATTGTCCTTCTGCATTTGAGTACACAATCCTGACACCAGAGACATCTGAAACCTCATCACAAAGGTCTTGTATGGCCATAAAATATAACCCACAAAGGAATATGATCCCAAAGGCTGTTGGTTTTGCTGGCTGGAGTGCACGCTTGGCAGATCTAGCAGCTCTTAAACGGCTTTTTAAAAAAATACCATCAGCGCTAGGAGCTCAGCAAACCTCTCCAAACCTCCAGCTGCACGGGTCGCGTTTGCGTAACTTCCACCAGCAGTTTATGTGAGCAGATTTATGGAGATGCCTTAGATTTACAGCAGAGAAACAGAACACGAAGGCCCCCGGGGGACAGAGTCGGTTCCTGCCCCCGATCAAAGTCCTGCCCTTATCAGCGAGCTCCCGGCCAGGTGCCTGGCTGCAGAGGAGCGGTCTGAGCTCATTTGCTGTCAGCTGCCTTTCGTGACTCCTTCAGACAAGAGCGTGGTGTGCTCCTGGCCAAGCCCCAACGTGTTCCCCGGGGTGCAGTCCCAGCGGGAGAGCTGGTTCCTGCCAGGGACTGCTGTGCTCCTCTTGCAGCCTCACCTGCCCCACCATCCTTGGAGTCTCATAGGAAAAGCCTGTTTGCTTTTTTCCTTTTGAAAACGTTGTATTAAAAAAAAAAAAAAAAAAGGGAGAGGTTTGCAAAAGGGAGAGGTGAGTAAGCATAATGTCCCAAGTGCTGGCTTTCATCCTGCTTGATCTGTTGTTGGGGGGATGTTTGCGTATCGGTGGTAATGACTGGACTGGCCCCAGATCGGTGTTAACACCTGTAAGTAACTGATGTTGACATTCATCATCTGGGTTTCACAGGTAATGTGTTTTAACCCACGTGGTGCAGGGACGCTCAGCACGGTGCTTTATTGTCAGCGCAGCGCACGCTGCCCGTCACGTAAACCAGAGACCCCAGGCTGGGAAACCAGTCACCAGCAGTTCAGAAACCTTCCCCGTTTGCACTGACCTTACCTCCGTGTTTGACGGCCGGGTTTAAAAGCCACGGTTCAAGTACTTCAGGCTGTGCGAAGGGTTGGCTGCTCTGCCTGGTGTCTCCTTAAGCCTGGGCCCTGCAGGGCTGGAGATGGAGCCAGCGGCGGTACGGGCTGACCGCAGCCCTGTGCACTGCCTTGGGTTTAGTGCTGGCAACTTTGCCAGCTTTCAAAACTTGACCCCAACTTTTCCATGCAGCGTGTCTACCTCAGGTTTGGTTGTCAGGAAGAAAAATAATTTTCTGCACAAGCAGGTGAGGCTCTATGTTTCTGGTTGAACACACGTTATTTTACCCTGTTGAAGTAGTAATGCAAGTCTTGCGGTTACCATGTGCTCTCGTGCCTTGCAATCTGCGGGGAGGTGATTTTGAAGTCTTAGAGGTGGCTTTTGTCATCACTGCAGCAGTGTGCTTAACCAGGAGCTCTGGAAGGTTTTATTTCATGCTGAACCTCTGAGAGTTTTTATTTTGTATATGCTTGGTGGAGGTCTGGGTGATGCACCTTCTCCAAACTCTTCATCTGTGCTGGGCACGCACTTGCCCTGGCTACAGGAGCTGCCCAAGAGGTTTCTTGGTCTTCTTTCTCCTTTCTCAGTGGCTGAGGGACCAGGAGCCGAGTAAAAAACCCATGCAGTAGTTTGTGTTTTAACCTGAAAAGCACTTGTTTTTCAGATCTTCCTGCATGGCAGGGTCAACTCTTTGAGTGCTGCTTTTTGAACCCAAATCTATCTTGTTTAGTATCAGATTTGCTTGACATAATCTAGTTCTTACTAAGCCAGAATCTTTTTGTCATGTAGGAACAGAGAAGGATGGATTTTTTGTTTCTTCCTGGTAATATGATGAACTGCAAACTGATCTGTGCATCTGGACATTGTCTCTGCAATACTGTATTTTTTCCTCCAGAACCACCTTGGCGTCATGCCCATGTAATTAAGTCAAAACGAGTAAGCAACACGTGCTTTGACTGTGCCATGTGGTTCCCTATTGTATGTGTTACAATGGAGCTTCTCAGAACACGCGGGTTAATTAACATCTTTTAGGGACCTAAATAATAGATAATGGTGCACAGGGCTTCAACGTGTTGGGCTCTAATCAGTTTATTAGAAGACAGATGAAGACAACACAGCAGGGCTGTATTATTCTTGCCTCTAGCCCTGGAAATTGAATTGTATAGCATTTATTTGAAATTAACCAAATGCGATCTGTTTAAAAATGTACTAGGACCCATTTTGTTCAGGTCTGTACTTTACTTGTTTGTTTGTTTTCAGTGTTTCTGGAGGGAAAAGACAGCCACGTTCAGCCCCTTCTAGCGCCTTGTAGCACTCACCAGTATCGCTTTCTAAAACTCCCCCTTAGCTTAATTAACATTACAGTCTGTACCCGAGCAGCATTAATTAATCAGTTGCAAATGGCAGTTGTGAAGATGGCAGTGGCGACTACCGTTAGCAATCTGCCGTCAGCTTTGCTGCCCACACGACAGGGACGGCACAAAGGGGCTGTGAGTCAGCAGCAGGCATTTTGCTCTTTTTTTTCATGTCAGAGGTGGAAAAGCTGCTTTCTTCTGTGGTTACGCATCTCTGTGTCCGCGGGGCAGAATCCAGCGGTGGGAAGGACGGGCTCTGGCAGTTTGACACTCTCGCGTGTTGAGGAGTGAATCTCCTTTTCTTCTTTCTCTGCTGCCTCGCAGCGTGCCCTGCACAAACGAGAGGGCTCTCGCGTTGCCTGCTGTCCCACATCTGTAAAGCGTTTCACAGCCATCCGGAGGTACCTGAGCACTGGCCCACACTGTCCATCATTTTAGGACAGAGACTGCTCTGCAATGTGCCGGGTAGCTGGGCTGCTGTTAAACACGCCTGATCACAAAATGACAGAATGGTAGGGGTTGGCAGGGACCTCTGTGGGTCATCTGGTCCAAACCCTCTGCCGAAGCAGGGTCACCTACAGCAGGCTGCACAGGACCGTATCCAGGCGGGTCTTGAATATCTCCAGAGAAGGAGACTCCACAGCCCCTCTGGGCAGCCTGTGCCAGTGCTCCATCACCCTCAGAGGGAAGAAGTTCTTCCTCATGTTCAGACAGAACTTCCTCTGCTTCAGTTTGTGCCCATTGCCCCTTGTCCTGTCGCTGGGCGCCACTGAGAAGAGTCTGGCCCCATCCTCCTGACACCCACCCTGCAGATATTTGTAAGCATTTCTAAGGTCCCCTCTCAGCCTTCTCTTCTTCAGGCTGAACAAGCCCAGCTCCCTCAGCCTCTCCTCAT
>Ga0065711_1006331_pt1 | contig 17687 bp, 14 predicted proteins | sample Hoacrofraction12_FD_59098 | JGI IMG/M metagenome (GOLD analysis project Ga0065711, IMG submission 59098) | Hoatzin crop microbial communities from Cojedes, Venezuela - Epithelial fraction 12 v2 (version 2) | ecosystem: Host-associated > Birds > Digestive system > Esophagus > Crop | place...
TGACCGCCACCGGGCCGCAGCGCAGGGAGCAGCAGCTGCAGCGCCTGCTCCGGCTCCACCCCGTGCTGGCTGGACGAAGTATTTCCCAACTCGGCTCTCAGTATTGCGCCTGCAACATGGCGCTAATGATTTTCAAATATCTTGAGCTCCATTGGCAAAAAATACATAAGAAAACTGCATGTTATTTTCATCTGTCATTTCCTGTTACCATAACTTAACGTGTACTCAGCCAATTAAGAGGGCAAATGAGATAGGAATACTGTTTCATTAAATATTAAATAAGAGGCATTAGGATGTTTTATTCTGGTTTGAGAGCCTGGGAAACAAAAAGGAAAGCTGTGCTCTGCCATACGGGGCAAACCATTCAGAAAGACACATTTTTAAAAACTGAGTTATGTCCTTCCTGGGCATTTATAGATAATTCCTAGAAATCGAAGCATTAATATAAAATGTTCATTGCCTTATTTGCATCTCTGAATGTCTTTGTCCTAAATACACAGCCCCGTGCTTTCGAAAAGTTGGCAGGTCATTAGTTAACTCCGTGGTTGTTCCCAAGCAAGAGAGAATGAATTTGCCGGTGGTAGATGAAACTGAGACTCGCCAGACTCACCACAGTGAATTGCAGAGGGCGGCCACTCTGAAAACCCGGGCGAGGTGTTTTCTCGGCCCAAGAACGGTAATGGCTAAGCACTTGCACAGCTCCCTGGGGCTGTGAACAAGGCAGGGCTACAGTTAGCTCCAGCACAGTGACTGTCACATTCATTAAGTGACACTGGGTCTACCCCACATTTTTCTTTTTGGATTGTGACGTGTCCTTACTCGGTGATGCCTCATCCTGCCCGTCCCTCATGGCCACGATGCTCGATGCTCTGGCAGTCATGTGAAGGGCTGACACAACTAGATGGTACTCTAGGAAACACCAGAAGACAAATTATGATTCAGAAGAAAACTGCTCTAGGGTAAGGAGGAGCCTGGACGTTTTTTTTTTCCTTCCCCCCCTTCCCCCCGGATATGCCTTATTTCTGCAAGCATTTAAACCATTTCATCTCTATTTGCAAACATACCTGAGCAGCTCCCTTCCAAATTCCCCAGGATGGCTGCCGCCACGTGACAGCACCATGGGGCAGCGTTAATGGGGAAAGGGCCTGGGGGAGGTACTGTCATCTCCCTGCCTCCCAGTAGAGTGGTGCCTGCTCATTCTCTTTGTATTTCCTTCCTTATCAGAGTCGTCTTCCCCTCTCAGATCACCGAGGGCCTGACCCTCACCACAAGCTCCGTCATGCTGCCGAAGGCTGGTGCTTGCTGCAGCCCCCACGTTCCAGACAGACGGAGCTGTTGCCGGTACCACGGGGCCATCAGACCCAGCTTGCTTTGGGCAGGCAGCGTGGAGAGATAACTGTGACATTAGGGCAGGTGTCCAACTTCAGTGTCACGGGGCAATATTTAGTTCTCCATTTTATGGCTGCTGCATTTTATCCCTGCTCACAGAGGAAGGAGAACTTCTCACCCTACTGTTTGTTCCCCCTTTCTGTCTTTGAGGAAATGGTGTAAGTCATGCCTTTTTGTATCGTAATGCAAAAAAAATAGGTCTCAACTGTCATTTAAACAGAGCTAAGAAAGAAGAGGGTGTGATAACAGCTTCAGGCCCTGCAGGAGAAGACTGACAATGAGTTGAAGGCATGAGCATGCTGTGATCATTGTATCGTACTGTGTTTTTTATTACTGTTCTTTGTGGATTTACAATGGCTGATCATGATTATTTTTGTCCTTTCTGGTACGTGTCCTGTTGGCCACAGAAATCTGTTTTACTTATCTTTGAGGCTGGTTATATTTAGACTTCAGAGCTGGTATGCTCACGACGTGGCCCAGTCCCAAATTCACCAGCTATCTATACTGGAGCTGGAGCTGAGACAGGCTACCCGTTTGACGGCCACTGCATCCATCAGCATTTGCACAAGGGGTACTGGTGCCCACACTGCCCTGGCAGGCAGTCAGGACATGGCCAGGGTGCACATCTGGACCAGGGAGATGGGATGCATTGCTGGGTCCCATGGATCAGACGTAGCCAGGGTCTACCTTTGAGGAGAAGGGGATCCAATATTATGTTCACATCTGCTCACCGTCTGCCATGTGACAGTTCTTTCAGAGCTTGCCATTCAGTGAACTTGATTTCATACATTGTCTTCTAGAATCTTTTTAACCTGAAATGTAGTTAAACCATAGCTAAATGAAAGTGAATGATCATATATAAGCAGTAGGCTCTGGAAAACCTTGTGACAGACACTTGAGAAATGCCGTTTAGTTGCTGGAAGGCATTTCCCAAGGTCTCCTGGGGATGTTCTGTGTCTGCGTCAGCTGATGAAAATACTGTCTACATTTCTGCAGCCACAGGTGATTAGGAATTGCTCCCACAGCGTAATTTAAACCTACTAGGCTTCTCCCTGGATGGGGTCAAGTGAGCAGACACAGACCCTTGCATGTTTGATTTTATATGACTGAACAAGATCTGCTTCATCTGTGCTTTGTCAAGGCTACAAAACTTGGGTCCATATAGAAAGTGTAAGTTACACCCACACTGCGTGTCTGCATTCAGCTTGGCTGTTTCCTGAATTGCAGAAGGCAGCAATCCCTCCGTTACATTGAGCTCTGGCTAGGCACAGACTTTTGGGGGACGAAGAATGGGAGCCTCTAAACGACGCAAATGGCCTAGAGTCCAGTCTTTTTCCCATAATTAATATCAAATGAAAGTTTCTGTTCTGCGATCAGCTATCGCTTAGCTTACCTTGCAGCAGAACATACTAAGGCCTCATTCATTCACGTTATAACTTACGTATTAGTAGCCAGTTGGAAAATGATGACAGATTTGCATCCTGTTCTGCTCCGTTTAAGAGCTGATGTTCACTGACTTGCACTAACCATATATTTGCATAGTGCCTTTAACTCCAAAATATTTTCGTTTTACAGGACTTACGGATGGTGATTTCTATCAGCCTTCAAGTCCAGCGACTTCAGGCTTGGAATGTGGCAGCCGATTAGCAGCACTGACTATATAATAGTGTATTGTGTGAGTATCTTCTCCGTATGAAAGTACTAACAGAATCTGAGCAGACAGGTATTTGATTCAAAAACCAGGCTACCTCCCTAACCCTCACTCTTGCTACACGATATTCAATACCCAGAACGAAACAAGCCCCCAGTGCACCTCTCTTTTGTAGAACAGCCTTCCCTCCAGTGTTGTGCCAGAGTAGGGCTTCGCTGCAGCAGACTCTCTGAGGCTCCTGCTGAGCCCCCCAGCAATGACCTCTGAGAACCTGACCCTCCGAGGTGCCGCTGAGCCTCTTTGTCCCGAATTGAGCGTGTCTCCCCGCACAATGGGGATACAGCTGTCTGCCTGCCAGAGTTAATGAGTGTAGAGGGTAGGCTTTCAGTTAAGTTTTTTCAGCCATATTTCTCAGAGCTTTACAAAAAAAGGAGTTACTCTGCTCCTCATTTTATACACGAGGAGGCTGGAGCCTAAAATGCAAAGAAATTAAGTAACTTGTTGAAGATTACAAAGCAGATTATCGGCAGAGCTCAGAATCAAGCTTAGCTCCCCACCCCCACATCCCTCTAGCACTGTGCATCTGAGAAGGCACAACTTTTTGACTTGCATGGTAAAGAGGCAGTTCTGCTACAGCTTTCTGTTTTTCTTTGGCTTTTAATCAAACCAAACCAGCTGTGCTCTTATTTTATACTTACTACCACCCTAAGGAGGTTCTTTTATGTGTGGGCGCCATAGAAATTAAGTTTCAAGCTAGAGTTTAGTGGGATCAAATTTTTGGATACAGAACTCCCAGAAAGTCGAGAAGACTGAAACCGAGGTCTTGTAAAAAAGGGAGGAGAAAAGGAAAGAAATCCAATGGTCACTTCTCTCCCATCGCTCTATGGTCCCAGTCCAATAGGAACTGCTGGCTCCAACCAGGCTGCCAGAAGTTTGGGGTGCTGGGACAAAAGGCCAAAAGTCATCTTTTTTCCATCCAGACAAAATTTTAGGTGGAAAAAGGACGTATCCAGGAACAGCCAGATGAATAGCAGCCGTAACAATGCCAACTTTTCCACTCCCAAAGCTGTTTACATCCACAAAATTCACTGCGGTGCCAAGCTGCAAGGAGAGTTGTGACTCCCATACATGTGTGGTCTTTATCAGGAAGGCCAAATGAAATTCATTTTGAATTATTAGACACATTAACAATGCCTGTGAGCATCATATACGAATAGCTGACACTTTTGAGCACCGACGCAGTAAGGATGGACAAGAACATGAGGTGAGGATGGTGGGAGGAAAGGTCTTTTTTAGGTGTATCCAAGGTAGAGCAAGTTTTATTACCAGGCTAGAACCGTATAGCATCCCAGGAGTGAATAAGCTCACACATTTGATCCGATCTTGGGCTCAGTCCAGCTCCCACTAAAGTTTAATGGGAGTTGGATCAGGCCATTGCACTCACATTTTTTCCATGCATGGAAAACTATTTCCGTTACTTTGAATTACAATACCACTGGCTTTGGATTTTATATAATAAAATAAATCTAGGCCACTGTTTATATTCCAAGAAACTGCATTCTGGGATGCCAGCAAATATATTGCCTGTTGGATTAAAAAAAATAAAATAAAATCTGGACACATTGGTTTAAAAAAACAACAGCTCCTAATTATTAAACATAATTTTTCTTCCCTGTGCTTTTCTGGAGTCCTCAAATATTTGAAGTATGAAAGGTACATATAAATTCTTCTCTGGTGGTTGAAATGGTGGAATCTGTATAACTGCAATGCTTTATAAGAAACAGAGATTTAATATAAACATAATAATCTTCATGACTGGCTCTTTGCTTATTGGCATATTTTGCACATTTTAAAATTTACAGTGAAAAAGAAAACACCACCCCTGGAATGTCAGTAACAAAGGGGATGTATGTATATCAGCAAACCCTTGTATTTTGGGGACTGGTTTCTCTTGATTGTTCTGACTGTAAATGAACTCTGCAGATGCTGAGCGGCACAGGAAATGTGCTAGAAACAGCATTTGTTCCCTGCTGTATGAATTAGACTCTACAAAAATTCCAACGTGGTAAGACTGATTAGCAGGCTTTGGTAGTACCTCCTGCCCTAGTACAATTTTATTATTCTCTTTTATGACCAATGAAAAACACAGAAAAGACTTCCATCAGTGAACATATGCCCACATTCTGGGAGCAAACCTATCTGTGGGTAGCTTTGCACGGCCCCTGGGCTCTGAAATACAGAGCAGCAGAATAAGGCACCCCACGAAAAGAATGAAACAAAACCACACATATACACGAGCAACAGAGGGAAAGAAATGTCACTGAGGGGTGTTTAATGTTAAAGAGAAACTATACACGTGGGATGGTGGTGAGGAGGATTTAACAGAGCTGAACAAGGTGACCACCTGCATCCACCTCAAAGAGGAAAACCGGCAGCAGTATGAGGAGCGCTTATGCAGTCACGTGCACGTGTGTGCATGCAAGGCTTCTTTCTACTGGCAAAATACGAAGTACATTGCCTTTGCAAACATCCCTGGGCACCGGCAGGTTCTCCTCTATAATGACAAATGGCAGTTTCAGCATGGAATTGAAAGGAAAAACACCTCCCTCGTTCACATANCCATGTGGTTGGAGCTGGACAGAGTTCCNCTTTGCCCAGGCGGTGCAGAAGAGCTAGATGCTGGCTTCACAGGGACTCCCAGTCTGCGCTGGTCAGCCACAGGTCACANCTTCCTTCCTCACAACAGCAAGTTCTACACCTTCCTCCACCACGCTGTGGTCTGTGGCAGCGCCGGTTTACAGGACTGTGGATTTTAAGCCNTATTCTTGTAGAGGAGCCTGAGCTGACTTTCCCTCTAACATGACAAAGCCGTTTAGAGAGATCAAGCATTGGTTCCAAACTCCCCAGTGGTTTTAGTGGGGTGGCAGGGTTTGAAACTCAAAGATAACTAGGACTCACCTGCATCTGGCTGCAATTTCAGATGTGCAATAACTACACAAAATGCTGAGATTTAGAGATGAGAGATCAGAAAGAAGCCACTCTTCTCCTTCTCGCCGGCTTTGTTTCTGTAACGAACTCGTGTGTTTATGTGTGCAGGAGAAGTTCACTTTCGCAGCACCTCCTCAGCCTCTTCACCCTGACCGAAACATCCAACGGGAGAGATGTACCCAAACTCCCCAGAAGAACTGAAGGAACGGCAAACCAGCTGGCCTGATGGGGGAAATTTCAAAACCAAAACATCTCTTAAATAAGCTTCTTTAATTATTATCATCATCTGTTTATTTATACAAATATAAAATATATTTATATAGATTTATATAATATAGATTTGTTGCTTTGGTGGCTCTTTTCATTTACAGACGTACTGGTCGACGATCTCTGTGCACTTTTTACACTTGACATAACAGCACCAATGGAACTTGCAGTGGCAACGCTCCACCTGGACGCTCTTGAACTGGTCATAACCCCGTCCGCAGCACATCAGCTCGCACCCATCCATGCCCTCCGAGGTCTTGTTGCACAGCCGGCCCTGAGTGCCCAGCGAGCCCGTGGTCTCATTGCGCAGGCAATAGTCCGGGCTGGGGTCAACGTAGACCAGGTCCTCTTGCGTCGGCATGTTGAAACGGTTGTTCACCAGCTCCAGCTTGCCCTTGCGGCTGATCCTCATGGCAGCGGCGCTGTCGTACTTCTCCTTTAGCAGGTCGCCCACCTTGCGGAAGTCAGCCAGCTGCAGCCAGCAGGTCTTGAGGCTGCAGGAGCCTGACACGCCGTGGCACTTGCAGGCCACGTCTGCCAGCTTGTACACGGCCTGCGGGAAAAGGAGCGCAATCAGGCAAAGCGGCGGGTATCAGCCAGCTGCCAGTGCAGCAAGAAATTACAAACAATTCATCATGTTTTCATAACTGCTTTGATTAGCCCCCGATTTCTGTTGTCTCGCCCTTCAGAAGAGACAAAAGTCTCCTCTTCCTCCTGTTGCGACTGCTGTGTTCTTGTTCCTAAATATTTCTATTTCTGGTCACATTGCCTCCAAGCATGACTCCCTCACCCCACCTTCTTTTCCCCTGGCAGATTTCTGACTTGACAGCAGGGTCAAGAATGGGAAAGAAGAAGGGGAAGAGTCCCACCCGTGTGGGCTCTGGAAATTCCCCCGGTCTCATGTACCACTGTGGTATTGCGTGTTTTTCCCTTCAGAGCTGGGAAAAGGGAACACCTGGGAACCTGCCCACTTCCTACCACCCGCACCAGGAACTGCTGTATGGATACATCTGCATCCTTTCCAAACAAATCCACACACCCACGCCCTTTCCCTCCATCTCTGCTGAGAGGAGCTCGCTGAGGGGCAGCGTCAGAGGAGCCATCGCCTGCCAGAGACGAGCGGGCAGGGGTGATGGTGGCCATGATGAGGGTGGTGGTGGCCATGATGATCCTGGAGGTCTCTTCCAACCTTAATGATTCTGGGAGGGAGAGGAACACCTCGACCCCGGAGCTGAGCCCTCCTGGCAGGGCAGCGCAGCGCTGCGAGCCCGCGCCATCTCGTGTCCAGCCACGTCCCTGCACCACCAGCACCACAGGACAAAGAAGTCTCGAAAATTTAAGGCCAGTGAGCGTCAAACCCCGAGCAGAGCAAGTACATGACGTAAAGGGTAACGGTGGTTACTCTCCTCTTCCTCCTCCCCACACTAGCTGGGAGGAGAGAGAAATATTGAAAAATATGCTAGAATAACGAAGCTCAAAATCAACTGAAAATGCAGGTTGGGTTTTTTCTTTCCGTTAATTTCAGAGACAGGTACAAAACTGCACTCTACATGAGATGCCGTCCGCGCTGCAGGCACGGACAGCCTGCCAAGCGGAGAGCTGGCACCCCACGCCGCGATACCGCAGCATTCCCCCGGCCCTGGCTCCCCACATGCCCGCCATCGGGCTCACCATGACCACCCTGCGTCCCACGCGCGCGCAGGGCAGCGTCCCTGCTGGGGCCCACGTGCCACGCAGAGCTGTTTGGCATCACCTGCGAAGTTAGCACCAGCTGCATCGGGTGGGGGAGATCAAGGAACGCGAGTTAAAGCTAGGATGTTCTGAAGGAGACGGTGACATGTCTTCTAGCCAGGTTTTCTGCTGAAGAAAGCAGCCAAACACCAGGGTTTCTTTTCTGGCTCACTCACTGACACGGAAAAAAGCTTCCCAGCTCTCCGCATTCACTTGCCAAGAGGTAGGTGATTAAGGCAATTGAGCATAGTGCAAGCAAAGCCTTCTGCCTATGACTACGTTCTGGACCAGCAGCGAGAGGTCAGAGTTCTCCTACAACAACTGGTTGCTCCTGGCCTAACGTCTAGTGCTTCTGACAGCTAGTGAAGATTCAATTGGGCTTAATGGCCAAATCACATGGAGGCCAATCCAGCTCCCAAGAAAGTCAATGGAGTGAGTCCTTAAAACAGAGAAGCTTTAGTTCTGCTCCTCGGAGCTCAATTTACTGAGGCAATCCCTCACGGCGCAATGAAACAGCTACAGGCTGGGAGTTAAGCACTTGTCTTGGATCGAACTACAACTGGAGAGGACCAACCACACCGTTGCTTAAGGATTCCTGCTGGACTATAACCAGACAGAGCTACAGCTGAATTTCCCGAGCCCCAGACACTTCCTATATCCTCACTGCATTGCCAGCCTGCATGTTATAAGCTTGTGTTAGCACTTTTTGGTTATGGTTCTGTCAAATCCCAGGCTACTCGTGCCTCCCTTGCCCTTGCACGTGTTTTTATAAAGTATTATGATTCTTCCTAATCCTGGGCTTTGTTCCTTTAGAAAAACACTGCAACTTGATCCCTCTCAGTTAATGCCATGGGACTGAGTTCACTGCGACTTGGCTTTAAGCAACTGATGCTCAAAACATCTGGCCCATGTGGGTAGTAGCTGTGCTGGGAATGCGAACGCTACCAGTTATCACAGGTAAGCATGGCGCCGCTCAGCCCCCCCCCGCAGCTCCCACTACCAACGTCCCGTGGAGGCAACCACAGCTTCAGCCGCTAAACGGCTCTCCCGCTTTGCTGCCCGGATGGGGAGAAAGCAGAGGAAATTGGAGAATTCCTCTCTGACCGGGCTCGGGTCAAGGTAAAGAATAACAGACCCCGACATGGAGTTCTGAGGGCAGGGGCTGATCGATGGCCACGCAACTTAAACAGGTTGAAAACGCCTCTAATGGAAAGGCTTAAAGCCCCCTCCCATAGGCCCAAGTTCTCTTCCACTTCTTTTCTTGCAAGAATGGGAACGGGAAGAGAATTAATGGGGAATTCCTACGTGGTCAATTAGCCAGCCCCCCTTCCAGGCTCTTCTGGCACTGGCTCGAGTGACTGATGACTGAGGCCTGCCATATGCCGGCTGGGTAAACAGCACGGAACGACTGACTGCCACAGTGCGCCAGACAGGGCGACAGATAAGGAACGGGGAGAAATACGAGAGGGTAATGGAGACCAATTGCAAGAAAAAGACAGATGGAAGGAAAGGACATATTGAGATAACAGCCAAAGACAAACAAACAAGGGCAATAAAGCCAGGAGCCACCACCACAATGACTCTGACGTGGAGTGAAGCGGTGATGGGGTCACAACTGCCTGAAAGATAAAAGACCTCTGGTCTCCTCCTGTCCTTCTCAGCTCCTTCCGAGAACCACCGAGAGCAGACAGGATCTTCTCTCCTGCCACCAGAGCTCCTCAGGGTTCAAGGAGAATTTTCTCACCCACAGGAGACTGAGTGAGTGGACACACCAAAAGTCCGCCTAGAAATTAGACGACATCAGTTGAAACACTGGCTGGGAAAGCGCGGCGAGGCTGTGTGCAGGATGGCACCTGGTGGCCACTTAGCAATGCTCACTGCTGTGTCTCCTCTCTTTCAGCACCCACTTTTGGGAGTATGGAGTTACACGTGTACCTTCCCACTTCCAAAACCAGAATCTCAGAAGCGAAAACTTCACGTTTAGGAATGCAGGACGAGATAGGACCTCCTCAGTTATTAAGTACAATCTCTTGCTATTGTAGGCACCACTTCAGAGAATATTTTCCTCAAATGTGTAGAGTGCCCTTTTAAAAGCAATTAGGTTTTCAGCCGCCATTATTCTGATCAGTATTCCAAAGATAAAGTATATTTTTCTAATTTCCAGCCTAAATGTATTCACTTTATGTCCATTTGCTATGGTGCCAAATTGGCCTTTTGCTTAAAAAGTACTTTTCCTCCCCTATTATTTCTCCTGCTAACACAGACATCAGTCATATCCTCTCTCAACTTGCACTTTGCTAGGCTAAACACGGCAAGGTATTCTAGCCCGCTTTCTTCAGAAAAGATTCCTATCCCTTGGGTCAACAATAATAAGCCTTTTCTAGTCTGAGGTCATTTTGCTTGGGAATATGTGAACATACAATATTTTGGGGCCTCAGGAGAGCTTAATACAATGGTATTAGTATTCCCCCATGTTTTACAAAAAGACTTTCCCTAGGACATTATAGGATATTTACCACCTTCTGAGCCACATTACATCTGCAGTCATCTGCAGCTGACTGCTGTGCCCAGTTCTTCTCTACTCATTTTCTAATGACTAAAAATGTTTTTCATACAAGACCTCACGTGATGGTTTTAACATTGTTGTACTGGACATCATTAGCTGCTGTACAACACTTGGATTCTTCTTTGTATTTGTAATACCTGCCACCTTCGCATCATCAGCAAATTTCATCAGCCCATTCCTAAATCTTGTGCTGAGGCTGAGAAACAAAAATACTAAGTGTTGGTCTTGAGGCAAGTCCTTGAAGAACTCTGCTAATTAACCTCTGTCAAGATCAAGATACGTCCTTTCACACATGTTACTGACATCTTCTCCTGAACCAGTTTTTTTTCCATCTCATAGCTGCTGCATTTTTATCTTTTCCAATTTAACCAAGTGTTTCCCATGTGGGAAATACATCAAATGTCTCACGGAAGCTCACATAAACGAGACCTATCAGATCTATTTTGCTTTTTAAGAAATCAATTATGTTCTAAATAATTGTGTGATCAATCTTTGAGAAATTCTTCTTGAATTATTTCCCATTTTGTCCCTTCCTCTGAGATATGCTTTCCCCTAGGTCCTCCAGTAAACACTGGCGAGGTCACATTGCCCGTGCTGCCAGGTGCCAGCTCTTTCAGAGTGCCAGGGAAGAGAGTGGGCACTCCCTGCGACTTGAGAGCTTTACGCTACCTGAGTTTTGCTTCCACCTTGGTGGTAATAATTTTAAAACTCAGCCTTTCTCCTTTGCTCCCATGCTAACAGATTTCTAAGAGCCAAGAGGAAAGGCTGTGCTGGCCAAACACCATTGTGACCAGACAACCCTGGAACCCGTCGCAATGCCATCTCAGAGCCACCCCAGGTCTCATCTCCATCCAGATCCTTTGATATTCGTCTCCTTTCCCAATCCCACCATCTCCATTCCTCACTAGCCCCAAATCCTCATCCACTCAATCCAGCCCAGAGCCCCATCCTCATTTACTCCAGAGCCCTCAGTTCTTCCAACCCTGTGCTACCACTTGACTCCCCTCTGAATCATTCAACCCGATCCCAAACTCCCCTCCGTCAGCAGCCCCCTGGCACCATCCCATCCATCCCAGATCTTCTGGCCCCACACTTCAGTACTTGCCACTCAGCTCCTCTTCCTCTACCTGTCCGAACATGACAGCTGCCTCCTCACGCCTTCCTCGCTCCCACAGGGTACCAGCACCATCGGCCACTGCCTACTGTGACAAACCTTGCCTGCCCCTAAAGCACCCTGCCTGGCTTCCTCCAAAAAGCACAGTCTCAGAGGGTTTAAAAAATCTACACTAGGAGCACTTACTCCCCTAGGCAGAAGTTTTGAGGACAGAAAAAGACATCTCCGTTGTGCAGCAGACATACAGCACCCCTCCCCACAAGCAATGCCCCCCATTCTGACTTGAAGCCCCGAGTAAAGCACTCGTTTACTTTGGGGATGAAACTCCTCTGTCTTTAGACTGAGCCCCATCCCCACTGACTAGCAGCCCTTTCTTCCAGTCTCGTCCAATTTACAAAGTTTAAAAAACTTCCGCTGTTTATTTTACTGTCCTTTGCAAGGTCTGACTCAGTGTGATTTTTTACTGTTCTCAATTAATCTTTACACTTCTTGACCTCTAAGACAGAGCTTTTTGTTATTTATTTGCTATCAGTTCCTTTTTTTCCATTGTTAGTAGGCTCTCAAGTCTATTCCTAACAGCTCCTCTGTGGTAGTTATTAATTCAGTGAGGTCTGGATATTCTTCCTACAAGCTTTTCCCTCTTGCTTGGCACACAGAATTGTAATAGCTTTAGCATCTTTGACTTGAAAAAGTTCCAGACCTCCTCCACATCAAGTTCCTCGGCTGAGTTTGCTAACCCACTCCCTTAGTTTATCAGACTTTTTACTTTGAAATCTACAAGCTTAATTACACACTGACTTATAATTCCATTTATTCTAATCTAAAATGACTCATGTTCATTTAATCTAAGGTTATTTTCTACGGCCATCTGTTCTACAGAGTCTACAAAAAACAAGCTTCAAATAACGCTGTCTTTCGCTGGGCCCTTCGAAAAGCTTTTGTCCAAGTCCTGTGTCAACTGGAGACACAGAAATCTCCTTGAGAGATTGGCTATGGAATCCAAAGAAGCACGGCACTGCAGCATTCCAAGAACAATTTAAAGAACTTTCTGTGCTGCAGTAAAGGCAGAACATAACAGTTTTCAGCTGTATCCTTACAGCAGGACAAAGCTTTCTTCCTTCTAAAACTGTATCATCGTCTGAAATCACAGCTCAGTGAGATTCCTGCCCATATAACAAGAAAAACAACACAGGGTAGTGTTTTATCCATGCTGTGGAGCAAGGATCGTTTGACTTCATCTTCTAATCCAGATGTTACTACAGTTCAACTGGCACCTCAAACTACTGGCCCTTCTTCTGTCTCTGGATCCCTCAAGGCAATAGAACTGGCTGTTTAAAAAGTCTCATAACATATTCACTCCCTATTTTAGGCAGGCTATTTATTTGTAGTAATCCAAGTTCAGGACTCCAGACCCACAAGATGTTCAAAGCAAATAATGCAGAGAAGAATGTCACTTTCAGGCTACTGCTCCCCGGAGGAATGCTCCCCCATTTCTAAGCAAATGCAGACCCTCTGCCTTTCCAAGCCAAAAAAAACCCTAAACCAAAACCCACCGAGTTCTACAGTTTTCAAGTCCACAGTTTTCCACCTACTGCAAATTTACCCCAATTTGTTTTTGCAAAAGAAGCACGGAGTGTTTGCCTCAACCTGACACATTGATTTCACAATCAAAAAAAAAAAAAAAAAATCTTCTTTGGTGGCAAAATGAAGCCAAAATTACATGCAGAAGACAGACATACATGGGAAAGGGAAAGATAATTCAGTTCACAACTGGAAGAAAGAAAGGGCAGAAAATTGATAGGGAAGCTAAAGATATTAGTTAAGAATGTGCAAAAGAGCAAGGCTAAGTAGACTTAATAGGATGTTTTAATATGCATTACAAATAAAATTAACCTTAGAAAGGCTCACTACTAGGAAGAATGATAAAAATTTTAAACACGCTGTGGAAAGGACGCAAATATTCAAGTCAGTATTCCTATTCCACATTTGGAAAGAGGCAGCACCGCGTATGAATGACGCTGCACCTTCTGGGCTATTCATCGCAGACAGAGGAATTGTGTGGAAGCAAATGTGCATACACTGAATGCACACAAAGGGGGCAACTTCACCTACATTTACAGCGTCGGTGAGACCAGCACTAGAATCCAGCATGCCATCTGAGTGTCCAGTTTCTTAAAGGACATGTGAAAACTGGAAAGGGTACGCTAAAGAGATGCAAAAACGATTTGATGGCTGATGAGAACATCTGAAAGTGAGGGAGTCTTCAGTGCTCAGTCTAGCTTGTCAAGAAAGAGTGGTGAATAAATTACAGTAGATAAATACTTCTACGCAGACGAAATTCTGATTACTAAGGGGCTTTTGGATCTAGCCGTAAAAGTCAGAAAAGGAAGTGATTGGAAGCTGACGCCAGATAAATTCAAATGATAGTGAGGCACAGTGTTGAAACAGGGTGATTAATGATGGTAGCATACTACAAAGGGAAGTGATGGATTCTCCATCCCTAGGGGTCTACAGGTCAAAACTGTGTATCATCTTCTCAGAAAACCTCTGTCACCTAGATGCAGATTATTTCTTTTCCCCAATACCAAGGTAATGGAGCAAGGCGTAAGTTTCAGAGATAGCCAAGTAGCCTGATTCAATGTTTGCTTCTGGCCTTATGTTCCCCAAAATCCTAACAAAGGCAGCAGATGGCAACGTGCCAACCGACCAGGTCTTCACCACCAGCCTGTCACTTCAGCAGCTCTGGGAAGCCAGTTTCCGAGACGTAAACCTTGAAAGTGTGCCATGACGGTGACTAGTTCATTTGGAAAGGGCTTACACGTCTGCACACCTATGCCATACAGTATCTCAACAGACCCAAAAACTCATTGGCTTTAGCTGATAATGGAAGCCTGCCATTAAAACTGAAATATAGTATTATCAATATTGTCTGTAATATTCACAAAAATGCAGAAGATGTGACCATACGCTGTTTCACAGGGGTTACTGGGGCATCATGGGATCATCCGTCATCAAACCTCCAAGAAATCTGGTACCCAGCTATCTCAAGCCTTCTGAATCTGCCTCTGAGAAAAAGGAAAGGGTCAGCATTCATCTTACCCTGCGACCAGCCTCGTTGTTCTGCAAGTTCATCAGCATGCGAGCCTGCTCCTCTGAACCTCTCACGTAGTTCTTCTCCCTCTCCTTGGCATCCACAAACTCCTTGGCAAAACGATAGCCATACTCCACGTTATCTCCGCAGCCACCCCACAGCCAGTCTCGGGGCAAGTCCTTGGGCCGGGCGGTCCGGCTGCAGCCACAGCTGGAGAGCTCTCCTTCACGGCAAGCCCGGCTGATGGCGTTCACCACCCCGGCAGCACTGACGGCGTAGGTGAAAGCAGTCTCTCGGCTACCTGTGAGAGAGAGGCGAGAAGCAAATTAACGAGAGAGGGATCTCACCTGACAAACACAACATGCAGCAAGGAGCGAGCGAAGGAGCGCCGGACAGTACGCCACGGTGTGCTCCGAGAAGGTGCACGTAACTAACGGGAACCAAGTGGTCAAGTGCAACGGCACCGCCCCGTCCTAACACATGCTTGTCTCTCGGTTTTCTTCTCATTCCACAGCAACAGCTCCAGTCAACTGACTGTCCAGAACTGGCAGCTTCTGCGTAGCTATGATCAAACCCAAACCTGATTCTCTGACACACACTAGGGAAGGGGCTGAGATTCCCGCTGTTGCCTGGAGGAATGTTCTTGGGAAGAGCACATTCTTCAAGAATTTCTAGGTGCTGCTCCTCACAGGTTATTATTTTTATTACACCTACTTTTGCCCATTTAAGACCCCTGCAATCTCTGGGCCTTGCCCAAAAGAAACAGCAACACCACAGGCAGGGAGTGCTCGGCCTCTGTCCACTGAGATCAACCCTGCAGTATCCTCTCATTTTAACCCAGAGGAAACTTCCAAGCAGCAAGAGGGTTATTCACTTGCTGAAAATACAACTGCTGCCTCAGCCACTGAATTTGCCAATTCTCACTGACAACAACTAACGAGGCTGGGTCTGTGCAAAAGGAGTGTTCTGGTTGACCCAGATAGCACTCTGGAACAGTTTTCATTTAACTGGGACAAGCGCTCTTTAGGGGCTCCTCAGTTCCTCAACATGATTTAGGTTTACATATGGTCAGCTGAGAATCATTGAGACAAACTGAAGGAAACCCATTTCTACACTACAGCATCGAGGTGGAGGCTCTCCCAACGCCTACGGAGCTGCAGCGCTGGAACAAGTAAGAGTTTCCCATGTAGACAATAATAAATGAAAAGACTTTCCATTAGCAGGTTTACTAGAGCCTGCCCTGCTCGGAGTGGACTCTCTATACGCTTAGAGACCGAGCCAAGCAGCTGGATCGGGTCTCCAGCTACGTATTCCTGGCAGCGACTCAGCCCCAGTTTGACCGGGGCACCAACGCAGCCAGCAGACTGCATGAGGCCAAGCGTGCTGCACCAGCACGTGCTGCGGGTCTGCGAGGGGGAGCAGAGGGGGGTGAGGAGCAGGGGGTGGCAATCCGCACCTGCGCTCTCCCCACACGGTGCAACAAATAGCTAAACTGACACCTTCGGAGTCACCGAAGGCGCAGTCACCAAACCTTCAGGTGATAGAGAACAACTGCCAAAGCTTAACTGCAATAAGCAATCTGATTGTGAAGAGCTGCTCGCACCAAGCACCGGCAAGAGGCAACCCTCTAATGCTCTCAAGCAAATCTGCATGACTTCAGAGGGCAGATCCTCCAACAACAGTTTGCCACCACCCCACGAGGCTCTCGGTGTCAGCTCCCTCAGCAGGACTGAGTCGATGCTTTTGGTATGCTCTTGTTGCAATTTGCATGTGCTGACAATCTGTAATTAATAGCAGCTTATCACCAGCTTAGTGGTAATGACCCAAGACAAAGGCAAGGCTGTGAATGGCATCCACCTTGCAGAACAATTTGTGATTCCACACACCCTCCCACCCCCCAAATGAGAGTTGTACACTAAGAGAGTTGTACACTATGGGCTTCTGCTCTGGAGTACAGCACAACGCTGATAAAATGCTGCAGGACACTTACTATGGAAGGGAGGGCCTTCCCAGCAGGTCATCAGGACAGCACTGTGCCCTTCAGACCTCCCTGCTCCAAGAGGTGAAGAAGAGTGACTCCTGGTTGAGGTAATTCACCCGAGACGAGTCCATAAAGGAGTTATGGTCATTTCTCAGCAACCGAAATCAAGCTTTTACTCAGCCAGCTTGTTTTGAATGTTATGGGTATTTCAAGGTGCTGGTCCAATGCGCAGTTTTGCCCGTACGACGAGAGTCCTGCGGACACCACCAATCATTCTCTTAGGCTGAGCACTCCCTGCATCCATGGAGATTAAAACACACACAGGGAAAGGACCTCCTGGTGTTCCCGCTCTCGTGCCACAGAGCCTGCATGACTCCAGGTGCTTAGCATCCTTACAGCTTGGTTGAGATCCCTCTACTGAAGGCACAGACCGGATTTGCACTTCTACTGTCCACGTTTTAACCACCTCCACGTTCCAGACGTGGCAGCGCGACAACTCGATACGCAGCCCCTGGATCTGCACGAGGAGTTCGGGCTGCCGCGGGCGGCAGCGGGAGAGGCTGAAACAAGTCACGGTGGGGTTTTTTTCCCTCCTTGCTGCCCACCAAGCAGAACAAGCCATGGTGCTCACCAGATGCAGGGCTGGAAGACTGCGGCGTGGTTTGGGAGGCAGGATCGGACGCGCGCGTGCAACCCTGCGCTATTACAAAGCAAATTTGTACTGGCAATTGTGGGCTTACACATCCTGGTTTTCTCTGCCCTCCCACCACGCCCTCCAGCCTTGGAAAAGTATTTGGGTTTTCAACTCATCCTCTCAAAGTTCACTCCAGTTCCACACCTCTGTGCCGCGGATGGGGGTGTTATTCCCCAAATCTGTGCAAGGGCGAGCAGAGGTCACAGAGCCGGTCA
>Ga0065711_1039590_pt1 | contig 17687 bp, 16 predicted proteins | sample Hoacrofraction12_FD_59098 | JGI IMG/M metagenome (GOLD analysis project Ga0065711, IMG submission 59098) | Hoatzin crop microbial communities from Cojedes, Venezuela - Epithelial fraction 12 v2 (version 2) | ecosystem: Host-associated > Birds > Digestive system > Esophagus > Crop | place...
TTTTTTTTTTTTTTTTTTTTTCTTTTGAGGGGGGACAGAAACTTCTGTTACCCAAGAACTGTAATTCACCAAAGACCATGGTAACCCTCTCCTACATCTGTTTTGGGGGGAACCTGCCAGCCCTGCCTTGGATGGGCAGGAATGCTCTGAGAGACCCCGAGAGGGTCCGGAGGGGCATCGTGGGCATTCTCGCCGTGCCTCCGTGCAATTGTATCTCTGCTGGGCACGGCAGCTGCCCGGCCCGGGATAAAGGTTGGAAGCAGCCGAGCCGCTTGTTTGAAATCAGATAGCTGCAACAATGGGCGCTGCTGGCCACTGCACCGGCCAGAGACGTGTGGATGGAGAGTTTCTGCTGGAGGATAAATGTAAATGCGGAGGCTGAATGCTGAGTTAGTGGAGGGGGAGTGGGTGAGGGGGAGTGATTTAAAAAAATAAATAAATAAAAATAGTAACAAAGGCATCCAGCACGAAACACCAAACCAGCTGGCAGACAGCACAAAGGGTATCCAGAAGAAATGGAAAATACGTCTGGTGTCACGCAGAGGCAAAGCTAAGACAGGTTTTTGTGGAGAGTGTTTTCTGGAGATGGAAATTTGGAGCAGTGTGTAAGGATGGCTGTGGCAGGTCACCCAGTGCAATGTCCTGTCTCCAAAGAACAGGGGCCGAGGGAAGAGTGCAGGAACAGCCTAAGCAGTAGGCAATATTTCCCCAGGACACTACCCCAGCCTCCTGGGACTTGTGACTCTGGGGCTTCTGTGACAGACTTCTTGGATTTTTTTGTTTATTTAATAGCATGACATCTATTTATCAAACTATTTTTTCTGAATACACACAAATTTCTGGCAACCAGACACTCCCATGGCACCGAGTTCCACTGCAGCCACCCTGGGTGAAGGAGTGTCTTGGCTGAGCCTGCCAACTTCAAGTTTCCCTCGATGCCCTCTATTTTTCGCACTGGGAGAGCAAGTGAACCCAAATCTGTATTCTCCAGACTGTTTGGGATTTTACAGAACCTACCAAAGCTCCTTCTCTCTCTGGCTTCTCTTCCAGACTGAAGGTTCATACTATCCATCTGTTCCAGGTACGGAAACCAGTTTGCACCGTGGATGTTGTTGTCACTTTCTCTTGGGCCTTTTCCAAGTCTCCTTTTGAAACCAGAGGTCCAGAACTGCAAAGAGCACTCAGGACACCATGAATTTGTAGCAGCATCTTTCCTGTTTGCTTCATCTCCTTTCCTAGGAACTGATGGACTTGCTTTTCTCTGCTGAGCGCTTCACAGAACTGTCGTCTATCTCAAGACTTTGCTCCTGAGCGATATCGGTGAGCTCAGAGGAGGTCATTTCATATATATATATGAGACATATTATATATATATATATGAGATATATATTTTATATATATAATATATATGTATCTCGTATGTTTGTATGTATATATAATATACATATATATTATATATAAAAATATATATATATAAATTCTTTATAGCTGATTGTTTTCTTTGCTAGCCTGAATAACTGAGTATTATTACCAAACACCTTGCTTTTCACCCTTTTTCCAGGTGATTTATGGCAATAATGAGCAAGCACTAGCACACCCTGCAGGAATCCATTGGATCTGCCCTGCTACAGAAACGAATCATATTCCTACCATTTGCCTTTCACAGTTCAGTAAGTCTATAGGTATCTATGGGAGGGGTTTCCCTCTTACTTCAGGTTATGTAGGTTAGTTAACAGCTTTCATGGGGGAGACCTACCGAGTACCTTCTGAAAATCTCAGTGGATTCGAGGAGATGGGTCTCTCTCAAATGTATTTGTTCACTTCTTCCAAGATTTCTCATCCACCTGCAAAGCAAAGGCAGCAGTCTCATCCCAGCACACAGTCTGTATGCTGGTGAGGGTGCAGAAATACAGTACTGCAATCTGTTTTTCCTCGGGGAAACAAAACCCCAGACCGGCAAGTTGCTGTGGTCACAAAGGGTGATGCGCAGCTTTGGGTCTTCAGCTTGGGAAGTTTATGAGATCTCATCAACATGTTCAGTCACTCTACGGATAATTCTTCCTTTATTTATATATTTATTTGTCTATTAAGTCACAGATCACATTGCCACTTAGAAAAAAACGACCTCCTGTAAACTGCAGAAGATACCTGAATGGTGAAACACATTGTGCTCCCGTTTCCAGCCCGGCGGCACAGTGGCCCTCAGCTGTCGTTCCCCAAAACAGCTGCTGTAAATAATACCGCAGCGGTTATATTTCGCTGGCACCCTAGCAGGAGGCAGCCCAGCCCTCCTCCAAAGAGGCCTTAAAGGCGTGCTGTGCGTGTCCCTGTCTGTATGACTGCACCGAGAGGGAGCTGGAGTGATGAAGGTCCATCGCATTCTTCTCCTCGTCTCCGCAGGTAAAGGTGTGCCAGCCATTGCCTGGAGTGGGGCTCGGCTCCTTCCTGAGCATGCAGGACCGGGGCTCTGTGTCCACGGGTTTGAGCGAGTGTGTGCTCTGGGAGCAGCCTGTCCCACTGAGAAGGTTTTATGAACACACCAAATGGTTGAACTTTGGAGTTTAACCTTTGGAGTGCATTGGTAATAGCTCAGATATTTATAATTTCAGACACCAGATATTTTGAAGTGAGAAGTTCTTGTGTTTAATTGTTTTTCTCCCCGTCATCTTTTTGTCTCGTTCCCATTTAATCTAGTGCTGCATGTATTTCAAAATGTGTAAAAGGATCTGGTAGACATGGCTTGAAGAAATTTCATTAATCGGTGGGACTATTGACAAGGGGGTAGAACTGATTTGCAGCTGCACGTGTTGTGCCAGGATAATTCTTTTCAAACTGTGCCTTAAAAGAATCAGTATTTTGTAATCCTAACAACTGCTCACCAAATTCAAACAGTATAACAAATTTTTATGAAGCCACACCAGAAGGTAGCAATGTGAAGGATTTTAATTGGATTAATAAAGCATAGCAAAGAGCTTGACTTAGATATGATGCTGTGATCATAACTTAAACACTGACAGACGACTCCTGCCCACCCCAGCCCAGTCTCCTGGCAGGGGAAGAAAGCCGTGCTTGTCTGCAGCAGTCAGCTTTTCTCAATGGCATCCAAGTATTTTAATATCATCTCATGGCAGGACGAGGCCGAGGCAGAATCCTTGGCATCTCAGCTCAACTATATAAAAGGAGCTGATGAAAAGTCAGTTAGGAAACGAGGGGAAATCCTGGCTTATGCTGGAGTCCACAGCAAAATTCTCGTTGACTGCAACGGCCCAGGATTCAAACTGAGAGAGGGAAGACAAGCATGGGATCTGCCAAAAACGCTTGCGACAAGGCTCAGCTGTTCTGGGCCCTCTCACTCCATTAAGAAAGGGCACGTACAAAAACATCCCCGAGCCCCGCCGCCATTTGCCTCACTCCCCTGTAACAGCGAAGTAGCCACAGGCTTTAGCACATGATGTGCCCGCTTGCTCTGCAATAGGCTGTCTGGAAACGGGGTTTGTCTGGTCGTCTGTGGGGCGGGAACCTGGATGGTGCTTTCTCCTCAATGGCTGTTGTGCTCGGCCCTGTCTTTTAGTGTTACTCTTACAGGCAAGTCCGTGGAATTGAAGGTGGAGAAGACGATGTTAGAAATCCCTGATTACGGGTATTCTCACCACTTAACTGTCCACAAGTGTTGCATGTAAGCACAGTTGCAGGTTGGGAGAGCCTGGAAGAGAATCCTAATGCTCAGTCTGATGTCCACAATCGTGCCTGTTTGGTTTTGTTCTTCTCCTGGTTGGAGGCTGTCATTGCCTTACTCCTAAACTGACCTCTGGATCAGACAGGCAGTTAGCCCTGCTGACGGCACCGGCGATACATAAAATGCACACCTGAAACGAGGAGTCACCCAGAGGACTCGGCGTTAACCCACCGCCAGTGGCTCGCTGTTGGCAGGGCTTCCTTTGTGCCCACCTCAGGCTGCGGGTGCTGTAGCCCGTTCCCTGTCACATCTCGCTGATGCCACCCCCGCTGTTCTGCAGCTGGGCTGGCCCTGTGCTACGAACACGAGACTCGCCTCGTCGAGGACTTGTTCAAGGACTACAACAAGGTGGTGCGCCCAGTGGAGGACCATCGGGACGCCGTCGTTGTCACTGTCGGGCTGCAGCTCATTCAGCTTATTAACGTGGTATGGTGTGAATGTGTGGTGCATGTTGAACCTCTGGCTTACATGATAGTGCCAAACAGTGTCATTTTTCGAAGGAAACAGTTTTTCTCCTTTAGCCCTGATATGTGCTGCTACTGCCCTCTTTTCTTTCTTTTTCTTTTAGGATGAAGTAAATCAGATAGTGACAACCAACGTACGCCTGAAACAGGTAACTCTAAATATTGCTAAAAATTTCTTCCAATTCAAATAAATGCACTGGACACAGCCAGGAATTAACTGTTCCGTTGTACTTTCAGGGGCCGCTATGACAGGTGGGTCAGCTACCAGAGCATGTCTTCTCTCTGGGGTCTCAAGTAGACACTAAGAGCCTGAAGAAAAGCATTTTATTGCATTGCATTTCAAACAGTAGACTTCTGGTATATTTATCTTTTACAGTATCATCTTTTTTTTTTAATAATCTTCTCAAATCAAAATTTAAGTTAAAGTAAAAAATTAGCTGGGGCTCCCACTAGCAGATGTTTATGCTTACCTGCATGTCCCAAAGCAAGGGAGGTGCATATTTCTAGGAAGTACCAAAACTACCCCCAGCAGTGCTGGAAGAGTCTCTCAGTGGCTGAAATCCTCCCTCTTTAGCAATGGACAGACGTCAACCTCAAGTGGAATCCAGACGACTACGGCGGCGTGAAACAAATCCGCATCCCCTCAGACGATATCTGGCGGCCAGACCTTGTTCTTTACAACAAGTAAGGGGTGCCAGCTGCCTGGGGAGGGAGGGGTAGCTCTGCCCAGGGCACCACTCTGATGGGGCTGCCTTCCCACGACGTCTGCTCAGTGGGTAGCACACCTCAGCACAAGCTTCTCCAGGAGCAGGCACAATGGCGCTGGGGGCAACCAGTTGACCCACAGACGGAGAAATCCTTTTGTGACGATGTTAATTATGCTGCCCATACTGCTGCTAATGTCCTCGCTCCTTTTGCAGTGCAGATGGCGATTTTGCCATCGTTAAATACACCAAAGTCCTTCTGGAGCACACGGGCCTGATCACCTGGACACCGCCAGCTATTTTTAAGAGTTACTGTGAAATTATAGTCACGCACTTCCCGTTTGATGAGCAGAACTGCAGTATGAAGCTGGGAACATGGACGTATGATGGTACAGTGGTGGTTATCAACCCGGTAAGCAAGGAGTTTGTAATCGGGAAAGGCCTGGATATGTTTTTAGGGAAATCTCAGATGCAGAATGAAAGATAACCTTGTTTTGACTGAAAAACAAGCAGGCACTGCCCGTAAAATATAAAATCCTTGTTTGTAGATCTAGCACAGAGTTTCCTGGTTTGTCTTCTAAAATTCTGCATACGTGTAATTCCTACGCCCTAGCAGTCTCCTACCTATCCATCCTCTGACAGCTTTCACACCACTCCTTATGATGCTGCCTGTTCTGCTTTTGTTTGGTTTGTTGTTTTTTTGGGGGGTGCTTTTTCTCTGCTCGTGACTTTACATTTCCAAGGATTCTTTCCCTTTTCCCTCAGGAATGTCTCCTATCTGTAAATATTTAACCAGTCCTTCTCTTTAGTCGACTATCCCTGACTGTTTCTGTAAAACATTTTGTTGAATGCTGCGTAGAGGATGATATTCCAAGGCAAAATAACACGGACAAGAGTGGTTTGCTCACAAAAAATGCATGAAGTGCCTAAGCTATCGGGAATGCTATTCCTGAGTGACTGCCAAGTTTTGATTTTGTTCAGAACATCTAATATTAAGAATTTGGGGCTTTTTGCTGTCAGGAGAGTGATCGTCCAGATCTGAGTAACTTCATGGAGAGCGGTGAGTGGGTGATGAAGGACTACCGTGGCTGGAAGCACTGGGTTTACTACGCTTGCTGCCCTGACACCCCTTACCTGGATATCACATACCACTTCCTCATGCAGCGCCTGCCTCTCTACTTCATCGTGAATGTCATCATTCCCTGCCTGCTCTTCTCCTTTTTAACTGGGTTTGTTTTTTACCTCCCCACAGATTCAGGTACGTAAATTTATTCATTCTACTGCCACAGAAATTGCTCTTCTAACAAGTTTCTGAGAAATTCTCAGGATTTGAAATCACCAGCCAACTTGAACTCACTAAAATTGGACATTTCAGCTTAAAATAATGGCTCTAAACATTCTGCAAAAAAAGGGTAAGCGCTGAAAGCTGAAACTACTGACATAAATAAATTGGGCTGATTTCCCACAGAAATCACTGATTAACTATCCAGTTAACTTCTGCAAAACAGAGATTGTTTTTTGCATTTGGCCATAGGCAGGTAGTTAGTGTGCTAGTACGTTGGGAGTAAGTGAGCAGATGGACATGACTGAGGCCCTTCTGCACCATGTTGAACAGGCTGCCCAGGGAAGTGGTGGAGTCCCCATCCCTGGAGGTGTTCAGAAAACGTGTGGATGTGCCGCTTTAGGACATGGTTTAGCAGGCATGGTGGTGCTGGGGTGACGGTTGATCTTGATGATCTTAGAGGTCTTTTCCAACCTTGATGATTCTATGATCCTTTGTGTTAGAGCAGAGAGCTTGTTGTCTGTTCACGCACATCACCTTGTGTGACACAAAGAGTAATCCTGGCCTACTCTGGCCTCCTTTGTACCTGCTGAGCAGCTCTTTCTCACTCCAACGATTTCCTCTGCTTCATCCATTTTACCTTGTATCAGGTTCTTATAGTGCTGAATTTCATTAAGCTCTTTCTGCAGGAGATACATGACGTGGGGTTTTTTTTGGTGGAAAACTTTGTAGAAAGTTGAACTAGACAGAAAGAAAGATGTGTGAATCATGTTTTGTGGTTCAGTTTTGACATCCTGCACACCGGAAGATCTCAAATAGCAACTGACCTCTGGTGTCAGATGTGATTTTTGTCTGCCCACTCTGCCCAGCAAGAGCCTGCCAGAGAGTAAGGTAAGCAAACCCCCGGAGGTTGTGGAGTGAGCATTTATCAGGTGCATATACTTCATCATTCAAAATGTACAGCCCATGAAATGCTCCTGGCAAGTAAGCTTTCCTTATCCATCACCAATACCTCAGCCCGGCCATTCCTGGTGATTCCCACCTTAATGCTGGAGCTGATGCTATGTTAGGCTCTCCGGTTTGGCCAGCCTAGTTACTGCTCTGGATGCTGGGAGAGATCATAGCCCTCCAGATGCACACACCTGTACTGGTGTGAATAGCCATTGTCCACATCCAGTCTTCTCAGGTAAATACTCTGTACTGAATGACAAGAGCAGCAATTTTTGTTATTGTTTTTTGATTGGTTTTTTGTGGGTTTTTGCATGGCAGGTGAGAAAATGACTCTCAGCATCTCTGTCCTGCTGTCTTTGACTGTGTTCCTGCTGGTCATCGTGGAGTTGATTCCCTCCACCTCCAGTGCAGTGCCTCTGATAGGCAAATACATGTTGTTTACAATGGTGTTTGTCATCACTTCAATCATCATCACGGTCATCGTCATCAACACCCACCACCGCTCTCCAAGCACTCACACCATGCCGCACTGGGTCAGGAAGGTGAGCTCTCTGGTGTTGCATGTTTCCTGGTTTCCACTGAGCACTCCGTATTTTATTGGCAGGTTTTCTAATAAAAGTCAACAAGAATTGGCGAGGTAAATGCATCACGCTAAAACTCTATAGGCACAAGAGCCAGTGTTTACTACCTAGCTGTGCATAAAGTCAGCAAGGCTGCCAAAGTGCTCCTTTAAGGAACAAAATTGTCCACTGTGGTAGAGTCTGGCAGGGAACAGATGAGGCAAATCACGGGCAGCTGAATGTACAGGGAAAAGAAAGTGTCCAGCTGGACTTAAATTACGTTTCCTGGTGTAATTCTCCACCTGACTGCAAAGCACTCCTGCCTGCCAGTGGCCGAGTTTGCCAGCCCGTGGGAATGCAGAGCACCAAGGCCACTGGGGATACCTGCATTCAGCATCCCATTTTGCAAAAGACAGTTCAGCAAAAGCTGTGATCTTCTCTGTGCTTTTCCAGTAAATGCAGCTGCTCTGCAGTCCTTAGGAAGCAAGGAGATCCTTGCACAGCAGTCTAAATGTTAACCACAGAACACAGAAAAATTTGACGTCTGTCATTACAAGTTCTTTGCCAGGGAGATGGTACCAAAGAGGATCCATTCCGTTATTCTTGCCTTTTTTAAGCCTGCCCAGGTTCATATTAAACCATGATGTGAACAGGAGATTGTTCTGTGTATTTCTAATTATACTTTAAAGGCTATGGCTTACATCACATTCACTCTGCAGCATGAACAATCCCTGCAGAAGTGAGATTTCAGCAGGCAAACACTACACGGGCTTAAAATGGCTCTGGCACCAAGCCTCTGTTACTCCAGAGGAAATTACTGTAAACCTTAAATGTGTGTATAACAAACATTCGTAATAGCAAAGTCAAACGTAAGTAGCCAAAAGAGATCCTGTGCAGTCCATTCTTCCAGCCAGATTTGTAAGCAGTGTGTTCCAAACTAGGTGAGACCTGCCAGCTCCCACTAGCTGGGGGTTGCTGCGGGACGCCGCACCCCGCTTGGTGTGTAGGTGCTGGCTCTGCGGCAGGGGGAAATGGTCTCCAGCAAGCCGTGACAGGCCTGCGGGTGACTCCGTCTGCCCCAGGACGTAAGGCTGACAAAAGCCCCAGGGTGACTGCAGCGGGGGCTGTGTCACGCTCCGGGAGGGAATCTGTAGCCAATCCAGCGTGGGAAGTGATGTGGGACCGGCGAGGTTTGCCCTGGTCCAGTACACAGCTGCATCTGTGGTGCAGCCCCTCAGGCCAGCAACTGCCGCCTTCTCCCTCTTTGCTTTCAGATCTTTATTGACACAATCCCAAACATCATGTTTTTCTCTACAATGAAACGACCGTCCAGGGATAAACAAGAGAAAAATATTTTTGCAGAAGATATTGATATTTCAGAAATTTCTGGGAAGCCAGGTTCTGTGCCTGTCAACTTCTACTCCCCGCTTACCAAAAATCCAGATGTGAAAAATGCAATAGAGGGAATCAAATACATCGCGGAAACGATGAAATCGGACCAAGAAGCCAGTAATGTAAGGCATTTTTTGTGCATGATTCATTTCTTGCTTTCAAATTGCTACATCTTTTTTTTTTTTTTGGCAAAATATCCCCACCTCACAAAAACACTCCAAGCCCTGGTTTGGCTTTAGCAGGGGACAGTCTTCTCCCCTTGATGCAGTCAATAAGAAGCAACAGATAATTGGTGCAGATGGCAGTTGAATCTTTGCCCCCAGAAAGAAAATTTAAAAAAAGCGTCAGTGCTAAGGTTTCCTAGATGTGGTATGTGAAGCCGTAGAGATGGAGTGTCTGTGAGTAGCAAAGCAGTTTCAAGAACAGTAAGAAAATTCCAAAACACATTCCTCCTGTCTCCCACTCGGGCATCTTCCCCCTGCAGTGAGCAAGCTCCTGTCGCTTTTGAAACGCCAGAAAGCAAGCCAAACTCCAAAAGGCTAGTAGTTTTATCTGAGAAGTGTTAATGTAAGTTACAAATGATAATTCCAATTTCGATAAGGTTTTGTTTTATCCCCAAGTGCTACAAGTGAAGCACGTCATGAGCTACTCTGATTACTGACTTTTTCCACATTGCGAGCCAAAGGAAGGATAAATGCATGTAGAGTCACATATGGCAGCGTTCCCCAGGAAAGCCTAGCTCTGCCTCCTTCTAGCACATTCAGCGAAACTAACCCCCTCTTTTATTTCAGTCATCACAGCTCACGCAGCTTTTGCACACGTAATTCAGTCCTGGTTCTTCACCTTTCTGAACGGTCACAGACCGTTCCTGCCGAGCTGCTGGCCAGCCTCAAGGCAGGCAGAGAGTTCTCCAGGACGGTAATTTGGCCACAGTCTTGAAAAGCAGGCGCCTCCTTCCCACGGGCAGGATTTACACCGCGGTGTTTGTTCCTGTGGCCGCATTCCTGGAGCGTGTGGAATGGCTCCGGCTGCAGTCTCATGTTCCCCATGACTCCTGTGCCTCTCCGCAGATAAAGCGTACCTTCAGCAGGGCTGGCGTGGCTTCAGCACCGCTGGCCTTCGCTTCCTCCCAGGCTTACTAGGAGGGTCTTCGGGTTACTGGCAAGTGCTGCCGTCGGAAGCGCAGCCCCACTGCCTGTGTCATCTGGGCACCGCTTAGATCACTTCCAGAAGTCAAGTTCCCCAAATAAACTGAAGGTTGTCGCGTCTGAAGGCTGCCACTTCATTGCATTCACTTACACACTTATGAAACACCTCAGAACAGTATTGATTGTCAGCGTCCCCTAGGTCATTTCCAACAGCCTCTTCTACTCGTGGGGCAACTAAGGGAAAAGCAGAGGGTGTCTCAGGCCAGTACGTGTCACTCCATAAGGCAGGGTTACAGGGTGGAAATCCTGAGCCCTGCTGCCTTCAGCACCTCGCACTCTGCTCGCTCTTACGGTGCTGCATTCTCACAGAAGCATCCAGTGACAACACGGTCACAGAGCAAGTGGTGCACGGCGTCCCACAACTGGAAAAAAGACAAAGGGAGCTATGGAGAGGGTTCTCCCAGCCCTTGGAGTATACACTAGGCATGGAAAGCAGAGACTAGAGCTAAATTAACGACAATTGTTTAGCTATCCCAAGAGAATGAAAAAAGCAATAGAAAACAAAAGCCAGTTGGGTCAAATTAAGTGTTTTGCTTTCACTGTTTTAAATTCTCTTTCAAAAGCAACCATTTGACTAAAATTGAGTTTTTCAACATTTCTTTTTAACAAAATTGTTCACCAAATTGCCAGAGTTTCTAAACTGTTAAGTCTTGAGACTTGCATTTCTAGGTGGCTTAGGCTTTCTCAACCACTAACCTGCTTTTGAGAAGAAAACTAGTATTTTTTGCATAATAATAGTGGAACTGAAGGAAGAGCCTTTCCCTTGTTCAAGACAGTAAATTACAAGAAAGCCCACAATAAACATGGCTCTGCAGAGATTTTACCATCTCCTTTGTTTCTTTCCCAGGCTGCAGAAGAATGGAAGTTTGTTGCAATGGTGATTGACCATCTTCTCCTTGGCATATTTATGCTAGTTTGTATTATAGGAACATTAGCTGTATTTGCTGGTCGCCTTATTGAATTAAATCAGCAAGGATGAGCATCAGCTGGAAACTATTTGCTACCCTGGTCAGCATCTGAAAACATCTTAACCGCCAAAACCTGGCCAGCCTCCGAAAGTTTCACAGGCAGGAATTGGTCCCTGCTGGGAAAGAGCAGGGATAATAAAACGTAAGGCTCCATGCTTAGCACTTCTGAGCTGCTGCTCGGTGGTATTTCATTGCCGAAAAGAAACACTTGTGTTACTGGTAGACTGAATGGCTGCCAGCCAGGTTTTGATCCATTTTACCATTTATTAAAAATGTTAATGTATTAATAAGACTGTCGGACTTTGTAACCCACAGATACAATTCCAGTGAAATCAATAGCAGTGTAATAAGCTTTAGTTGAGCTGTAAATCTGTATCCAACTTTAGCATTCAAGCTGGTTTCAATATCTGCTCTGTGGGGTTTTTATTGGCAGAGTCACCAATGACTCCTCTTGTAATACTAGATGTAACCAGCAGAAATCTCTCAGACTCCACGCTTAAGCACTTGATTTTCATGCACAAATCTGAAATGACTGACTGTCATACGTGACTTTACCTGTAGAAACTCTTGATGCAACAAAGAGAAGGGACTGTTCCTTACTGTGGTAAGGACCCAGCCTCAGCCAGTTGGGTCCCACAGGTACTTTTTGTTATCAAGTCCCATGGTAAGGGACTTGTAGAGGAGGATTTTTTTGCCCTTTTATCACTGAGCCCTGCTCTGTGACCACCAGGCATCCCAGTGGCTATGTTGCAGTCGCTGCCCTCGTATTTTCACCCGCTAATACTCCTAATAAGAAGCCCCACTTTCATTACTGCTCAGGACTTTCAGCTGTCAATAGAGACGTTCTGCAATTGCATCCTAAGGGGAAAGTTTTGGCCAGAGGGGAAAGGATGGTATCCACAGGATAGCCTCTGTGCTCGGCTACTCTGCTCCGAGAAGGCTGGTTTCCACTCTCCATTTTGAGTGATGATTAATCTGGGGGCAGCTTCAAATCTGGGGGTGCTCAGTGTGACATCTTAAACAGAATTCTCTCTGTTCTTCTGAAAACTATCCTCTGCCCTGCTGAAACAGATCGTGAGCATTCAAGTCGTCATGCCTCGGGAAAGCATGGATTGCATTTTTATCTACGTATGCCAAAATGACAGGACACCTCCTCTTCCGAGCAAGACAAATAATTGCCCAAACTTTATTCAAATGTTGAGCGGCAGCTCACTCTAGTGGCTAAAAAGCAGTAGTGCTGCTTTTGGCCAAAGATTTCGGGTCTTGGGAAATACTCAACATAGGCAACAAGCCTCTGTGTGTTTCAATAATACAGCATGGAAACGCTAGCAGTGCTGCTGCTTTTTCCCAAAAATAAATGAGGAGAGGTGGGCAACCAACACAAGTTACTCATCTTTCCCAGCTGGTTGTCCAAGCCGACAGGACTACTTTGCTAACAGTCGTAAATTATTTGCTGTGGGTTTAATAAAATAATTTGTATTATGTTAATACTCTACAGGAATGTGTCGTGTTTGCAGAGGACAGGCATTTGAAATGCACTATTGAGAAAATTAGGCACTTGCACAATACTTCCACCATTGTGTAATGTTTGCTGGACAATGTTTTGGTGAGCTCCAGTCCGAAGCAAAGCAAACAGTTTGTCTGGGGCAACCGATCCCTTGTAACACTCTGCTCGGCTCTCACTGTTTAGACGATGGTAATCTTTGCCTCCCTGGATGATCATTAACCCTGTAAACGACGTATGCTGGGCAAAACCTCTGCTGACAGATGGAGTGCTTCCTGCAGCTCTGTTTATCTGCAATGCAAGTTCTCAGCTCTCGGCCCTTGGAGAGGGTCACGCAGTTTCCTGGCTCACGATGAGCTAAGCTGCAGCGCAACGGTGCTTGGGACTTCATTTGGGAGACTGTGATTGGCACTAAAATTGACAGAACAATCCTCTTAGAGCAGCATGTGATTGACTATTAGCATTAAAAATAAACATCGAGTAACAAGATTGATGGTCAGCATCCACAGTACCTTTGCTCAGCTTCCTCAAGGCAGATCTGGGTCTTGGCCCCCAATTTCCACCTATTTGTGTACCTGGGGGCATATGTGCACACATGCATGCCTGCCTGCTCGCTGCTCTGGCTCTCTTCATACACAGCTAGCTACCTCGTCGCAGTGTCTTCCTTCTTCTTCAGAAAAAAGTTTTGAACTTTTTTATTTGAAAAGTTTTATTTGTGATATTTGATCTGGCTTATGGGCACAGTAAATCTGCCTTCCCATCACTCTGAGTCTTGATGAACTACTCGCGTCTCAAAAGATGTGACACCAGGCAAAAATAAAAGCTAACAGCTTCCCTGCTTAGGTTGCAGAACCTGTGCACTGTTCTCTGACTCTCCTAAGAGATGGTCCACTGGATATCAATAAGCATGCTTCAGAAGACAGTTCATCTGCATTTTTTTTTTGCTTTGAATACTCTGTACCAGTCTTTTTTATGCTCTGTTCCTAGCTCACCTTTGCAACACATTTTTCTTACATACCACTAACTTCCCCTGTTACCAGTATCTGTCTGCTGAAAGAGAGTACCCTTACCTACATACAGACTATTCTCTTCTGCTACTGTCCTTTTAACATGTCAACACATCTGTACACCTGCTAAAATAGTAGTTTTGGAGGTGGTAAACATGCTGTCTCGGTCACTGTCAAAACTGTCAATGTGTAAGTACATACTGTCTAATGATTTCTCACTTTCAGCATTGCAGTCTCTCCCTGCAATCTTAACACTAAACTCTCCTCTCTCCTGGGTAGCAGCAGCCCCAGGGAGGTGGCCCCAGATAATACTCCTGCGACCCACACATGCATCCCTGCTGCCCTATAGCCTTCAACAGGCAAATATTGGCTCTGTGCTTTGACTGACAATTCTCATGATAAGCAAAACAAGAAACCTCACATATTTATTGTTAAATTTCTCTAGAAGTGTAAAGAATAATGAAATGTAAACACCATGATGCTGAAGTAAGCAGACCTCATTTAAATGAAGGCAGACCAGGGGCCTCGGGGTGAGAAGGTTTCGCTTTGACAGTGATGGTACTCTGAGCCATTAACTTGTCCCTCTTTTAACAGCCATCTCCTTGCTGTTAAAGCTGCTTTTGTCCACTTTGAGCTTGTGGATAACACCCTATTTATGCCCTGAACAGAACAGCTCTCTGGAACATCTCCATCTTCTTCAGTCTGATTATCTTTCCAATTTTTAAACAATTTGGCAACTAATTTTCTCTTTCCCATCCCTTTACCTCACCTTCAGCTACTTTCTACTGTGCCATGGATATTTTGCTCTCAGAGACGCAGTGACCCCCAGATCTCTTTCCTCTATGGCACTTGTGCTGTTCTGCAGACCTGACCATTCCAAGGGACTCATCTGAATTCTTGAAAGTCCATTACCTTGTACCAGCTCCAAGTGAGCAATTTCACCTCTGCCCGAGTCTGTAATCAGAACAGGTTGCTGCTCTCCATTGTCACCGGGTAGATGAGCTAAATCTGATGGCTTGATTCTGTCTGTTCAGCCTGTTGCATCTCAGCTTTGTGAAACATAGTCGAGTTGGTCAACAGAATGAGCAGAAAAATTACATTCACCAAACTCTTAATGCCTGATCATGAGCTTGTGTATGCCAGGTGTGATCATTCACCTGCAACTAGTGCTCGAGTCCTGAAGCCTCCTTCAGCCTGAGAGTTTTTAAGAAATCAGATTATTGTTTCAGGCAACTCTAAGACAATTTAAGCACTGATTTTTTTCTCCAGGATGTAGGTTGCTGCCAGCCTCCTTGCTTTGGCCATCTCCCCAGAGATGTGTGAAAGCCATGTGAGTTTCATCGGCGTGCTGGCTCAGCAGTTCCTGTTTCCACAGCTGAAGCAAACCACAGTGGGCAGGGACGGCAGGGCAAAAGAGTGTGTGTAACACAGGCCCTGCAAAGTCCGTAAATACTGTGCTGCTACTGGAGAAAGGAAGAACATTACGTCCCTGAGAAGTTTGTTTACAGTATGGTGGCATTGCCTTTAAAGTTAACAACAGTTTAGCGCATCAGAAATGCTTTTGACTTTGGACGCTTCTAGAAAGTTGCTGTGTTTGGACCTCGTTGCAAGACCTCACGTTTTCATGTTTCCTAGTGCTAGATGAAGTCTAGCACAGCCTCTGTGCCCCTAGGCATGCTCCTGGGTGTAAACTCCTTCCCTCCCTCTTTTTCTTCCTGAAAAATTGTGAAGCTCATACAAAGTCTCCTGAGCTCCTCTCAGCTGAATGCTGTGCAGACACTGGCTTCTGACAAAGCTCTGGAATACTTTCTAGCTTTCTGGAAATCAAATCCCAACTACAAACTGGGCATTCACGCACTGCTTTGCAAAAGCTTCTCTAAAACAATCGTACTCTAGTCCCTGATAGAGTATGAAAGACTGGCAGAGACACGGAAAACAGCCAACCTGCAAGCGACCATTTCCACACTCATTCTGCGACCCCTGCTGAGTCCCGTTGGCTGTAGGTGGGTTACCCCCAACAAGGACGGGGCAATTTCACTTGTTACCATGCGACAGGCCAGACTGACCAGCAGGCAAGAGCCCAAAGCAGTCTGTAGGCTACCGCGCACAGTGGTGATGGGTCACTCAGTGGGTTCTCCGTGAAGGGGGAACTCTTTCCTAGCAAGAGTTGCCATTGTTAGGATCCCATCACCCCAGCACAGACCTCGTACCGCAGCATGACTTCCCAACTTCTAACAGCTGAGCAGATCTGTATTGGAATTTGTTATTTATCCCACACGGAGCCTGGAATAAACACACCACTTGGTATTTCTCCAGCACGTAGTCAGGAGGAAGCCGTTTGCCTCTACACGACTTTTCAGCAAACTAATGACCCAAATGCAGTACGCCGTGCTTAGGAACCTCATGTGGCTTTGTGACCCTCTTTAGGGAGCTTTAGGTCTGTAAAGACAGTAAACACAGAGTACCTGCAGTTTTTCCATTTGTGAGCTCCATAATTTTTGCTTGCAAGCTAATCTAGGTTGCGTGCGTGGGTCAGAAGAGGGTAGAGAGAAAGAAATGCATCTGGTTTTGTGTCCATCTTGTAACACTGCAAGCGTGCAATGACATTGACATGGCAGAATGACCTACATAAAAGCCTGGCAAGGCTTGAAACCTCGCACTGAAGGCAAATCAGTAATGCCATTGTTCTTAGAACAGCTTGTCTCACCATAATGCTTCGGGCAACTGGTCATCTCCTGGTCAAAACATGAAAGTAAGTTGTAGCAGGTTGGCTCAACACACAGGTTACTCAGTCTTTGGCCTTGCTGGGACACGTTGCTACAAGTGAACCAAGAACATATTTAAGATCTTCAGGATATCTGTCCCCGATGTTCATGTATTTTAGACAACAGTGTTACATAGCTGCCGGGCTGGACCATGTTCATGCATGGAGTAAACAAAAAACACCCAAATACCTCCAAAATGTGGAATCCTACAGAGATAAATGCATGTGGGATCAATGCGTTGGCTCAAACAGGTACTCAGGACACAGCTCTCGGCTGTCAAACCTTGCTCTTGTCTGCCCAACTACTCCATTACATATACTTTGGGCCTTTTTGCATTCAAGACCTCGGTGCTGGACCCAAAAACATTTAACAGAAGCTTTGTTTCTAGAAAACGTTGTCAGGCTGAGAGGGAAAAGGAAGCGGAATCTATTGCTTGTCTGGCAAAGCAATCTCTGCGTGAGTTAATTGAGGTAAGAAGCACAAATGCCTTTTGGGGCATCATGTCGAGAGGGGTAATTGACCTCCCCGCACCTTGGCACACTGCAAACCTTAAAAGGGAAAAAGCAAGTACCTCTTTCCCACTGTTTAATTACGTTTCCACTCCGCCGTGTGTGTCTCTGCCTGCTGCCTTGCCGTTCCCCAAGCTCCGCTACCGCTCCCCTGCTGGCTGCTATCAAGGCCGTCGGAGGCAGGTGAGGAGAACGAAGCGTGTTGAGAGCTCCGCGGACAAATAGAGCATCTGGAGCTGGGGTGAGAGGAGACCCTGCTCGAAGGCCTTTGGGATTGGTGGCTGGCCCAGCAGGCCGGGGCAGTGCCGGGCGGGAGCGGAGGGTGCGGGACAGCCCTTCCCTCCAGCCCTCCCTGCCCGCGGGTGCAGCGGTGGCCGAGGGGTTGCGGGACAGCAGAGCCGCCGATGCAGGCGATGGGTACGGCCGGGGCACCCGTGGAGGCCTGGCGGAGAGGACGAGCCCCCGGGAAGGCTACCGCCGCTCCCAGTTCGGGGTCTCCGCCCTCGGGGACCTGCAGACCTTTCCCCGTAACGTGGTTATCCCACCAACCCTGACCGGGCTTAGCTTCCACCGCGACGCCCGGGGCGGGGGGACCGCAGGAACGGGCCGCGGGCACGGCCTTCCCCGCCAGCCCCCC
>Ga0065711_1039591_pt1 | contig 17687 bp, 6 predicted proteins | sample Hoacrofraction12_FD_59098 | JGI IMG/M metagenome (GOLD analysis project Ga0065711, IMG submission 59098) | Hoatzin crop microbial communities from Cojedes, Venezuela - Epithelial fraction 12 v2 (version 2) | ecosystem: Host-associated > Birds > Digestive system > Esophagus > Crop | place...
ATTCAAGACCCGCCTGGACAAGGTCCTGTGCAGCCTGCTGTAGGTGACCCTGCTTCGGCAGGAGGGTTGGACTAGATGACCCACAGAGGTCCCTTCCAACCCCTACTATTCTGTGATTCTGTGATTTTTGAAGATGACAGAATGTACCTTCAGATAATTTTAGAAGTCAAACATCCGTACAGAGTTTGTTGATCTGAGGTGAGTTTTTATATCGAACTGCATTCACATCAAATTTGCTTACGAAAGCTTTGTTCACCACCGACGCATTGGGAGGGCAAGCAGAGGTAGCTTAATTGCGGTTTCTTCACAGCATTTTTCCCCTTGCCTTTTTTCCCTCCATTACCCGTCTCAAAACATTGCCATGCTTTTTTAAGACAACACTTCTCTTTCTTGGAAAGTCAGTTAGCAAGGTTTTGATTGCAAAAACCATGTTTTCAAAGTTAGAGAAAAATACATTTTTTTATCCCTGATTATGAATGAGGCCTGCCAAACTGGTTAAATACAGATGGTATAACTTCGTCTAAGTCACCAGGTTGATTCACTTCTCATCCAAATTGTAATTTAGCCTTAGGGTTCAAGCAAATGATTGTTTTAAGAGTGATGCAGTGTTATGAACATGGCACTAGATGGCCTTTGACGGATCGGGGTTAGAAACAGCCTCAAACTAACACTGCAGAGAAAAATACATGATTTACAACTTGTGTTTACGTTGTAGAATCACTTCCTGAGCCTAGGTGACTTTGTTAATTTTTAATTGCCTGACTGCTGTGTCCTTTCCTTCTGGCATTTCTGATGTTTCAGTGGGAAATTCTTTAAACAGTTCAGCAGAGATGGCTGCAAATGTTTTAGTATTTAGTTGTGCTTGCCACAGAAAATGCCTAAATATTCAATTCTATTGCTTTCACATCTGACAGCATAAAGAGGGATTACAAGAATTTTTCCATTAGATTCATCTTCTGAGCAGAGAAAAAATGGTCTGAAAGAAGCAGTGGCTAGGGAAAACCATGGCTCCAACCTCCTCCATTTTTGTACTGAGCTGCAGTGGGATACCGCTAGTGAAGGCCATCTGCCATTTTCAGAACTCTGCATTGGTGGTCAGTGTGTGTGAAAACTGGCCACTGAATGAGATGAGATGATGAACTAGGGGCTTACCTTAGGGAGTCTGTACTTTTCTCTCAGATGAACCCTCAGACAGGCTCGCTCTGCTTTTTTCTGTGCAAACGCAGCATCTCTTTCCATCCTGGAAGTGAGAAACAGCATTTCTTCAAGATACTAATAAAATACAGGGTTTTCTTTGCACTGAATCAGTTGCTCAGCTGCAAAAAGCTACACGCAGGAGTTATTCCCAAAGTTAGGTAACTTGTCCAAAGGCTCAAAAGGAGCGGTATCAGCAACATGATGCTCAGGGCCCAGGCTTCCTGTACCCCAAGCTTGTTCTCAGAACAGTTCCTGGAGTCCTGTGAAGAATGAAGGATAAGCCAATAGTACTCGTCTGGAGTTTGTACCTGTACAAGCTGTTATTGCTCACTATAACAACGAACAACTCCAGTAAGCAGAAGTTACGCGTGTTCCTTGCTTATTGCATTGGGGTACTCACACAGCTGCCTGCAAATGCTCCTGGCCCACAAACACGGCATTCTCGCAGTCTGACAGCACACACACAGTGGCAGAATGGTCCTTCTGGGCCAGACAAAGTCCGCTTATCCCAGAGTCCCACCTCCAACAGCAGACAGTAGTGGACACTTTGAGAAGGGATTTAAAGAGAGGATAAGCATTCTGTATCAAAACTCTCCAGCTTCCAAACATCCATGGTGTAGGGTACTGGAGCTAGAAATCAGCTCTACATCATTGTCTTTAATAGCCGTGGGTGGCCTCTGCCACCTATGAATTTTCCTGGTATTTTCCACATCCATTTATTGTTTCAGAACATCCTACGGCAATGAATTCTACAGCTTCCCTGTGTGGAAAAGCACTTCTTCTATCTGCCATTTTATAAAATGCTTTCATTACATTCTGCACAATTTTTGGTTAGATTACTTATGTATTTATTTGCAAAACGTGTCCCCTCAAATATTTTTGGTAAAATAAGGGGGGTGGGGTGTGTGACATTAACTGGAAACCATCTTAAGCTTCTTTCAGCTTCTCCTCTCTTCATTGATGGGCAGATTGGTTAGAAAGAGATTTTTTGAGCCCTTCTGGCATATTTTCCCTCTCTTTCTCAGCCTTCCTCTTCTGTTGCCCACTCCTCATCCAAAGAAGCCATCATCAGCCATGGCTACTACTGGGCTACGTTCCCACGGACAGCGCGTGCAGCATTACTACACGTCCCTGTAGGTGTTCAGTGAGGCTGAGGGGCAGGAGTGGATTTTCTGCTCGGGTGGATTTGAGCTTTTCACTTGTCCTGGCATCATGGGAAGACCTGACAAAACTCACTCAGCCAATCTCCCACCACTGCCTGGGCCCTAGCGTCTGGCCTAATCTTACACTGTTTTGTTCTGGAGGATCTAATTATTCCCTGAGCATGAAGCTTTGTAGGAAACAGGCATAAGAGCAGTTGCGTGACAGTTGAGAGCCTGTGATGTACAGCACAAACTGGTGGTCCCCTCTTGCTTAAACTCTTGTGATGCTGGGAGGAAATTCTACGTGACTCTGCTGGCAACTGCCAGCACAAGCCACCTGTTTGTTTCCGCATATTAAACATTTTCCTGAGAAACACCAATCTGTGCATTTTTGTGTGTTTAATCACAAAAAAACAAAACAAAAAACCCCAAACTCAAAACCTCAGAAGAACCCAAAGCCAGGATGGTCATGCATCAAAGGCCAAGCTCTCTCTGAGTATGGCTCCAGCAAGCCACTTCTACTGCTCAGATCTCCACTCTTGTAGAGCTGAAAACTGGGTAGAATCCAGAGAGCCCCGAAACAGATGCTCTGCCCATGCCAGAGATTTCTGACACACATTTACATAATGACACCACTGTGCATTGTCCTAATTTTTTCTCTTTGAAAGTACTTAAAATGTTGCTGTTATAGTTCCAAACTGTACTTTCATAAGTACTCCTGCAATACAGTTCAGCATGTGACGGACACATGCCACACTTGGAAACATTCTAGAAATTATTCTTTTTCCAAGCATTTTCCCTATCCCAGGAAACCCATTTTCCTTCTCTGTCTCAGTAAAGCATCTTCCAGACAGCAGGTGCTGGTTTCGCTTTTAAATAGCCCTTGACAAAATGCATAGCAAAGCATTCTGTATTTTATTCCAAACCAAATGATACCTATTCAAGGTTTTGTGATAGAAATGGCTGCTGCTAAATACAGACCTGGATACCTCAAATTCCGTCAGTCATTAACCTTTCACCTATAATCATCTTACATCAAGGATTTACACAACCATTATGTAATTGACCATTAGAAGAACAGATGCATCTGAGATTTAAAAGTCAATTGTTATATTTACAATTATGCAGGATTTTAATTCCTACATGTTAAGTCCTTTATTTTACTTCTCTTTTGATATTTAAACACAGCAAGTGGTAAAGATTATAATTACAATTGAGATTTAGTAAGTTGAAAAGTTCTGCTTTATTTAGTATTTGAAAAAATTACTGCAAATGCAACTACAAAAAATAACCACCTTAAAACTTTTCTCTAAATAAATATCATCCATTTAACATAGCACTCTTTTTCATGTCTGCCATAATAAATGTGGACAAAGAAAAGATTATTGTATTGAAAGTATATTCCACATGCAGTTCCAGGAGAACAAATCAAACACCTTTTAGAATTAACTCCTGTGCTACAAACAGCTCTGTACCTACAGAAAAATTTGACAGATAAAGTAACATCAACTAGGAATGAATCCAGCATATCAAAGTGTGGAGACAGCAGGAGAGTGTAGGAGAGAACTGCGGAACTGGGGAGGGGGGGGAACACGGTATTTTATCATTTCTAATTGGTGAACTTGTATTTTGGAAGGTCTCTTTAGCAAACATTCTTCTGCTTAAAAAAAGGGAAGAGAGCTGAATGTCTGTCTTTTTCTTGGGCTATTTTTATCTGCACAAAAGTTACCAAGAATCAGCCCCATATGGATAATAAGGGAACAGGTACTCACTTCTCCTCAACCACTTGCTTTTGATATTCCTCATACTCCTCTCTGGTCATTCCTGCAGCTGCTGCTGGATCAGAAGGAGTGCTTTCTTCTTTGCTTTCTTCCCCTCCACCTCCAAGTCCCAAATTCTTTACCTGGTTGCTCAACATACTTTTCATTAGAAAGGCCATCTTCTTGAGAAAAAAGGAGCTATAAGCAAACAACTACAAGAACGCCAACCCAAACCACAAATGTTTTCAAAACCAACTGTAAGCAAGAGAGTTTCTACAGGCACATCAGCTCTTCAAGGGTACAATGCTAGTGAAACGTGAATGCCAAAACCAGTTTGTCAGCCATAATCTGGATTAAGAGTGAACTCCTTAATATCTAGAGGCAGATGGTTCAGATTACTCCAAAAAAATCATTAGATGCAGCTACCTACTTTTTATATTAATACCTTAAGCTAATAGTACACACACACACAAATCAATCACAGTGTGCAATAGCATTTTGATGACTTCAGTCTTGAAACTCTCACTTTCATAGAAATGAAAACATTCCCTGGAACACAACAGTTCTGAATTAAAAATCTAGTTGAATACATAGCCATAGTAAAATCGTAAAATTCAGGCTACTGAGCAGAAAACCCTTTTGAATTTACACAGTCAAGTAAGATTTGAAAACTGGAACTCTTCATTAAGCAAAAAATCCAACCATTTTTATTCATTAATATTTTATCACATTGGACAGAAAGCACACTGAATTATTCTTCTTCATCCATTTTTCATATGGTTGGTTTGTCTCACAGATGAATGGGGCATTACTGCTATCATTACTTTTTTTCCCCAAGAAAGCAATCAGAAAAAAAGCAAATCACATCTTCCTACTATTCATTCCTCTGGGTTTATTTCAACTCTTCTCTAGGCTGTCTCTTTGACTGGAGCTGTGTAGAATACCCAGTGTTTTTAATCTTAACTGTCAGTAAAGGAGAAATGAATCTGACTGATTCTATATGCTATAATACAGCCTTGATACTTTCCGTTTGTGGATCGCTTGTGTAGGTCCTCATCTTTCAAACTTTTATTCACATCATTAGCCTCACCAGGTCTATTCAGGTGAAGATTTGCAGGATCTGCTACCTAGATCATGGACTATTTTGGGAAACAAAATCATCCGCTAGGTCTCAAAAGTTCATGATTTTGGGTTTTGAGCATTTATCCCGCTACGACTGACTGCGCATGCCTTAATGAAACATTCTGTAATTTTGATTATCTAAATGGTTCTCCCAGCACTCTCATAATTTCACTGAGAGATGGGAGGATTCCAGTTTGCCTAATGCCTAAATCTGTATTAGAGTCTTTCTAATTAAAGCAGACCTGTTACTATTTAAAAAAAAGCAGCACAGGACCTTCTGTAATCCTGGATTATTACTGATTAAACAAGAAACTTTAAATTTCTTTTTGAAACAGAGTATCGCTCAGAAGCAAAAATTCCAAATCACAAAAAAACTACTTCAATATACTACAAATACCTAGAAAGCATTTTTCTTGTATCAAAACTGATTTTATAATCGCTGTGCACTTTCAGAACTATGCATGTTACAAGAACTGTGGGAAGAATCAGCTTTTTACATCTGACCAACTCTGACCTTGATTACCAAAACTGTATTGTACTTGCCCAAATGGCTAACAGAACTGAGATCATAGACATTAGACAGCTAATCCCAATTTAAGCAGAGAATGCTGAACTTGACCATGCATTAGTCTGAAGTTGAATGCATAAAAGTAAAAAACAAAAATCTGTTATCCAGCAAAAATTAAAAACTAAAAATCCAGCATTAAGTTTATGTATAAGGTATCACTGCTCCTACCTCAGAGATTATGTCAGAATGGGCCTGGCAAAGGCAGTCTGACTTTGTCATGCCCGGAGAATTCCCCGGTTCAGTCTGCCGCCTCTCTGCGGCACTCGAAGGGTGGGATGGCTGGCAGCGGCCCTTGTTTCCCATCCCTCTGCATTTTAGAGAAGGCTGTGCCTGTTCAGGGGAGCCGACTGCGAGCTAGTGTGGGCAGGTCAGCGGGAGCTGTGCAGGCTGCCAGTGCCAGCAGAATGCACGACCCGTGTGACTGCTGTATCGCTGTGCGACTCATCTGGTGAGTCCTGTCCAGCTCTGCTCAGTGGTGCTTTTCCCAGCCTGAAGCAAAACAGAGATGGTTCTAACCTGCAACCCTTCTGCCTTCTACTAAAACCAAGACCTTGCTCCCTTTGCTGGCATTTGAAAAGTCCTGCAAACAGGCCTAATCTAGCACCTCTTTCAGAAGGAGCAGAGTCTTTGAACGAGCAGTCTGACTGCTGAGCATGTCCAGGGAGAAGCCACTGCTGGAGCACTCACCCAGCGTGCCAGGAGCTGCACACAGCCCACCTGAGACTTTCACCGCCGGGAACAGGGTCCCTTGCTAGCAGGCAACTCCAGGGAAGTGTACCGGCTAGACTTTGTGCTGTTGTTCTTTACTAAGCTTCCCTAAATCTGGGAATAAGTCTTGGCTGTACATTTTGATCCCTACAGAAGTGTTGCTAACACCACCTTCTGCCTAAAACAGATGCTTTCACAGAATCAACTGAGAGGCAAGAAAGCTGAAAGCAGGCTTGGGAAGGGTCTGCAGAGAACCTGAGAGGTCTTGCCCTCCAGGTCTTGAGAGACGTTTCAGGAACCTTCCTAACAGCAAAAGGCTTTCCAACGTTAAGATTCAAAACTGAAGACAACAAAAACTCCTTTAAACATTACTGGCCCTGTTAGCACTGGAAACTGCCAAGACACACGAGAGACTAATGACGAAACTTTGGAAGACACTACATAGCTAGCTGGTGAATTGCTCTCTTCACTGTGGGTTTAGATATTTATCACAAATCTATGTATACAAATAATGAATAAACACTCAGAGTGAAAACGAACCAATTGCTTACAGAGTGCCTAAAGCATCAGGTATTACGCACCTACCTTGGGCGTCAAGAAGGAGCAGTACCTCCAGAATAATTCCTGTTCCTGACAGGTGCTTTAACTACTGCCTATACTGACATTACAAACCACTTACTGCTTTTTGTTGATTACAGGGATCACAGGCTTAACGAAAACATAGAGACAGCTGCTAATTAAGTGCTCACGTTGCCACTTCCTTTGCCTTAAATCAACATCCTTTCCCTCTAGCTTAAGTGAAATCAAAATTAAAGGCTCAGTTCCTGTTTATCTGATTGAACTGGGTGATATGAAAAAAGCCTGTGTTCCAGACCCAAAGAACACAGGCGTCTTCAACCCCAGAACAGAATTCAGAGACTCAAAACAGGAAAATCGGAAAGAGCAAAATCTAAAAGCCTGACAAAGAGGCCAGCACAAAAATGCTATAGGCAAGCAAGCATCCAAACTCCTAGCCTCTTCTAGAGACCGTTTTCCCAAAACACAGTCACAGCAGACAACTCCAACCAGAAGTATCAAAGCATTCTTTGAAAGGACCAAGACTCTCCCGCTGCCCTGCTACACTCCTCTAGAAGAGGCCTCTTCAACACAGGCAGAGCCTCAGCTGTGGAATGCCATTAACTCTCCAGGATCAGGTAGGACTGAACCCAGATCTCAAAGCGTTCAAACCCTCTGAACAACAGAGGGTAAAGAATGCTTCAAATCCACTTGCTTGGATTTTGTTGACATATAACAAATTAAAAGAAAAAAAGCTTACTAAAAATATGCATCTTTATTCAAATAAGGTTATCTCTGAACTCCAAGTGTCAATTTACATTAGTCAGAAACAAACAAATGAAAACGTCAGCCGTTTGAATTTAAAAAAAAAACAAAAAACAGTAGACAGTCTTCGGTGTTACAGTACTTGATGCATTGATAAATGTCAAATTTTCTTCAAACAGCAAGTTAGGTAATTTACAAACCATACTGTGAATTTTACTTTTTAAATATTCAGGTGTGACCATGTATTTAATATACCCTGACCAGTACAATGAGATTCTCTTGTCACCGCCAAATATTTGCTACTTATCATCCACACTTCAAACACAATTATTCGACTTGTTCTCCCCCATATCGTCAAAGTGGATTCCAAAGCATCTCCTCCTGTTCCTGAAATCTTACTTGGTAAGAATCAAATACGCTATCAGTGTTGAAAGAAACTTCTAGTAGCCAGCCATAACAGGAGGCTACACTGAGTGGCAAATATTCTTAAAAGTCTAAATTTGTTGCTATCACTTCAAGAACAGACAGGACAAAATCTGAGCTGGGCAACTGGGAGCTTTCCTTTGATCCAGTGAGTGATGAGGCAATTATGGAAGTTCCAAGGAGACATGACTGAAATGAAGAATTAAGCAAAGTTATCACTTTTTGGACGTTATGCTTTACACCTCCTGCTCCCTAATACAAAAGTCTCCTAGTTGCACATGGGAGATATGTCAGATCCATTAGCAGCATAAACACACAAGCTGAACCTCATAATGAAGATACAATTGCAGGTTCATGTTTTCCCCTAGACACCACCCCCAGCCTTCTCTTCTTTCTAACAAAAGACACAAAAGTCTGGGCTGCTCCAGCTTTAAAACAAAAGTTATGGTTGGATAAATTCACAGTACTAAAAATACAGGCTTCCTCCCATTGATACGTTAGAGCTGTTCCTCATTATGCCAGATATATGCACCTACTTATCAACATACAGTTGCTAGCCTTTCTGTGTAAAAAGTCTTACAAAGCCTGCTGTGAGAGAGGAAGTTCTGTTCAGGTGTTGCACTGATGCAGGAAGGCTTGCAACTGAAAGGAACAACACTCTGCATTTTCAGAACAATTTAAGAAAATATATTAAGTTTACTTAGAAGAGTCAGGGTTGTAACAGCTTAGACTCAAGGCACCTGTAAATATTTGCTGGTGTTGAAAGAACTGAATGGATAAATTCCTATGTGTTATTCTGGCTTATCTGAAAAGTTTTTTTCATTGATTTACCCTACTTATCCAGCAAGATTAGCTTGAGGCAGTATTTTCTCCAATTAGTACAGCAAAATCTTCTCAAATTTAGAAATTAATCTGTAAAGCTATACCACTTCCAGTATACTACATACTGTAGCTATGTAAATAGGTGTGTAGGTAGTATAACTTTATTGGTATAGCACAGATATCCACTTTTTGGACACTGTATTATAAGTAACAAAATATATTGCATAGATTTATCATTCCTCCAAACTGACAGGCACAATACTGAAGTGTTCTTCATTACAGTGAATTTGGCAGCATGTGTTGCACCCCAAGGGAGTAGACTGTAGGAATGCAGTAGTAGTGTGCTAGATTCCAGATAATCGGTATGTCTGAATCTGCAAAAGTTAACAGTTAGAAGTGAAAAATCCTGATGCATTTGTGCATTTTATAGAATTTTAAAAAAAAGAAAAAAGAAAACAAACCCCCTTATTCTAACTCCACACACAAACAATTCAAGGACAAAGTTACCACAGATATGTAAACAAGGCAAAATGAGTCCATTTCACATTCCTAATTTGGGCTATCCGCTTTGTTTCTTTCCCGAAGCAAATGTTCACATGATAAGCAGTATCAAAAATACATGTTCAGTCTCCTGCTTTTGATAGTAAAGCAGGAACTGACACACAAAACTGGTTCTATGATAGCTGCTAGATTAACAAACATGTCTGAAGCAACAGCTTTTGAAGAAATGGGTTAACGCTCAGTATCTCTAGTTTAGAATACTTGCCATGTCAAGATTTAAATCAAAGCATCTGTATTTGATACATGAAAGACAGCTTTATAGAAGACATATTCATACACTAAACATATCCTTAATAAAATCAGATTTGAAGAGGTATAAAGCAATGGTATCTTTGCTGAAAAAGTTTCACAAATCTCCAAACAAAATTACAGACAGACTTGAAACTACAAAAGAGAAATCAGTCCCACAGTATACTCGAAGAAACTACTTTATCATGTTTTCCCTCACTCCCTAAAACCAAAACCCAAAATAAGGAAATAAGCCTTTATTTGCTTGTTCTGTATAGCTTGTTTTCTCTATCAGGTATCAACAGCCAGACCATTAAAGGCCTTTCTTTGTGTCCACATGTTAAAAAGTGCTTAAATCCGTATTTCAAGAAGAGTTAGAATTAACTAAATAATTCTTAAACTGTTAATCCAAGTAGTAAAGAAATTAAATGTTTATAACAAATTTTTAACACCCACTCCCACCACCCAAGAGCAGTTGTTTGGGTTTTGTTTGTTTTGTTTGTTTGCTTTTGGTTTCTTTAAACTGATATGTCAGGACACTTAGTGGCAAGCTTTCTGCACAGATCATCCACCTACAGTTCTCATTACAAACAACCACAAAACCTGGGTGTTTCAATTCCCTCCTCTGGAATCTTAATAAAAGAAGAGGAATACGGCATTTGCCTTCCAGTATTTATGAGAAAGTTAGCTGAAAACATAGACCTAGATAGGGTCTGCAGTCTTCCACTATCTAGCATTTGCTCTGCTGCTCCCCAGTCTGTTTTTAACTTTAGCATTACCAGTTTAAATGAGAACTCATTTTGTTTAACAAAATGCAATAATTTACAATATTGAAATATATCAAACACTCAAATTTCCCTCATTTACAGAAGAGTATAATTTTCTGTGCATACATACTGCTGTTATGTACACACAAAAGGAACAGGTCATCAAAAGAACTTTTTGGCTGCTGCTTCTTGTTGACTCCTGAAAGAAAAAGCAGAGGAGAATTCATTAAGTACTCACAGTATAAAACTAGCTAACTGGTTTAAATAAATAAATATTTCATTTCTTCGGGGATTAAAAGATTCCATATCTTGCCAAAAGAGACTTAGGGAAATCAAATTTAAGTCGTACCACAAAAATAGGATAAATTTTTCTATTTACAAAGACATTGGTAGCATCACTACAGTTCCAGTTTTGCATCAGACATAGAAGCAAACAAAACATTCTGGCCAGAAGCCAGAAAAAGTGCAAGAACACAACCTGATTTTTAAAATACTTGAACTAAAATTTTCTAAAGCTTCTCAGTATCTGATTGGCCTAAAGATCATCACAGAAAAGGAAACACATACAACTAAGCAGTGAAAGAATTTACCTGAAATGGGATTTTCTTTGCCCTGTGGCACAGAACATATTTATTTTCCTAGTGGGTCAACCACACACAGATGCTAGAATTACATGGGCATCAAAAAGAACTAGAACGGACCAGCTCCTCATTTGTCTTAGAAGCCATCTTTGCATTTCATGGCATAACATGACACACATAAGAAAAGCACTCTCTCCATTTTGTAGAGAGGCAGACACATAATAAAAAGTTAGGGCTATCAGCTGCACTGGTCTTATATTAATACCAGTTCTCCTTCCACAGCGGTAGCAAACAGCATTTTCTCTTCAAAGGGCAATGCAGCTATTTTGGTCCCTACTCGTTATCCTGATTAGTGTGTGCGAGAAGCAAGAGTGAAAACTACGAAGCAAGTAAGTCCTTACTCTCAATAGGTTTTCCTTTCCATCAATGCAAATTTAATTTGAACATTATGACAGTACAAGGAGGAGGAAGACAACAGAGAAAACATGCCAAATAGTTTAAAGAAGGAAAAAAAAAAAACAGTCCATACACTATCAGTATCATGTGTAGGAGAGGGATGGATATGTATCATAAAAAAAAGTTCACCGAAGAATTTGTAAGATGGAATAAGCAGCTTGTAGGTACACATAGCAAAAAAACAAACCACAAAACCAAATTACATCAGATTTTAAGATAACAACTTCAGGAAGTCCAGCAGAGGACCATAAGGACGGTGGTCAAGAGCTGAAGTACATGCCAAAAGAGAAGAGAGGGAGGAAGTGGGCTTGTTCACCCTGGACAAAAGAAGGGGTCTAACAGCAGCTTTCTAATACCCACAACAAGAGGTTATGGTGGAGACAGGGACAGTTTCTTTACAGAGACACACACTATAAGAAAAAGACAGAATAGTCAAATTGAAACAGAGCAGGTTCCTACTAGGTATATGGTGGAGGCACAGGGAGAATATAACAAACTTCATTGTGATTATTAAACATTTCCAGTGGGGTCCCTAACAGTGGTAAATATTCCATTCTTCGAGGTTTTTAAGACCTGACCAGTCTAAACACGAAGCAACATGGTCTGAATTCAGTGTCAACCCTGCTTTGAGCAGAAGGTTGAACTAGAGACCCAAGGTCTCTTCCCCTCTGAATGATTGCTTGCTTTAAAGATTAACATAATCATAACATTACAACTGCACTTCCAGTCAGCAGTTCTAAAATCATTTGTCCTGTTGTCTTTAAAGAAAAACATACTTACCTATACATGATATAACCAATGAATAACACTGTTTGCACCGCTACAAATATGAAGAAGTGCACTGTAGATACGCATGATGGAAACGGTGGCAAGTCCGGACACTTCGATTTCTCACTAGATGGCTAAAACCCAAGAAACACAATATTTGAGAGCAAACAAGACATACCATCAAAGCACTGTTATATGCAAGAAACAAAACAAGGTATTTATGACATGATCTAAAAACTGGAACACAAGCAGAAAACCGACAGAAATGACATTACTCTGAAAAATCATAATCTTACTCCCCGTCTCACTTCCTTCTTTCACCTTTATGTTCTCAGATAAACTGATATTAATTTGAGGGTTATAGGGGAAAGAGTACATCTTTGGTAAATTAACCCAGAAATCAAGAACCTTCTATGGGATCATATGCTAATTCAGCTTAATTTGTACTTAGGCTAGACTAAGGTGCTCCCGTGTGTGAATGCAGTCATCCTCCACACTTCGAGACCTTAAGCGGAGCCTGCCCTAGTGTCCCCTGATTAAAGCTCTCCCTTCTGTGCAGAAACAATAGAGCATCTCCTCTGTATAGAGCTGTCAAGTAGGGGGGAAAAACACACACAAAAAAAAGCACCCAGAAAATCTAATTGCTTGACCTTGTTTCCACAGGAAATTAGACTAAAAATCATGTTCTTTGTGCAAAACTTCTCATCAAGACACAGATCATGCAGTTAGGTCAAGCCAGTGCAGTTTTAGCGAAGCAGCTTAATGAAGGATTAATTGCTCCGTAAATTGCATGCTGGCTCATCCTAGCTTTTCACTAACAGCCAAATAAAGAAGTATTACAGCCATGCTTACACTACCAGCACATAAATTACCATATTTCGTTGTACTAAATGCTCAATGTCCCTCTTTACTACATGAAGGTGTTCTTTGATGTCATTGAAGTGCTGAGTCGTTTCATAGGCTCCTGCAGCAGAGCCAGGATGTTGAGCTCCACTGATCAACCTCAGAGTATCAGCCATGGAATTTCTGAAACAGGACAAACAACAAAACATCTTTCAGCACAGAACAGTTTTGCTACGAACAGCAGTTAATATGGACACCTTTTAGTCCATTAAAATTAATTTGAAATACACAGTTGCCCCAAAAGACAGAGAACATTTTTTCTAGCTTCCAAGAACACCTATCAATAAATAACTCCTCAATCAAACTATGATTTTAAAAAATATTTAATTCCGCAGACAGTTTCAGTTTGTACAGTGCACCATCTCCTGCAGTCATGCTGAAAACAAGACCAAGCGAATATTCTATTGCTAGACATCTGCTTTGCCTGATGGATGAAGTCTAAAACAGGTGTTTTATCTGAGGTTCTTGCCAAGGCTTTAGGATAAGCAGAGTTTAATGCAATCTTTGAAGAAAACCAAAAGCTGTTTGAAAAATAAATAAATAAAAGCAGTCACGTAAGAAATCGAAATACAGAAGAGGCTTTAGGGATAAGAAAAGATTTAGATACATCCTTGTTTCATGATTATCATTTATATGAGAAACTCATTTCCCATATGCATGGCCATAATACTTAATATTGTCTTCATGTGAATTCATTTTGCTTCAACAACAAATCAAATTAAATCTGTAAAAAGTTGAGGTTCCATAACTAATTCTGTTTGGAGATTAAGTATTTTTCTCTTATTGACTAGTTTACCTCAATCAATATGTTTATATAATTTTCCCCTACTGTGATGTCTCTTTTCAGTTGCAAAGAGGATTATTTTACAGCTAAAATATTTATCATGTGAATGTTAATCTCTTCACTATTAACAGAACAAACAATCAAAATGTATGTCTTTGTATTTCTTTTTAATTTACTTAAAACTTTACATTTTATTCAGATGAGAGCTTACTTCGATGCCTTCAAGGTAAAATCTCAACTCCTTCTACAGTGGTCAGCACTTTATCATAGAATCACAGAATGATTTGGGTTGAAAGGGACCATTAGAGATCATCTAGTCTAACGCCCCTGCCGTGGACAGGGACTTCTTTCACTAGATCAGGTTGCTCAGAGCCCCATCCAACCTGGCCTTGAACACTTTCAATTTTAACTTTCACATAAGAAAAAAAACAACACAGAAAACATGGCTTGAATACTATTCATTGAGTAAACTGACAACAACAACACATAATCGTATTTGTGTTATACGAAACGATATTACTGATTTTTAAATGGCTCATATTGATTGTGAAAACAGCAAGTTAAGCATCAAAACTTAAATGTTTACAAATAATCTTCATACAGATGCTGCCCATCTTTCACCTTTGCATCAGCTGCTCTTCATGCCATTAAAATTCAAAAAACCACAAAACTAAAAATAAATTTTTTTTAAAAAAAAGGTGAAAAGAGAAAACTAGTAAGGTACATATCTATTCAAAGGCACTATGACAACTCTCCAGAAGCACCCACTGCAAGCATAGCTATGCTACATTAGTGTTATAGCAGCTTTCGCTCCATTATAAGAACCATACAGCATGTTTAAACTACTTGAAGCAGCTACATACTAAGTCAAAGCCACACATTAAATCAATCGACACAATTATATCAAGTTGCCAATACACCACTTCAACAGAGGCATTTAGTAATTATAGTCGCTACTAAATGCTGGATTAACAATATACTTTTCTTCAAACTGAAGACTACCAGTTTTTCTTAAAAATATCACTTTAAGGCACAAATCAACTTAACATAGTAGACTACTAGTATTCTACGTACTTCCCACATAACAAAAAAATTCTTTTCACTTTCAATAAGAAAAAGATCCAAGAATTCGCCTTCTCTGTCATCTATGTAAAAGCTCACTCCCACTTCCAGCACATGTTAGAAGATCAGTCACTTTCCAGCGTTACATTTCCAGTTACTCCACGAAATGTACTGCAGTCTAGGTCGGACAGAGTTAGCCATGACTTCTGCAAAACTCTCAATGTCTACCTCACTAAGGTCATCACTGCAAAATTACCAAAAGGAATTATCAAAAATCAGCTGTTTGCTTCTGTAAGCCACTGCAAACAAAACTAATCAAAGCAGCTCTCACCTTCTCTCATTTCACATTTCTGGTTTGGAACTTATACATGAAAAACGAATGCATAAAACCCCTCATCTGTCCTAACTTAAATTATTATATATGTTATCCAGAAATTATTTTACATTTTTGTATTGTCATTGTATAATTGTTTAAATTCATTAATATTTACCTGTACTTTGAATTAGTGTTATAATAACCTATTTTAGAAGTAAGTTTTTCGCCCATGCAAATTCATGCAACCACCACCATGACCACCACCTAATAAATGCTGATAGTAATTCTGTCTATTCACACCCCTCACATTTTTTATCTTGCCCTGCTATTTTCAGTGCTAGAACACAAGTGTGACACTCCTTTTGGTCCTCCCCCTGCTCATAACACCATCCCTACGTAATCAACAGAAATCTGCACCCTCACCTTCCCCCAGACTGATCCACTGTTTGTTAAAAGCAAAATAACTTCCCTAAATAGACATGATCTGTATCAAATTTAATTTATATTCACTTTTGCATGAACAACACCATGCTGATAGTTTCTATTGTATGAACACACAAGATTCTCCTGTAATCAGACGATTAAGAAATCCACAAATCTTGACAATAAAATTACTTAGACAGTAAGTCCTTCTCCTCCGGGATGACCAGCCACGCAACAGCAGGCTGTTCATCTCTATCTATAAACAAAGCATTTCTTTAATCTAAGAAAAATATTAAGATGATGTTACGCAAACTCATACCTAATAAGTAGTCACTAAAAGGGCAGACTGCCAATGTTAACAAAAAAATTTAATTTGCTTGCAAGGTATAAAGATTTGTCAAGAATATTAACATAAAAGCTTTCATGGAAGAACAAGTGCAAAAATGGAAGCGCTCTAATCTTCATTCGACAAAAAACTGACCTACTTAGATAAATCACAAGAGCTGCCCTTGAACTAATACAGGAAAAAACCCAGAACTGCTTCCATACTACAGCATGAAGTTGTAGGAATTGTTAATCTCCTTTTTTTAAGCCCAAGGTAAGGAACGTTTTAACTACTACAAATGAAGAGTTAAAGCAACCTAAAGACACTCCTGCTAAAGACAGCAATTTAGAAACATCTTAGAAGCAGTACACAGACATCCCTATCAAACAGGAATTTTCTAAATTTCATTTTGGTAGTGTAGTACCTTCAAGGTAAGATTTTTACTTCATTTGGTAACATAGCTTGAAAAGGCACAGCAACCTCTCAATCAATTTTAAAAAACTGCATCTTAAAAAGCAAAATTATTAATCACTTGGGAACTTGCAAGCATCCCTGCAAATACTGAAGTTTCCTGAGAAAGTTAACTGGCAGAAAGTCCTCTGACAAAAAACCAACCCCCCCCTCCCCAGGAGCCTTCATGCAGTACAGTTAGATTCCAGTAAGTTACCCAAGACTGCCACACAACTGAATATATTCAGGTCAAGAAACCAAGGCTGTAACTGCCAAAGTCTCCTTTAATATGCTACAGAAGACACTGACATACCAGCTGATAGGCCTGGTTTGTACACAGTAAAATAAAAATTAGACCATAAAATATTCACACCCTTCAAATAACAAAAGTATTTTTTAAGTAAGAGCATGCAGCCCATTGCATAAAGAACAAACAAGCACTTCTATCACAGCAGAGTTTCAAAATGTTTTCCCATTTTTCTCTAACCTACAAGAAACGGAGACAAGATTACTAAAATGGTCTACACAACACACCGGCACAGGAAAAAAACCAACACATTTCTGTCTTCACTACACAATGTAAGCGACAGTAATTTAATATTAGAGTGCTTTTCTTTTTTCCTTTATTCTTTAGTGCTGCATGACAGTATGTCTTAGCACCTAACAAACCAAGGAATTTTTAGCCACAGCTGAGTCTCCAGTATCTCCAAGCATGGAGACTGCAAAACCTTTCTGGGGGACCAACCTACTCCAGTGTTCAACTACCCTGACAAGTTTTTTTCTTACGTCTACACAGAAATTCGTTCAGTTTGTGACCATTGCCCTTCATACCCATGCAGTTCAAGAAAGAGGAGAAGCTACTGGAGAGAGTCCAGAGAAGGGCTACGAGGATGAGGAGGGGACTGGAGCATCTCTCCTATGAGGAGAGGATGAGGGAGCTGGGATTGTTCAGCCTGAAGAAGAGAAGGCTGAGAGGGGACCTTATAAATGCCTCTAAATAT
>Ga0065711_1008850_pt1 | contig 17684 bp, 15 predicted proteins | sample Hoacrofraction12_FD_59098 | JGI IMG/M metagenome (GOLD analysis project Ga0065711, IMG submission 59098) | Hoatzin crop microbial communities from Cojedes, Venezuela - Epithelial fraction 12 v2 (version 2) | ecosystem: Host-associated > Birds > Digestive system > Esophagus > Crop | place...
TGGAGATATTCAAGACCCGCCTGGACAAGGTCCTGTGCAGCCTGCTGTAGGTGACCCTGCTTCGGCAGGAGGGTTGGACTAGATGACCCACAGAGGTCCCTTCCAACCCCGAACATTCTGTGATTCTGTGATCAGTGAGAGAACTGAAAATGTGCTTTATATAGATGCATGTGTATTACTAGCAGCCTATAGTTGCAGTGGAGTTTGGGATTTTAATAGAAAAGGAGAAGTGAACAATGAGGTAAGAAATCTCTGTATAGTTGTCATGGGCTATTACCCCAGCTCGTGAAAGAGATGTGTGTTTTTGTGCCCAAAATTTACAGCAGTGAATGAATTTTTTTCACACTAAGGAAAACAGCAGCGCAAGTTTGTATTTATTTTTTTCCCCATCAAGTGCAGCTCTGTAGTGTTTCTGCTTCTTTCTGTAAGGCTTCAGTATATTTGCGGAAAACATTTCCAAGGTCAGACTTCAATGGCCCATTCAAAGGACTGTCGGGCAGGGAGTTCAGTTCTGATATCTTCTTGAAGTCAGCAGTCTCAGAGATTCTGCACCTCAAATGCCTGGCAGAAGGCCTTTCCCTCCCTGCCCTTTCCTCCTCTCCTAACACCCTCCACCCAAACTTATGCCAGGAGCATCCATGATCTTGCTCACCTTCTGCAGCATCAAGAACAAACTTGCTATGTCCCTCTTCTTCCCCCACCTTTGCACTAAAGAGGAGAAGAGGCCAACTGGGGCACCCCCTGCAAACCAGCTGGTGCTACAGTGTTCTTCCCTCAGCAACTCCTGACCTACATACAAAGGTCTTGGGAATAATGACCTACTTGACAGAGTATATAAATACTCTCTCCAGCATCCACTTAGCCTGCAGTAAACAGGACGTGGACAGGCAGAACAAATTGTTCTTCTTTCTGCTTAAAGAACTAAATGACAGAAACATAGCTGAATGTTTAGAGCCTGATGCACTGGGTCGAATTCTCTGTCTTTCACTTTCCCCAATGCTTCTGCCTGTCATGTTAAACAGATGTAGAAGTGCAGCAATTCCATGGAAGCTCTTGGCTCCACAGTAGTGGTAGAGAGAAGACTCTGGTAATAGACACCATAAGCCAAAAAACCATGACTTTGCTTCTGTTATCTCGGTGACAATGTGCTGTTTCCTTTGTGTCATTGGTAGAGGATGAAAATACTGAGCAGAGCTGTGTGAAGCTTTTTGTGTTTTGATTTGCAGGGATGAACATAAACCGTTTTCTTCTGGCAATTTCGTGCACTTTTCAATGCAATCTTATGTCAAGCTTCATATTCAGTATATTTGCAGAGCTCAGTCCAAATCATTGCACTTCAAATGATCTGGGATGATGCATGGCAAATATTTGAAATGCTGAGTTATTTTAGGAAACAGAATATTGCTTTATGAGTAATGGGGAACACGATAGGATAAAATCTCTTATTTTTGCCATCTCAGTTAGCCTTCAAGACAAGGCAAATTGGAGAGGCAACAGGATTTATAGAGCAGTTGGAGACTAATGTTTGCTCTTACTTGAAGGAGGAGAGAATAAACTCTGTCCCAGACCGCTTATTCAAGATTATTTTTGTGGGCAATTCGAGTGTTGGAAAGACTTCATTCTTAAGGCGATTTTGTGAAGATCGTTTTTTCCCAGGCACAGCTGCTACTGTAGGTAAGTTTAAGAAACATTATTACTGTTATTATTTTTTTCCCAACAGTACTTAGCAGCTTCTACTGAGATCAGGCCCCTGTTATAAAACAGAAACATACAGATGTTGTAAAAGCTATTGACCAAAAGGAGAGTAGGACATGCAGAGTGAGTTCTCCTAAACTGGGAAGCAGATAATTGATGGAGAGGTTTCAGAGTAAATTCCATAGTGAGATCCTGGCAGCACTGAAATATATCAGAAAAAAATCCTGTTGATTTCAGTGAAGCTAGAATTTCCTTGTAGAACTCGCTGTTCTGAAACTGATCTCTTGTCCTCTGGACTGCACTGCACTGCACTAGCCATCCCACCTCCATACCCCATCTCTCTCCCTCCAAGTAATCTGATTTTGTTTTAAAGAGAAAGTAGAATATCTGAATTGTGTTTGAAGATTTAGCATTATGCTAAGTGTCAAAGAAATATGTTGGACCAGTGTTTTCAAAGCCAAATGTTTCAAAGCCTATGTTGTACTGGCATTGCCTGAAGTTCTAAACCAAACTTTCAAAAGTCAGACACATAATCAAAGTACAAAAACTTAAGTGTAGGTTATTGCAATGCAGCTGAGTTACAGTAAATTACCAGATTCATTATACTTAGCCTTATTCTGCAGCATATGTGAAATAAAACTTGTTCACAATAAAACGTGTTTAAATTAATGGATTTGTCTTGCATTTATGACAATCTAAGAACATTCAGGTGAGCAGTTGCTGTAGCTGCCTTGACTTACAGGGTAGATAAAGACACCTGAGTTTAAATTTCTACTGGTATGTGGAGTGTCTAAGTTCACACTGGAGTCAGGGAAGATCTAAGGTCTTAGCATAGGTATTTAAATTCATTTTGGCACTACAAAGTATTTCACCAGGCCTTCAGCTGCTGCTTTGGGAGAGAGCAGGTCTCCTGGGTGTCCTGCCAGATTGAAACAGACATTCTGAATACCAAACAGCATCTCAGATAGCACTTGATGGCTGTAAGCAAACAGCTGAATTCTACCCCACCATCTCCAGATCAATCCAGTCAGAGGAGCCTATGGACCAGTTAATCTGACCCTTGATGCCTACTCCAGGGTGAGTTTAGTAATTTCCTGGACTCCTGGTTCTTCATTGACTAGATCTTCATTACCTGTAATGGGAGCTTAGACACCTATACGCAGCTGTCTACATTAAAGAATCTGGTGCTATATCCTATCCATGTTGTCTTGTGAATGGCTGATACGCTTCTCTAGACTCTGAGGTCTTACACAGTGTGTGCAATTGCCTGGAGCTTCCAGAGCAAAAGCACAGGAATATGTCTGACCTTTTCATCTTTTGACTGGTCATCCAGTGTTCTTCCATTCAACGGCAAGAAAGTATTTGTCACAGGCCCCAAAGAAATTGTTGATGACCTACTGAGGTCATCCCTTCCAACCTAAATTATTCTATGATTCTGTGATTCTATGATAAAATCCAGCGTGATACAAGAAAATGCAGGTTGTCATTAGGAGGAGGCAGTGCCTGATTAATATTTAAGACTCTAATTATTGTTATAAATACCCAGAAGATACTTATATCATCACAGGTTAGGGAAATTGGGAGAGGATTAATTTAAAAGTTTAGATAAATTAATTTTTGTCTCACTTCCATTTAGCCGCATAAAAATTAGGGGAGCAACCTAACTGTAGTCAGTTCATGTTCTATATTCTGAAGAGGGAAGGAGGTTCTCTACAAATTCAGTCCATCTGTCTTCAGCATTTATTTTAGGTTCCACTGTCCCCTTAGTGTGGTGCCTTGTGTTTTTCCACTAGCTGTAGAAGGTGCCTATGTGGCTAGCTCAGACGAAACACTGACGTTTCAGACAACTGAAGTTATACAGCATGAATTCCAGGTTAAATGGCTTAGACAGCTGTGGGCTGTCGAATTCACCCTTGACTCACGTAGCCTGTTTTGGCAAGTTACTGATCTTACAGCTTTTTACAAAAATCAACTACTCTGTTAACATTCAGTATTTTATTACTGAAGAAGTTCTGGCAAATAAGAGCTCTTCTTGTTCTCTTGTAGTTAGAGATTACGTACATAATTTTTAATGTAGTATCTGTCTTGTTACCTTTCTGGAATTGTTGCTATTTGCTGGATCAGGTTTTCAAAGATCAAACTGAGCATATAAAGAGACAACCTACCTTGTGTTTCTGTTATAGGTGTGGATTACAATGTGAAAACCGTCACAGTAGATAATACCCAGGTAGCCCTGCAACTCTGGGACACTGCTGGCCAGGAACGGTGAGAAGCATTCTGTGGTGGTTTAACCCTGGTAGTCAGCTAAGCACCACACAGCTGCTCGCTGACTTCCCCCATCCAGTGGGGTGGGGGAGGAAATCAGAAGGGTGAAAGTGAGAAAACTCGTTGTTTGAAATAAAAACAGCTTAACAGTTAAAAAACCCCCACCAAACCTGCCACCAACAAAAAATCAAGAAAGAGGAAAAGAAACAAAAACAAGTAATGCAAATACCTCAGTTGCTTACCACCAAATGATCAATACCCAGGCAGTCCCTGTGCAACTGCAGCCTCAGCCAACCTCTCTCCACCCCGCCATTTAATGGCTGAGCACAGCATCATACGGTATGGAATATCCACTTGGTCAGTTGGGGTCAGCTGTCCCAGGTCTGTTCCCCTCCCAGCTTCTTGTGCACCCCGAGCCTACTCACTGGTGGGCAGTCTTAGATGCAGAAAAGATCTTGACGCTGTGTAAACACCGCTGAGCAGGACCTAAAACAGTGCGTTACCAACACTGGTTTCATCACAAATCCAAAACATAGCCCCGTACAAGCGAGTATGATGAAATTTAACTCTATCCCAGCCAAAACCAATACACATTCTAAGGTTTTGCTTCCTTGAATCATCTGTTTGAAGATTAATAAGCATGGACCTAATCCTGCTTCTCAGGAGAGGAGCAAATATAGGAGTATTCCTAATAGAGACAGTGAATTCACAGTTTAGATCCTTCCCTAGCAGCAAGAACATGCATTTGGTGCTAAATGTCCATTGAAAAACTGTCAATCTGTAAAAGACATTCTTATTAAAGCTCTTAAAAGTTTAGTACTACAAAATTTCTCTAGGAGGAAGGCTGATTTTAAAATGTACCTAGAATTATTTCTATAGCAGAAAATGCCTTAATAGGTAAAAAAAAGAGGGTTTTTTTTTTTTTCACCAAAACAGTCCCATAGTAGTTGAAGATCTCCAAATTTTTGTTATTTTTCAGTGACAATTACCTTCGCCATCGCCTCACCTGTTGTGTAGTTTTCTTTTACTAAAAGCAAGGATGATAATGATGATCTACGTTTTCTACAGGAAGCTTGGGCAAAAAGCCCCAAACGGAAAACTAGCTAGCTTTAGGAAGAGCACTTTGTGAGGGGGAAATTTCTGCTCCAAGCTTAAAATGTAAGAGGATGGGAGAAAGTGAGATATGCAGCTGGTTATCCAGACTAACCCAGAATCAATTAAAGAAGATCAGGGGAACTTTTCCAAACGCTTTCTTTCAAAAAAATATTTTTTTGCGAAGAATTTATTTGTGGTTGCAGTAATTTGTGGTAGTAGTGTCCTCTGTGAGTCTTCTGCTGAATGTGACAAGGGGTCTGATGATTCAGGAAGAATGGATTTGCTTACTAGAATTCATAATAAGCTCCACCTTTCAAAGAGGATCTGCAGTGAAGATCAGTATTGCAGCTTCTCCCTTGTCTAGTTTATGGAATTTCAGAATACATATGTAAACAAAGTTAACAGGGGTTTAACCCGTACTAAGACTAGATGACTAGAAGAAAGTATATGACAACATCTTCCTTTGGGGCGGGGGGATTAACAATACAATTTTACTTACGTTGTCAGATTGCTGCTTCTGTTGAACAGAGCTATAAACAGGTTCTTACTTGTAGGTACCGAAGTATTACCAAGCAGTTTTTCAGAAAAGCTGATGGTGTTATTGTGATGTATGACATAACAGCAAAAGACACATTCACAGCTGTCAAACACTGGCTGATAAGCATCGAGGTAACATGATATAACTTTAAACTCTGGTGTGATTGTTTTCTGCCTTCTTCTGGAGAGGGAGTGTTAGCAGGGCAAAGCACAGAGAGCAGCATGTTCCTTAACGTTGTCAGAATTACCTTTTTATTTGTGATTTTGGTCTGCACAGTAACCAGTAAAGCTGTTTTTAGAGTCTCTCTGTCTATGGAAATAACCACAGTTCCAGGGTTTTAAGGACTTAAAAAGTGTGGTGGGGAAAGCCCAGCATGGAGCCTTCTGATTTCTCGGAAAGGTTAACTAGCTGCGGACTCCCATTGGATCACCACTAGCACTGGGCCGTGCTTGAATCAGTGATGATGGTCTGATGGTCATGGATCATCACTAGTAGTTTGACAACCAAGTATGTAGTTCACAGGAAACAGACTGTGTTGTGAACATAAGCCATAAACTTACAGCTATAGTATCTGCATTAGTGCTATAAAACTCTCGTGGCAGACAGTTCAGTTTCCTGGGGGTCACCCTTTCAACCACATGAAAACAAAATCATAGCCCGTGCTGCCGAGTGGCTTCAGTTAATTAAAAATTCTCTGTTTTGCTCTTGGTATACCTCTGTAGGTCATAGACAACATGTTGAGAGTGCAAGCATCTGAATTTGCTTGTGGCCAAAATAAAAAACAGAAATCAAACTGAAGCTGCTGCCATGAAGGACTGCGTCGCTAGAGAGAACAAAGTGTGACTGCCTATTTGCTCACTTTGCAGAGCGTTGCTACTGGAAAAGTAGGGGACAAATTTGTATGTGAAGATCATTTAGTCCGATATTACCGGGCATGTGTTCCAGTATAACACAGTTTTCCGTAATGGCCAATGGGTGGCTTTGCAAGTTGAAACTAGGACTCGTTCATTCAAATGTTTCCAAACAGGCATAGTTATTCCGCATCTGAGTAGCTCTACTGAAGTAATAGTAGCATGCATTGTGTAAGAACAGGCCCTTAGTAAATATATGATCTTCACAAATCAGCGATTGGTAAAATCTAGAGCAGAATTCCAGGCTTTGATCCAGAACAATCAAATATTGTCATCAAAATCCTTTTCCAAGCCGGAATAGTTCACTCACCTTTACTGACTAATTTTGTTTGCTACAAACTATTGCTAAGTTGAAGACATAGGGCCAAGTCCATTTACTTGCTGCAGCATTCAGTGCACTTTATGAATGTAATCATTGTGATAATTCTAACCATTTTCAGAATGGATTCTGATTTTTGCCTACTGTATATATTTTTGGGGGGCCTATTCTGTGTATCTCTCCACTACTTGAGGTAATTTATAATAATTGTACCCAGATGTTGTCATTATTTTCCTGTGCATTTAATGAGAAAAGCAGTGGCTATGAACATGCAATGTCAGAGCCTGTGTAGTATGGTTGTTTTCTCTCTCCCGTTTTAATACAGAGTCTGATGAGCTTCTGTGCTGTTATTAAAAATTGTCAAGGTAGTGCAATCTCTAGCATTCTTTTTCATGCTTTTTATCCAACTTTAATTCCTGACATGTTTTTAAGTAAAGTGGCAAATACCTGGCTCATACGTGATGTCTTAAATGTCTTGTTGCAGTGTGACATTTGTTAGTTTTTATCCTCTTGATCCGTGATTTTTTAAATATAATGCCTCAGTTGATATTTATTCTTTGTTCTGCAGGAGACAACTGGGGAAAATGTACCTGTGCTTTTGTTGGGTAATAAAACTGATAATGAAAAGGAACGTGAAGTCCCGATGGGAATGGGAGAGCATCTTGCAAAGGTACTGTATGTAGAGGGGAACTCCTTACAGAACTTAAAGGTGAAGGTTTTAATATGGAGTCTGAATGTGTTTAAATTCATAGAAACACAGATTAATTTTAATCACATGAGTATTTTTAAGGATTAGGAACCCCATCACACTCATCAGTTCAGCTCTCAGTGATGTAAGTGCTGATAATTATAGTAGTTATAAAACTCTAGATGAGAAAAAACAAAAAGTGATTAGTGCAAAGAATATTTAAGAATTCACTCTCATTGTCTCTCCTCTCTCACCTCTCTTTCATTTTCTCTGTTCTCTCTTTCTCTCTGTATTTTTCCTCCCTTCTCTTTTCTCTCTTTCTTCTCTTTTCTGTGTGGATGGATTCTTAACAGAGAGATAATTTGGGGACCTTTTCTCCCTCCTACCTCCTGTAAACCACAGAAGACCATCTGTTACTCCTATGGTAGGAGTAGAAAACATGTTTACTTTTAGTAACTTTCCATCAAAGAGAGAAAATAAGTAGAGTTAACAGTCTGCATCTACCACAGCACTGGTGATCCATGGGCCATAATTTAAGCATTAAGGGACTGCAAATAGCAGATCCTTGTTTATATTCCTATGTACCGTGCCCGTCAATTTTTGTTTTGAACCTCACTATACAATGCATATAATTTGAACACCAATGCCACCAAAATATTCATTTATTTACAAGTCAGTCATCCCAATATTCCTGAGAAATTAACTGAGCTGGTAGGAATTTACCTAAATTAAACAACATGCTGGATTTCATGTACGTGCTTGTTTCTCCTTTGAAAATACATTTACAGCTCGGCTTGCTGGTAACCAAAGAGGGCATTTTCAAAATGTGAAATGCAGCTGAATTGTTCTTGGGTTATAGGAAAGATTGCTGCTAGGCACCTCTCCGTAATGGAAGTACTTAAGGCCAGATCTCTTTTTATCTTATTTTGATTATTCATACAGCCTTTTACAAGCATACCTCCATATTCAGGTTCTTGTCCATTATTTTGTTTTTAAAGGGGAGCAATATCAGCCTTGAATGTCATCCCTCAAAGGTTCTCCCATTAGGAAATCTGCTTTATTTTCTTGTATGCATGGAAATGCAGATAGTTTTGAGACCCTGGAAGTTAGGAGGGACGCCAGGGCGTAACACTGAATCCTTCTGTGAAAAAACAAATGACACATACATGCTAAGTGGACAGAGTAGGTATCTTACGTGTCATTTAGCTCTCTTAAAAAATTGTACTGGTAAAGCAAAGATGAATCATTCTAATATATAGAACTCACAGCCCACCAGGCCATTAATTCTAACATGTCATACAAGAAAATAATATGTTTTGTGTAAGTAAAACAAAGTAAGTTGTCAAATTAAAGATGGTTATAATCAAATGAATGGATCTGAATGACTCATTTAAATGTTTGAATGCACTGCCTGAGGTAGTGCAGGGAAGGAATGATTAATGACAATGGATTAGTTGAAAAGCAGTGCAGATATAATTAAATTATAACAATTTGCTTGCTGAGCTAATAATAACCATGAATTTTAATGAAATATTAATTCTTGCTAAATAACCATGTAATTCCTATAAAGTCAAGTACCACTGTCTCTATTAGTGAATGTAATTCAGTTACTTAATTTCTGAATAATCCTATGAATTATTCACAAATGACCCAAAATACACGGGACTAGATGCAGAGCTGATACAAATACGTGTAGCCATATTTGGTGAAAACGACCCTGAATCTGTTCTCATGCAGACAAAGAACCAGAGTAGCCTGTTGTCCCTGAAGTTCAAGAGCTTTTATGGACTGTTTCAAGGTCTCACAAAATGGAATCATTTTTTTCTATAGTCAGAGAGGATTGTGTGCTTTCAGAGCGCCTTCCAGCCCAGCTGTATTAACTCTTGCTTTGCTTCAGTCCCTCATCTTAGACGTGTACTACAAATTTTGTCAGAAAGCCAAGGGCTCCCGTTATAATGCACATGCCACTTCGCTGGTTTGCAAGGCAGGCAGCGCAGTTCGTTGTCCGAGGGAAGTATGATAGCCTGGAGGGAGCCCTTCCAATCCATTGTCGTTTGAGAATATTGGTAGTTGCAGAGTGTGTGTGATACCCCGGGAAAGGGGGAACAGAATGAGGACAGGGATTCTGGAAGGCATCACAGGGACTGACAAGGCTGCGATGAAGCTGATCTGCAGTTGGATGAATTAGAGAGTAAGCAGCCTGATGGTAAGGAGAATTTCACAGTATTAACTTTGCAGGGAGAAACAGCAGACACAAACCAAAATGTTCACATGGAGTACATGAATGACCTGATAGAAAAGATCTAAAACTCTATTGATAGAGCTACTGAGAGTGTAAAGGAAAAGAGAGAGAATGAAAAAAGAAAAGGAAAAAAAGGCAAGTCTGCTTGACTTTTTTAGCAAAGGATCCAGAAGGAAAACTCCGTTTAACAAGTTTCTGTTTAGCTTAGCTTGATCCACTGATCAAGGGTTTGCATGAGCACAATAACAGTACAGAGGATATTGAGATCATATTGTGAGCATCCAGGAACAGCCAATGTTCTATTTCAGTGCATTAGTGTAACCACTGCGAATTATTTACATAAAATGGCTTATAATATAGGTGCTGCTCAGGCATTCGGGCAGCATGATTTTATTTTGGCCCTGCACAGACTTCCTGAATGATCTTAAATGGGTCAATAAATTCTTCTCTCTCTCTGTTCCTCAACTATAAACTAAGATAATAATGCCTTTGTCTGCCTTGACTTTACAGACTATGTGTGCTTCCTGGGATGAGGACTGTTACTGTGTGTTCATACACTGTCTCCTTTATCAACCTGTCAGTGCCATTGTTATACAAATCCTGCTAATGAGGGAGCTATTCTTCTCAGAGTGATACTGTTTTACAGGACAGAAATTGCCCAGCTCCCGCTGGTAATCATTCATTTTCCTCCCTGTTCTTTAGATGTCTGCTGATTTGTGTGTAACTTTTTAAAAAGAAGTAATTGCCAGTGGTCTCCCAGGTTTAATAGCTGACTGCTAGATGGAGGTGGATGGCACTTCCTGGCTTATGAATTATATGTGTCCTGCTTTCTGCTGCTTTGTTCTCAATGTGTATGATACCAAGTGAAGTTTCCTCCCTGATTCAAAGGAACGACACTTTTCATTTCCAGGCTGACTTCCCCTCCAGAGAAGGACCTGTTTGCCAGACAGACAGAAATAAGCAATTAATGTCAAATGAATTTAAATTGTTCTCTTTCACCAATAAGAATTTGCCCTGCCCGTGGAATCTGTTGAATAATCCATTCAGATTCATGCCAGCATAAATGATGCCATCACTAAGAGCACTCCTCTAGCAAAATTCTGTTGTATGTGGGGAAGATGGAGAAGCAGTATGACTCTCTGCTTGACTGACGTAAAGTAGCTAGATACTGACCACAGCAGGTGTTCTGTTAGAATTCTGATCCGCTGAGCAAAAAAAAAAAAGAGTGTAAATCTTATTTCAAAATTCTGTTTGTGTAGCTAGGAAGAAATTTGAGCCAGTCAAATTTTGTCTTAAAACTTCTCTAAGGAAAGCAAGAGAACCATAGGGTTACATCATTGTAAATAAAGTACAGAACGCTGTTTAAAAGAAAAGAATCAATAGAATATCCATCCAACACTGACATTGCCTGATTTCTTCCTTTCTCTGCCCTTCCGTGCTTATCTGGCCACCTAGAAATTATTACAAGTGGTTCAATCCTGATGTTCATTAGAACAAACCATATAACCATTGGCAACATAGTCAAAACTGACATTTGATAACATTGAAGCATTTTTGAGAGCTGCTAACATAAACTGCCAGATTTATGAAACTTCTTTTCCCCACTTTTTGTCTTTGAAATTTCATGAAGATGATAAAAATTTCAAAAAGCTGTGCAATTGTGGAAGCAGGGTATATTTAAAAAAGACAAACCAAAGCTGAAATACTTGGTCATTTTAATGGGAACTTTTGAAAACTGAATTGTGTCTTATGAAGGGTGGTTAAATAAGTACAAATGCAGTAACCACAATTAATGGCAAACAAGTGAAAATATGCAGACATGTGATTGTAATTTCCTAAGCTACTGATTTACTTAATTGAATTTTAAGCTACTGTCATCAATAGCAATGAGACACATAGAAAAGTGGAAAATGAATAGAAAGTTGAAATCTGGATAGGTAAAAGGGCATGTAGTAATACCACAGAGGCAATGTAGGCAAGCTTCAGTGTAATACCTTGTGAAAGTAGTCAGATGTCTATTTTGGAGAGGATAATCTGTCTTTCCCTCTCAAACTTCTCTTGCTATCACAGCTGTCAGGTCAGGCTTTTGTGCAGATGATCTCTTGCATTTGCTTTTCTTGTGATAAGGCTCCACCTGAAGTGCTGACAATGGCTGCAGGGCTTGATCATTTATCTATTGTTCTTAATTGCAAAGCTCCTGGGGGCTACAAAACCAAAGGTGCAGGCTGATTGCAAAAGAAGGTGCAGAGAAATTTTTCACAAATACAAAAAATGAAATACAATTAATTTGATGTTATTTTTTGATGAGGTTTTTAACTGGTCATTTGCTGGAACTGGTCATTTGGTCTTAAACTGTTGAATACAGAAACACTGCTGCCGAAGCTTTCCAAGATTAAAAAAAAAAAAGGTCACTGGAATTATCTTCACCTGCTTTGTCAGGCACTCAGCGATGTACTAATTGTCTCATCATCACAGGGAAAGTTCACAAGACTGCAGCGCCTTACAAGGCATGTTTGCGTTGAAGCCTTTGAGGGATGAAGCTATTACAGTGAAAGCCACTGTATAGAACAAATACCTGCTAAGAAAAGCATATAGTTGTTTTTAGGGAGGCACACTTGGACTTCTTTTCTTTTGTTACTCTTTACTGTTAGCTTTAGAATTAAACCCTAATTTTTCCTAAGATGATCTGTTTTATTTTAATTAAAAATTTATTAAATTTATTTTAAATTTATTAAATTTATTAAAATTTGCATATTTCAGTATATCTACGTTGCTTTTTTTAAAGCTGGAGTGAGACATTGTGGAATATTAATTGAAATGGTCTTTCTGTTTGCTTCTAGGATTACAATTTAATTTTCTATGAATGCAGTGCATATTCTGGGTACAATACCAAAAACTCTGTGCTCCACTTAGCTAGGTAAGAAGAAAAGACAATATATGAATTCTACATGTGCCTGACTTCCCCATCACTGATGACAGAGTGAATTCTGTTTGCTAAATTAGTTTGATAGGAACTTATGGTGCTGAAATATTTGTTCCTTTTAAACTGGTCTCTAGCCAGACCCCATTGTTCCAACTGAGCAGTTGCTCAGGTTCAAAACGAGACCTGTGTAAGCTAGCGAAGCTCTGTGTAGACCCAGAAACATCCAAATTGTTCCTGGGAAAGCTAAGGGCCTGGGATGTCATGATAGTTCTTGGAGGTTTGGAGAAATATGTTTGGAAATGGATGTTGCTGAGTCCTTGCAGCAGAACAGTGGATGTGCTTTTTTTTTCCCCTCTGCTTATTACAGCTCAAATTCTGCTGTCTGCCTGGGGGCTGGGAGAGAGGGACAGGTGCGTTTTTGAAGTTACAGAAAGGCTAGTGGGTAAAAATATAGGTAAATTTGTCCCCTCTGAACTGCTTACAGAGATGAAAACACTGGCGATGAATTGGCAGATCATTAGTATTGTTCCTGAAGTTAGTGAAATGTTGTGAATATGTCAGGTAATTGATAAATGTATAGGCAGCCAGATGTAGTTTTGTTTTGATCCAGCCTCAAAAATAACAAATGAAAGTCACTGTTTTGAGTCTCTGTAATATACAATAAATGCTAACAATCAGCACTAATTACACCTTTCTAACTAAAAGAACAAAGGTGGTTTTGTGATGGAGCCACCATAATTGTACTTATTTGTTTGTTTGTTAGTTCACAAAATTCTGTCATTTGCTGGTAATCTCTAGACAATTTTATAGGCTTGGAGGGAATGTTTTTTGTTTTGGTCTCTTAGGGGTATTATTGACTTTTTTTCTCAAAGGTATTGTTTCTTTCTCCCAGGATTTTAAAGGAACACGAAGATAAAGTGAAAGAGAAAACCGTTCAACTTCAATCTGATACGAATAAAAAGTCTTGCTGTATCAGGCGATGAAATGCTGGGGCATGTTTACACAAGTCATACATTGATACAACACTACATGGCACCATCAGATTTGCTTTACCTTCCAAATATTTCATCTGCTAAGTTCTGAGTGTAGGTATAAGTGGATGTTAAAATCCTTGTATGCTCTGATCTTCACTTTTACCAATATTGTAAAGTTAATTGACAATGTATGTCAGGCAATAACAGTCTTTTATTCTATTTGACTCCTAACACCGAGTCTTGCTTTGTGATCAGGCTTGTAGAAGCTGCTACATTATTATTAATAATAAGAAATAATTTTATGGGAAGAAAACTTCTTGGAATGTAAGTAAATTCTTACTGGTGTGGATGACATCTTCTGGATACCTCTGTTTATTTCAGTACTATTTAGATGGTGATTTTGTTCTGACCGTTGTTACAGCTTTTTAAAAATTTAAATAGGTAGCTGTTTGGTTGTTTAAAAGCAACACGGCAGCAATTGCAGTCTAAGGTGATATTTCAAAGCTTCATGTGAAATAAACGTGGACAAAGAATTGAAGAACTATGAAGATTTTCATAAGTAGCAGTAATTCCTTTATACTACACATTGTTGCATAAAGGTGCTTGATAAGAAACCATTCCTCCCACTGAGATGTGATGAATTAGGTGTGTTCAGACAGGTCACTGAATTATCACACAGGCTTGCCTGAGCTACTGCCAAATAAGCTGGCATGTTTTCTGGGGAGGTGGTGCTACGAAGATATCTATCTTAGTGTCCAGAAAGAGTAAAGCCATGGTAGTGCAGTGCTTTACGCTGGCGAGCTAGCATTGCACTCGGAGCAAACCAGCCTGTGCTCTCCACCATATTTGACATGGCTGTATTGCTTTGTGTTGCAGAGCTTGTTTGGCTATGATGTCCTACAGAAGTCCCAAAGCCATCTGTGGCCAGCTTGAAAATTCAAATCAATTCACTGTCATTAGTACTGGTTGAAAACACATACCTACACAGGAAGCTCATTTCACTGGTGTAGCTGGTTGTAGTACAAAGCATATTATGGCCAACTCAACAGCATTTTGTCTCCAAAAGTCTGTCACAGAAGGTTTCATGCCAGATGTTGGAGCCAGAATTTTCAGAAATAGTAGATCCTATTTTGAGGAAGATTTTGAGAAGCTTTCCGGCATTTAAGGAGTGAAAAATCCTACCAAAATCCAGTAAGTTATTGCTCTATTTAGCAACGTTAAGAAAAAAATCCTCCTCACGTACAAAAATACATGACTGGTTTTTCAAAAGCATCTGCCACACATAATTTCCCTTTGGTTTAACCAGGGCCTGATAGCACTGAGACACAGTGTTTGAGAAATCAAACGCCCAGGGACATGTTTTAGAAAATCATGGCCCATCCTGGATCATAAGAAACCCAAATGTCATAATTAATTTTGCAAGCCTGTGTGGAATATAAATGAAAATAAGGAACTTGAGAGTGGATCAGCCAACCAGCACATGATTAACAATTATTCCTGTTGGTATTTGTCTTCACTGCATCCAGCTATTGGGGTAAGCATTCAACAATGATTATTCATGATGGTGAGCTTGTTGGGAAAGTGGAGCCTATGGCATAATTACTTGCATTAAAATTTCTAGCAAAACTGTAGATTTTATTATATGAGACTGTTACAGTCATTATGTTTTCAATCCATTTTCTAAATGTTTAAAGTTATTTTTCATTTGAATAATGAATCAGTTAAAACTAAAGATAAAAGTTAAGCAATAGCTCAGTAAGTAACTATTTTGGGATGAAAACTTCATCAGTAATTAATTGTGCTCTTGCGATTTTGGTCTGATTAAAGGTATTTATCTGATGCCAAGAACTATACAATAAAGGTTTGCAGACTTTCCCCTACAGCAATTCCTATATCCATACCAGCACTCAAATGCCCTTTCCTATGAGTTGGGATCCAAATATCACCCCTTCCCCTATGAAGCAGAATAACCAGGATTTTCCTTGTACCAGGAATGATGGATGGACCAAGTAGCCCAGGATGAGCTGATGCTTAGGGGTTTTTCCCTTGTTGATTCCCAGGAGTCTGCTCATCCAAATGAAAAAAACTCCCCTTGCTTCCAATGAGGTGCTTAAGAACACCCAGAACCCAAAAGAAGCAAAAAGAGCATCCATTAGTGAAAATCAGTAGGCTTTCTGTTCACTTCCCAGGGTTGCTTCTTGAAGTCCATTACTGGTTTTGGAGGGATGAGTCACCTTATTGACTGTTGCATGTTACCCATCACAGAAGTCTTCTCAGAATTGAATCATCTGTGTTCGGTCCTGGCTGAACTAATGCAAACCCCTAATCTAAACATCAACAAAACCAACTGTTTATCCCAATTTCAACTAGGGAAGAAGTGTCATTGGTGTAAATATTGGCTTTGCTAATTGACTTTGAATGATCTGTTCCCCTGCAGTAGGGTGTTTCCTACTCCATCAATATCAGACCTGGCAATATTTCCTCCAACCTCTGTCAGCCTCAGGAAGACAGTTTGAAGGCTTAATTTCAGCTTTACTATGACTGACTCTACCCTGCAAAACTCCAAATTTGGATCCTTGATTTTTCGTTCCCTGAAGTTCAGCTTGATTTGGGAGGAAAGTGACACATGAGGTGGATCTTCTTTTACAGGATCGTTTTCATCTGGACATCTTTTAGAGTGCACTGAGACCTGGCTAGTAGGAGATACACAACCTGGGGACAGACAATGCTAAGGAGCAGGTGAAGCCTGGGACAAAGGGGCTTTCTTTTTCTTCACCTACTAGAGCCAAATGCGGTGCAGTCTAAGACCCAGGCGCTGTCTCCCATCTCCGACTGATAGCTGTGGCTGCTGCTGTTCCTTCTTGCAAGTCCAGCCAAAACCCCATCGGAGTACGTGTTGCAAAGATGCAGCTACACACACAACACTAACGTCATCAGCCACGCAGAGAGCAGTGTCTTCACTGCTCATCACCCACATACACAAACAGCATTCCGATAAATATGAACACATAGCCCAATCCTTCTCTTCCTTTCCAGCTGATCAAGATAGAAGTTTGCTGATGAAAATATACATGTACACAACACCTATGACTTGTGGTGCTTTCTCTCCCCCTCTGCTCTCCCTCTCTCCCCAGGATCATGCAGACATTTGGTAAAAACAAGGTTTAATAAAAAGATGGACAGCCTGCAGTTGTGGAGTGCTGGGCTCCACCAGATAAACGCTGATCAGCAGCTTACTTGCACACCACTGGCCCCTTTTATTTTACCTTCTCTTGATTTTTTTCCCATGCTGGTTCTTCCTCTGTCCACCTTGACCCCCTCCCTTTCTCTACCCTTCATATCCCTAAGAAACAACTTGCCCCTATTTGCTTTTTCCCAATTAGTCCCCGTTTTGCTACATCTGTACCCATACACATTTTATATTTCTTCTACCATTATCTAGGTCACCTTGGCTTTACACGGTATTATTGTTATAGTTACTTAGGTGCTGCTGGCCTTGCAAGTTTCCACTCCCAAAAAAGTCCCTACTGTTCCCTTCCAAGTGTCTGTGAAGTTAGTCATGGAGTTATCGTATAACTCCCGCTTAACCACCTATGAAGCCCGGCCATTTCTCACAGTGCTATCTGTAACTATTACCAGCTTCTCACTCTGTTGTTCCTCATGTCCAGAGTTTCCTATGGTCTGTTTGGTTAGCTAAATCTCAGGCCAGGTCCTAGTTATCTGTCTGCACACCTTAACAAACAACAATTAACCTTAACAAACAACCATTATTTGTTGATTACTGCTCACAGAATACAGGTATGACTGGCATGCTACAAGACACTACTTCTGGACAGATTCTGTTGGCGAGATGGTCATCAGACCAGTTTGGGAATTGTAGCTTCCAGTGTTCCTTGATACTACTGTATCATTGTATTGCTGGGTTGCTGTCTTCTGACTCTCCACCGGGGCTTTATACCTCCTGTCAGTACTTTTCTCAGATCCATCAGAAAGCTTATACTGGCAAAATACCAATGAAGTTTCCCCCTCCCCCC
>Ga0065711_1039592_pt1 | contig 17683 bp, 18 predicted proteins | sample Hoacrofraction12_FD_59098 | JGI IMG/M metagenome (GOLD analysis project Ga0065711, IMG submission 59098) | Hoatzin crop microbial communities from Cojedes, Venezuela - Epithelial fraction 12 v2 (version 2) | ecosystem: Host-associated > Birds > Digestive system > Esophagus > Crop | place...
GTGCGGCGGTGGCCAGGCCTGGGACCGCGCTGCGAGGCCTGCGACGCGCGCCAGCCCTGGCCAGAAACGTCCCCCGAATTCCCCAAAATGGGAATGGAAAGTTCCTGTTCTGCAATCACTTTACGCTTTTGAAAAGCATCCTCTCACCCCTGCCTCAAAATCCCGGGAAGAGCAGACTCGCTCCTTCCTCCCCAGAGGAGAATCGTAGAATCACAGAATCATTAGGGGTGGAAAAGACCTCTAAGCTCATCAAGTCCAACCATCCACCCAACACCACCATGCCTACTAAACCATATCCTGAAGTGCCACATCTACTCGTTTTTTGAACACCTCCAGGGATGGGGACTCAGCCACCTCCCTGGGCAGCCTGTTCCAATGCCTGACCACTCTTTCAGTAAAGAAATTTTTCCTAATATGGAGTCTAAACCTCCCCTGACACAACTTGAGGCCATTGCCTCTTGTCCTATCACTAGTTACCTGGGAGAAGAGACCCAACACCTGCCTCACCACAACCTCCTTTCAGGCAGTTGTAGACAGCAATAAGGTCCCCCCCTCAGCCTCCTCTTCTCCAGACTAAACAGCCCCAGTTTCCTCAGCCGCTCCTCATAAGACTTGTTCTCCAGACCCCTCACCAGCCTCGTTGCCCTTCTCTGGACACGCTCCAGCCCCTCAATGTCCTTCTTGTAGTGAGGGGCCCAAAGCTGAACACAGTACTCGAGATGTGGCCTCACCAGTGCCGAGTACAGGGACACGATCACCTCCCTCCTCCTGCTGGCCACGCTATTCCTGGTACAAGCCAGGATGCCATTGGCCTGCTTGGCCACCTGGGCATGCTGCTGGCTCAAAACAAGAAGCAGAGCGCAGCCGTGAGGTGGCTGCCCTTGCTGTAATTCGCTGCCTCGGGGGGTGGGGGGGGAAGAAGTCAAGGCCCGCCATGAGCTGTTCCACACAAATCCACACAGATCTGGAAAAAGGTGTGAAGATCCTCAGCACACATCCTCCCTGCACCGCTTGGCCGGGTGGCAAAATTTGGTTCTGGCCCAAAATCCGTAATTTGGGGATAATTAGCTCTCCCTGTGCTGCTGGAGCTTTCTGTGTAACCCAGCTCTGCTCTGTCCCATAAGAGGGGCTTCGGAATGCAGCGGCAGCCGGGTGGGCTCCGTGCACTGCTGGCTGTCAGCAAATGGATTCCTGCTGTGCAACACACTTCTTTCTGGCAGCCCCGGGATGCCTTCCTTAGCTCTGTGTAGGTGCAATTTTGTGTGTATGCCTTCTACGGACACATACGTGCAGGCCTTTCATTGTGGGAACATTCTAGTTGTAAACAATGGCTCATCACTAGCATTGCTGGTATAAACTAATCATGATGGCAAGCCAAGAACTGATATTAATTGAGGATGTATGGCGTTTTGTTACTTGGAATATTGTAGTAGGGCCATCATAGTCTTACCACTCACATTAAAACTCTTCAAATCCTAGTGGTGCTTTCTTTAGACTATTGAAGAAGTAAGGTAGAACCCCAAATTTATAGAGCTATTAGAATTTTATCCCATGTGCGTAATGGGGGGTTGTAATCTGCATCTCTAATAATTCAGAAGGAAAGACTCTAAATATGTTGTGACTTTTTTGTGCCAAGCAGCAGAAGAATCTCTTTTCCAGTCTCCACCTGAAGCAAACACAGTTGCTGTCCTGCAGGGACTCAGTGACCCACTGCTGCTGACGATCACTTCAGATTTAGATTCCATCATGGAAGGTGTTAATCTATCAAGCAGTAAGTATGGTTGCTCACATGGGAGAAAAAAACTTTGGCAATAATATCAGCAAGTGGTGTTGCTTTATAGTATCTTAAAATTCTGAGGGAATCCAGTCACTCACAAATATCCTCTTACTGTGGATATTAGTAATTATTTCTGGTCATGCTGGCTGTTTTACCTGTGGCAATTGAGTCACCATTCTGAAATCAGAACACATTACAGAGCAGCACAATAAGAACATGACATTAAAATGGGCTCACTCGTGTGTGCCTGCAAGCAAAAGTACAATTACTAATCTAAGCTTTTCAACTTCGGCAAAACCACATCCTACATTGTACTTCTGAAGTACTGTAATAGCCAGCCATTCTGTTACATTACTGGGAATGTGTTCTTTCATTTCCAGCCTCTTTTTCCTAAGGAAAAGAGGCTTATGCAATTATTCTGTATATCAGTGCCTCCTCGTAACTGTTGGATTTCTTCACCAATTTTAAACAAATTTAATAGAGGGAGAGACTTCTTAAGGATATTAACTTAATAAAAATTGTATGGAATTCAGTGGCTGAGAGTACTAAGGTCCAAGTTAGTGTCCCCTTGAAAAGAAAGGTAAGGAAAGCTTGGTTGTTCCTATTGTGCTTGCTGTTATCAAACCAGCCGATCGGTGTGCACACCCTGAACAGCTAGGTACATACACCTAGCTCTGAACCAGCTACAGTACCAGCTACTTCTGGATGATGCAAGAACTGAAGGTGTAAGCGACAGAGGGCTCTGAAAATAATGTGTAAAGTAGTCAGAAAGAGTCAGGAGGGATGCAAGTTGCTGGGAAATAGAGGGAACTCAGCTTCATTAGTTCTACTGCTCACAGATCTCCTTGCTCTTTTCTTAATGAAAAAAATTAATCCTGCAATCCTGTTTAGAAATGCTATTTCTGATAAGTCATGTTGCTAGCATATGTAGGTTATTGTGGTTTTACCAATGCTAGTAGAGCTATAATCACTTAAATCAGCTTAAGACATCCCCCGGCATTTTTATGGACATAAAGAATCATTTCTTAATTAATTTCATTTTTGAAAAGCAAGCAAGAAAGAATATCAACTGGTTTTTCTTACTATATAGCTGTAGGCTTAGTTCACCTTGCTGCTTGACCTCTGAGCATTGGACAATAAAGAAAAAGTAATTGCCGTTCAGATTTTTCATAGTACAAAAAAATCCATAACTTAGCATTGTTAAATTCATGCTTTCAAAAGTATGAAAGTGACTTACAAGGAATTTAGTTTATCCACAGAAGCTTAAAGAGACTTGCGTTCAGAGCAGCTACGTAAAGGACGTATTTCTGATAGTAAATAGCTTTGTAACAGAAGAACACACAATGAGATCCAGCAGGAGGTGGAAGCTGAAGCTTGGCAAAATAAGGCTAGAAAAAATTATGGGTTTAATTCTGTAAGGGTATTCAATGAGTAGAGAGAGATGTTTAAGAGCATGGCACTTGCTCCATGTCTCAAACATTTTAAATAAGCTGTCTGTTACAGGCTTTGTGACCAGATACAAACGGAGCTGCTGAGTTGCATGTATGTTGTGCATAAGATCACACTGGAGGGCATCGTAGTCCCGTTTGCTCTTAAGCTTTCTCAATCTAAGCAATAATGCTAAGAAAATATTCTTACCCTTATAAAAAAAACCTGAGGGTCAATTGCTGGTTTTTTTAACTCCTTTATGGTTATGTCTACAAGGAACAACATCTTAGATAGCTCTAGCTGTTGGTGGGACACACCAAAATCAGTAGAGCATCATGCTGACACTTCCAGCATTTCACTGTGCCGGACAGACATCTTTTTTTGTGTCATATAACCAATGTCACGAGTGATAGTGGCTGGAGATGGTGGAGGATCCTGTCTGTGCTTTACTCACCATGTGACAGCCCTGGAGGAACAGCAGCTGGGTCTCTTTGGGCTCCAGCACCATTTGGCTTCTGTACCTAAGCATGTATTTTCCACATAGGCAACCCTGTAATGGCCTAGAGCCCTGCTACGCTGAGTCTGCAGTATTAAAAGGTTATTAAAGGTGCCCGCAGATCTAACTTTTGAAAGGCCATGGGTTTTAGGATGAGGTGTTGTGAGTTGATTTCAGTTAGATGTTTTCTCTGGGCACGAGTAGGGCTCAGATGAGGAGAGTTTGATCCAAACAGTTTAACTCTCCTGAGTGTGTTTGTTCCACATTGCAGCCTACTTGTCATAACTTTCACGATATTACTACCACCTCTGTTTTCGAAACTCTGCATTTAAGCTGTTCTTCTGTTGATTGAGGAGCCTGAAGTGTGTTCCATAATGCCATACACCTACAGAAAGTCCATTGAATTGGCATGCATATCAAAAAAGAAACATGTGTTTTGAAATACTTAAGAGACGCCGGAAACTATGATTCAAGCTATATGAGGGCAAAATTAAGGACATTTTCATTTTTTATTTTGGATTTTTTTTCAGTATTTGCAATAAAATAACAATTTTAGATGAATAATACTAGCTATCCTATAAACTGGAAGTAGTACTAATGTTTTGCGTCTCAGAACAGTTGTCTTTCTTCTGGTGGTGCCTCCACTATCTGATAAGTTTCATTTTTATTAGTCCAGTACTTCTTAGCCATAAACAGAATTCCTTCAACATGAAGATGTGCAGACACACATACATTGAAGCCCACTCAATATTAAATATCATTGATTACACAGGGGTGGACAACATTATACATCTTTCTAATGAATGATATAGCTGCAGCCAGCAAGCAGGCATTCCAACAAGCCCAGTAAAACTACCTGGCATTTTGTAAGTTGCTGTGCTGCCCATAGTATCACAGTCATGTTACATATATGGAGCTGCAATAAAGAAATCACATCAAATCATCTCCTACCAGAACTTGATTTGGTGAAAATGTTTTGCAAGAACAGTTCTATTTTGTCAAAACCCCCCAAAATGCTGCCAAAGTACTTTTGAAAGTTAAAGCCATTTTGTGACAACTATTTCATTTTAAAAAGCAGAGCAATAATTTCAGAAGGGAGCCTGGAGAATGAAGGTCTGTAATAAAACTGAGTTAATATTTCTGAATATATGTTTAATTTTGTATACAACATCAGCTTTTCAATAGGAGTTTTGACTGTATCTGCCTTCAGTATTTTAGAGCAAAGGCTTTTGATCTTTCTCAGCCCTAGACAAAGAAGGGGGAGGAAACTATCAAAATAAGACATTAAATACAGAATTGGCATGTAGCTGTCCAACAAAAAAAGATGTATCGACATATTTGTACGGCAATTATTTCTGTAAGTGTGATAATATCACTAGGCAGAAGTAATTCACTAAATATAGCATAAGTCAATAACAAAGCTCTACGAAGCATTGCAATACTGTGCAAGCAAGAATGACAAGGTAATTTTTAGCTAATTTTGCTACAAAACAATAAGGTCAGAGATTTTTTTTTATTAACCGTACTTTTTTTACGTAATTCCCCAGGTGCATATTTCTCATGCCAATAGCAACTCTCGCATCTGAGCTGAAAGCCTCAAGGTCAAGCTTTGGGTTTTTCATTATATCACAGAGGAGAAGAAACAGCAACCAGTTGACAAAGGAGGAACCAATTCTTCTCATGCTTTTACTTTAAATGTCGAAAATATTCATAAACTGATAAGCAAAAGTCATCTGATTGTATTTGAACTAGCTGTATTTAGGCGGTTTTCTGACAGTGTACCCTTTGAGGGATCAGTCTGAAGATTTCACTCTGTAATGCTTTTTGAAGTGTTTATTGATTTTTCTGCTTTCCTCTCAGTGTTTGGAGAGTTTTTCTGATACTCATTTTTTTCTTTCCAATGAACTAGTCAAGAAAATGATGAAACCAGCTATATCTCTAGCTGTGTTAAATGTATAGGGTAAACAATTTTAAAAATAGAGGAAAACATTTTCATTTTCTTTCCTGGAGGTTTATTTTGAGTATAGCAATTAGTCACTTTGGAACAGTATGTACTTTACTTTCAGAAAAAAAATGACTGTCAAGGTAACAATATCCGCTGCAGAATACATCTTTTGCTTCATTTTCCTACAGATATTGAAAGAAAAATTGCTGTTCACTTCAGTGAACCGTTGTATTTATGAAACTGATCCTCCATCTCCTGAAGTCCACATCATACTGGCCTGAGCTTTTTTCCATTACAATTCTTGAAGACCACTGACTTCATTCACAGTATTAGGAGGAATCTGTGTATATTGCTATATATTTGTAAGGAAAGACATAAACAAACTTCAGTCCATAGCCTTCCTAAGAGAATAAGAACAATTCCTACAGTTCCTGCCAGCCACATTCCAGCCTAATGATTAATATCCCTTGTATCTGAATTAGTAAATACAGTATTTTTCTCTGCTTCCTGCATTAAACTGTTGAATCATTTTGCCTAGTTAAAATGCTACCATATTCTATTACATTAAGAGGTGCAATGAATAGGTCTAACAAAGTGACTTTTAAGGCCTGAACTTATGAAGGGATGTAGGAATACGTGTCCCCATGGCTGTTAAAACATTCGTGGGTTTTAGGCTTGTAAATGTCATTGTGAATCCAAGCCTACATTACATGCTCCCAGATGCTCAGATTAGAGGATGCTATAGAATTTCAAAGTACAGTTTATTATTACCACTGTTGAACTGGTAGCAGTAAAAGGGCTGCAGACAAAAAGAGCGGCACTGGCACTACAAAGATTTGCCGATTCTTAGGTGTGTGATTTAGTAGGGGAGCCACGTTTGGTTCCTAACTGCAGGAACGTTTCCTTGCCCTGTGGCAGGGAAGGTTTTCTATGGGTAACTTCTTTTGTGTTATATATCTTTGTGTTCAAAGATTTCTTAAATATAATAGCTGGTGGATTAGAAACTAATCTCAACACTTCCTCCCTCCTGAAAATCTGAGGCAGTTAAAAGCATATTCTAGGAGAGCCAGGCTCCCAGAGAGACATAAATACACATAAGAGATACAATCAAACAGTAACTGGAGCCTTTGAGAATGACGTTTGTTAACTCAGTTTCTTTGGCTTTCTCTGTGTAATTAGATCAGGTCTTCGCTGAGAGCCTACGTAGACATACCCCGTGTTTCCATTTGTCTTCTCTGAGAGTCTACGTAGATATACCCCGTGTTTCCATTTATAATAAAAACAGATAACACCTTCTACCTCAAGATGTCCAGCCCTGCACAAACAATTTTAGTATTCTCTGAGGCAGAAAAGGGTTAGAATCCCCATTTTACACAGAATAAAATATGGAAATGTGGACAGGCACAGATGAAGCATTTCGCCCAAGGTTATAAAGGAAATATCTGCCCAGCCCAGGAATATGACCCCAATCTTCTCTTCTTCTTATACTTTAACCACAGAAGCATCTTTCCTTCCTACTTAGAACGATTCCAGTGTTTTTAAATGCTGCAATTATCCTTTGACTGCTTTCTATTTAAAGATGGGGATATGTACTCAGCGCATCTCTAGAAGGCACACCAGCAGCATACATTTGTTGTGAACAGATTGTTCAGGTTTCCTAAACCTGCAGAAAAGAATTGTTGTTAACTTTCTAATGCCAAAAGCATTTTAAAAGTCAGAAAACCCTCTTCTCCTCAGTATAAGAAGAAATAGTGAACACCCTATTCCAAATAATTTAGAAAGAATAGTTTTTCTTATGAAGACTGGAATTTGCTGGATTATGATTAGTTATCAGTATTGCTTTATAAGGGAGAGAGTATAATAACAGCGGCATAATCTTTGTGTAAAAGTCTTCTGATAATCTTGTTCAGGAATATCTTTTCTCCAAAATGAGTTGTTGGTAATTTGAAGAAGTGAGATTTGCCTTCACTTGTTTCTAATTTGTTGCAGAACTGAATAGCAGGGATTATTGTCCTGCCCTATACAGATGCGATGAGACTACTAAATACGTGGTCAAATAAGCAAACAAAGCACAGTCCAGTCCAGGACACTGTGCAGGTTCGTTTCATTTCCCAGTCACTTCCTCTGCTGGACAGAAACACAATGGAAACCAGACAGAACTGTTCATCAGTTAAGATGGAAAACATTGCACTGAGTAATTCCAACACAGTCTACTTTACTGAATGGAGAAAGTATTTCAACAGCAAACCTTATGTGAGCTAATACTTGAAAAATCAGTGACGGCTGAAAATCAGAAGTTTTCCTGAATTGTCTAATACAATGTGAGGCACCTGCATTCAGGTACAGGCACCTTTGGATTCCAGGTGCCTACTTATTTTTATCATGGGAAGACTTCACAGTATCTGAAGCTGTTGGGAAAAAAGAAAGTCTGTAGCTGTGTAATTACAGACTGCCCTGCATATGTGAGGCAGGGGAACTGCCACGCATTCAATCTTGGCTCAGCAGTCTCAGTTTCCATTTGCTGTTACTACGTAAGGCCCTGCATTATAGGGAGCTGCAGCAATTCTTAACAAAGACAATACACCACCACTACCACTGCATTTATCTAGCCCATACCTACTGCCTCTGCTGCACTGGTGTTGACTCTTTAAAAGGTTAGGCAAGTACGAGAAAAAACACCTTTCTTCATCACATGCCACAGCATGACAGCCTTACCTGTGCTGATCCACGCACGCTGGCTGGAGCCCAGCTGTGGAGCTACTGCCAGCGACCAGGCAGTGCTGGTTACTCGGGAGAGCCGCGCAGCTCGCACCTGGGCCCCACACCTTGCCTGCTCCTGCGTGGAAAGCAGGGCGTGGGGAGGAGGCTGCTGGGCGCCCAAGGCTTGTTCCAGCACGGAACTGGGAACTTGGAGGTTTATGCTTGTGAGAAATGACTCTGGGTCTTATATGTTGATGTAGCTATAATTCCAGACTGCAGACTCCATGCATCTTCGTGCAGAGTAGCAGAAAGAAGTTCTGAGGGGGCTTTTTGAAAAAAATTATTGTAATAAAGGAACTATCTATGTTAATAAGTACTAGCTCAGCTAATGTATTGTGTGCATCTGCTAATCGCAAATTTTCTCTCAATTTAATCACTTATTACATTTCAAGGATAACTTAATCATTGTTTGGAAATGGGCAAAGTTGTCCAGAGAAAGCTAACATTTTTAAAGCAACAACTCTCAGCTGGAGATGATGGAAAGAACAAATAAATCAGCAAACTCTGGATTTCTGATGTCTAAAACCCAGTTGGTCTTCTCTAATGTAATTTAATAAAAACATGAGGACATTTGGCTTGCATGATGAGAACAAGTTATAGACTGTTGGGAGAGGTCTCTCCTGGTGAGCTCCCCAGATTATATTTCTGTCCAGGCTAGCTTCAGAAAATGCAGCTGAACAACTGCAACCTGAGAACAGAGGAGTACCAGAGCAGAGGGAGAAATTGGACAAGCAAAACACAAATGCTGAGACATGACATTTGATAAAACAAGCACCAGGATCTGAATCTAATATTCTGCTGGAGGAAACAGAACAACACGGAAACAGATCAGAGCTCACGTCTGATCGCACACAGACCTTTATTCTGTTTGACACGGCAACGTATCGGTGTGCTGTGCTACAAACCTGCTGCTGCTTATCAGCATGAAACAGTGAAACTGGTTTTGTTATTAGGAGGACGGTGTAAGAACGTGAAAGCAGATTCATTGGGAATATCCAGCAGAAGTCATCTGGCCTGCAGAAAGGAGGAGAGCCTCGGTTAGCAGGACCGTGTCCTATTCCCCCGAACAGCGGCGGTCGCCAGCTGCGTGTCTGCGGCAGCGGAGGGCAACGATGCGTGCTGGGCCTTCAGAAGATCACGACAGGCGACAGATCGGAGGGCATTGTGAAAAATAATCTCAGCGATCCAGCCCCACGGAAGGGATGGGCACCGGGCGGCACTGCAGAAGGCAGAGAAACTCCATCGCCTGTCGCAGGGCTCTGCCTCCCTGCTTCTGCCCGGCCAGGGGCCGTCACCGGCTACGTCACCGCTTGTCTGACGTTGCTGCTGCAGATCAGCAGAGGTGAAAAGAAGAGCACGTGCCACCTGGTTAATAAAGGGCCTGTATGATTTCTTTTTTTTTGCATGCAGACTGCATCGCTCCCTCGGAAGAAGAGAGCTGCTTGGTTTTGCGTTGCTGTTACAGGGTGCATTGACTGTCCACCGCATGTTCATGGTTCCTGCCCGCTGGCTGAGGCTGCTGCTGTTTGTGCGTACCGCAGTGGCAGTTCCAACGTGTCCAGAGACCAAACTAACCTCCCTACACACACCCCAGGGCACGGGCTCTTCCCAAAGCTTTCCTGCTTCTGCTGAGCTCTGCAGGTTCACACTTCATCATCTCAGCTCTTTAAAAAAAAATTGTGTGGTGCAGCAGGCGAATGCCTGCCTTTCCTTTCCGCTGTGGTTCATCTCAGGGGGGAACACGTGCCATCCTCTCATGACTGGCCCAGAAGTTAGGTCCCTTTCTTTTCTGCCAGCAAGTGAAGCTAGCCACACAGAGCAGACCGAAGACGAGGAAAAGTTCTGTTTATGGTGAGACTGCTTTGAAAGTTGGAGTATATTGGAAGGAGAAAAGGTCTTTCATCTGTACAGCTTGCTCAGGGTTCAGTGGGCACAAACTGAAGCACAGGAAGCTCCAGCTGAGCATGAGGAAGAACTTCTTCACTCTGAGGGTGACAGAGCACTGAAACAGGCTGCCCAGGGAGGTTGTGGAGTCTCCTTCTCTGGAGATATTCAAGACCCGCCCGGACAAGGTCCTGGGCAGCCTGCTCTAGGTGACCCTGCTTTGGCAGGGGGGTTGGTCTAGATGATCCCCAGAGGTGCCTTCCAACCCCGAACATCCTTTGATTCTGTGATTCTATGGCTCTGCATTACCCTGTCTCACCAGCCAAATCACTGCTTTTAAGACAAAACACAGATTTTGCACTGATCACTAAACAATGCAACAACACCTGGGGACAAGGTATATGTGAACATAATAAAGTAGGTCATTATACAAAGTGTGATACTCTCAGTGTCTCTGTAAATGTGTGCATAGATCACACTGAAGTATAGCTTCAAAGATGTAATATAGCTATGATCTAGTTTATATGTTGCTAGTGCCCATCCACTGTATGACCACCCCAGCATGGGAGAAACAGGGAGGTGACGGTATCCCTCTTCACATGCCTTCTCTTCCAAATCTTCCCCAGCCTTCTATGCAAAATCTCTGATTTCCAAAATATCAGATTGAATGCTTCACAAATTCATAAGAGAATAGTGAATTTTCTTGCACCAGTAATGTGGCTCTTTGAGCTGTTTTGTCTATGTGACTCTCATTTTCAGGGCACTGGTTTCCCACATTTCTGAGGGTTTGACTTGACAGACTGCTGTTGGACCACACGTGTGCTCTGCATGCCCTTGCGTTCTTCTTCTCCCCGAAGGCATTAAATATGGAGCAGTCCCATCTGCCATTCCGTTCTTTTGCCACGTATGATCCAGAACAACAGGAGTCTGTAGCAGTGGGGGAGGAGAAAAGGTTGCGAAAAGAGAACAAGCACAAAAGTCAAATTTGAAGCATTGAGGTTTGTTCAGAATCTAATGAATTGTCAGTGCTGTTTCAGCAGGTATCTGAGATTTCCGCTTGTGCTGTCAGTGCTGGTCAGGAGAGACCATAACATTCAGAATTTAAATATCAAGAGGATGTTCAGTTTCAGATGCTGCTGAAGGGTTTGCAGAAGACAGATATAACTACAGAAAATGTAAAACTGTACATTTCCTACAAATTTCCTTAGATGCCTGATAAAATGACATGCTTCTTAAACTGGGTTGAGCCCTTAAGTCTATCAGCACATCATGTCCCAGCCCTTTGGGGATCTGCAGGTAACCGATCATCTTTTTTTCTCCTAGATCGACAAATTCCCCAAGTACATGAGAAGACATGACACTGTCAGGCATGCCAAAGGATATATGTCAAATCAAAAAGGCAGAATGTCACATTAGGGTGAATAACATGAGGTATGCAGGACATCTGCTTCCACTGCTCTGGTGCACGAGAGCCTGAGGTTGAGATGATGACCTTCAGGACATTCTTCAAGATTCAGCTGCTTACCTAACTCTTTTCTGCAGGTGTGAGGAAGGGTCGTAAGATTTATTGCATAAGTTTTGTTGAAGTTGGTTGTTTTTTGGTGTCTGTAGCTCACCTACAGGATTAAATGAGCCTATGAAAAGTCAAAATGTATCATTGCTTTCAGATGCTGTGTTCCATCTTGTAATTTATAGCAATTTGTTTTCGCTAAAAGTAAAGATACAAATCAGAAGTGCATTTTATAGCTTCTGGGCTATTATTCAAAAATTTCTTTTTGTCTTATATTTGTTTGCATATATTTCTTAAAAATGTGAATAAAATTGTGGAAAAGTCTTGATAATATATTGGAATTTGTAAGATTGTACTTAAATTAGTATATTTATATTTTTACTAATAATAGATGTGAGTCTGAATAAAAGCAGAGATTTCACTTGGCTGCTGTTACTTACACTAATCTATAAGTATTCAAAAGCAGTCACAAATACCAGAAAAATCATAAAGCTTAATAAAAATAAAGAAATTAATACATGAACCTAATGTGAAAATGCATTATTTATGATAGACTGTATTTTTCCAGTCAAGAGGCAGAGTATGTAGCTTAGATGATTAATTGCATATACCGAAGAATGGACATCAAGATGTAGAGTATAAGAACATTTATATGCTAAAGCCTGTTTGGTAGGGAATACAGAGCACAAATACTAAAGAAAGTCTTTGATACTACAGCAGGATCATCAGGAGCTTCCAGAGCTCATTGCAGGATAGCACTAAGAAACAGTTAGCTTCATTAGCTCTACAATGTAGAAAATTAACATTAATTTTGGGTAGATATTTTTCACGATTATTCACTCAACTACATCAGGCATTTTTGAAGGCACAAGCATATTTAACTAGGGCATCTCACACAGAATTAAATGCACATGTCAATTAAACAGTCCTTAAAACTTCTTACGTCAGTATAACTGAGATCAATTTTAGGTACAGCTGTCAGCTAAATAAAGGAATCAAAATTATTGACAGGGTTTACTTTGTAGTTCATGCAAGTTCATTTTCCATTGACTTTGCTGTCATCTGTGCATCATTGCTGCTTTTCTTTTCCAGAATAGGTCTGTTCTGTTCCAGCATCTTTAGTTTTGTAAGATGCCATCATAGAGCCTCAGATTCCTCCAGCTCAATAACACTTTTCTCTTGGTTTGTTTGATGAGGCCGAGGTCAGGAAACAAAAGGATTTTGTTCTCCTGATACTGGATATTGCATTGCTAGAGTTGCTTTCTGCAGTCTATTCTGTTCTCCTGTTTCAAACTTAGATGAAATAAAACCACTCCCACTGTCATTCGCATTCACTCTCTCCTCACTGGTATCCTACAGCGCTTTTCCATGGAAAATATGTTCTTCCTGATACAAATTTCCAGAGGTTCACTGGGAGTTTTAATAATAAATGAAATAGGATCTATCTGGCCTGTACCAGAAGGGAAATGAAGGCTGTGCAGAACTTCAGACCTTGTTTGGTTTTCAGTTGCTTCCTCCCCTTTGTCTAGTGACACACATCTCACAAAGGAATATAGACACTTCAGCCACCTTCTCCACCTTCAGCCCATGCAATTTTAAAGGCACTTTTAGGCTCTTTACCTCCCCTTATCATGGAAATACAAGCTTTCAGGACAGAAGTAGAACAGATAGGAGCGGAAACTATTTAGCTATCTTACCATAATCTGCCCACATTCAATGGCATCTGAACTCAGCTCCAGAGTGTAGACACATGCTTCCGACACAGCCCAGACCATACCACAGAGAGGCCCCAGTACGTACTTGTTACCTGACTCTCTGTGGTATCTGGTTTGCCAAGTACTTTTTAAAACTGGAGCATCTGGAAGCAATTCTTTTCATACCATGAGTCTTTACCAACAAACTGCCTATTAGGAGAGATAGAACCAGACTTTCACCACGGTGATGCACAAAATTAAATCTACAATAGTTTTAAACAACATTTTAACTATATTTCCTATACCTTTCTTAAAAGACATAGCTTAATGCTAACTCAAAAAACAGTCACGGGCAACACCACCTACCACAGCATTTGTACTTTGCTTTAATTTTGTAAACATTTGAGAATAAAGAACAATCACAATATAATACTTAGTTTTTCTTCACAAATACCATCTTCTTTTCCCATTACAGTTTGACAATGGATTACTGTGCTCTCTGCTGCAAGTAATCATTGATTATATCCTTCTATCAGCTAATTGCAAGCAAACCCTTCCTTAAAATTCTTGCCAGGAATTCTTGCCAGAGAAGCCTGTGTAGCAATCATGCCAGGTTTAGCTCCATGCTAACAGAATGGTGCAAGGCACAGTATGCATTGTATGCACTGAGAAACAGCTACATGCATCTCAGTAGAGATCACAGAAACGTGTAGTTGGTCTGTATCTAGACAGTACAGGTATTACCACAGCGAGCTCCAGCAGCAACACTCATGCTTCCCACCGGCTAAGCAGTAGTCACATCACAAACTGCTGATATAGTGGAGGATTCTGACAGCAAACTTCCTTTACATTCACTGAGCCTGCTATATGTCTGGACAATCTGCCATGAATATGCTTCTGCTACAACATTCTGTTGTTCGTAACGTGATCAGGACAAAACAAATGTAAATGAACAGTTACAATAATCCATTATCATTTTCAGCAATTTTAGCAAAGACCTGTTTTCCCACAGGCTTTTCATGACAAAACAGATTCATAATCTTAGGTTCCCCTGCAGGCAAAGACTTCGTGGCTGAAAAACATCCCTGGCTTCCAATTGGAGAAGCAGGCAGAAAGGAGAAGAACCTTTTAATTCCCTTTTGAAACACACTGTGTCCTGTGTTAAGTCTCGAGATCTGCAAATAATTGGAGAATATGTCCTTTTAGACCATCATCAGCTTCTCCATCACAAGATTTCTGCTCTTTCCCCTTCATCTCTACAGTTAAAGTAGTGTTAACCTTTTACACACAACAGTATACAAAAATAGTGGCTAGAGTAAAAATAATTTCATTTTTCAGAAATCTAAAAGCACAACAGCAGCCTTTTGTCTTTCCCAAACCTTTCTTTTGATGTGCATGCTAACCCATGGTGTAAATACCTCAGAATTCAGCATCACTAGAGGTGTTCTTCTCATGTGAATTTTCAGACTGAGTTGCTGAATAAAGTGGGTGAAGTGTTATTTTAAGATCTGAACTGCTCATGTTTTGAAGAGCAGTTTTGTGCACATGTAAGAAAGAGCAAAAAAAGCTGACCAATAACAATACCATTGCAGATAAAAGCTCAGAAAGGAATTCTTTTGTAAGATCCTCCCTTTAAAAATATGAATACATTTTTCTGGATATGAATTATTATTTTAATGATTTATAAATACTTGTTCCATTTCACTAAGAGGGAAAGTAGGCAAGAATAAGGGCAAAGAGTTAAAAGATCTTTAATTAGAGGTCACTGACAGACAAGTTTTGATGACTCAGACACAGGATGAGCAAGTTTTTGTACTGCTAGGAGGAGGTTTTCATCCGTTTTGCATAGTTGAGAGCTGTTCTTGTAAAGTCCTTGGCCATTTTCCTGGGAATGTACAGCTGCTGCCATAAAGACTCGACGTACATACCACACAAGTCTATTTTAACTTTTTACAGAACTGGGACCCTACCTCATTTTGTTTCACAGTCTGCATTCAATCCTGATGCAACTCCATGAACTTCAGCATAGTTTTTCTCACATATGCAAAGGATGAATATAGATCATTCTGTTTGACTGAAACCCTACTGTGACCTAGTCCTCCTGTAAGGAACACCTCTCAAATATACGTGTCCTGGAGTCTCCACTTCCACTCTGGCCCCTACAGACATTTCTCTTCTGCGCAACACTGTGTCAGTGCCCAGAGTGCACTAACAGGCTTTAATGACCCTGATCAACCTTACCTGGGACCTCCACCTGCACCCCCATGCCCATGGGGCAATGGGCTCTCAGGGTTGGGCCTTCAGTCTTAGTCTGAATTATCCTGTAGTTGTGCTGGTCTCCAGCTCTGTCACAGTCATGTCCACGCCTGGTCATAGACTCTGTCAGTCCAGACCCTGACCCGTGAACTTCCCAGTCTGCCCTTGGATCTGCCCTGTGATCATGGACACTGTCCTGTGTCTGACCCTGGTTATCCTCACCAGACCCCTGACCCTGATCTGTGGACTGACTTCCCGACCAACGTGCCTGGTTTGGGGGCAGTGGGATGGGGCTCTGGCTGGTGAGACCCTGCCCTGCCGGCCATGTTATCACCCTTGGATCACTGTCAGTTAGGAAGCAGCTGGCCCTTGCTGCTCCCTGACATTGCTGATTACTGACTAGACACTGGTAGAACAACACCATGGTTACTCCAGGAACAGTGAAAACGCTTGCAAAACTGATTCTGAATTATATGCATGCTTTATGTGCTGGGAATCCTTTAGAAAACAATGTGAGAGCAGTCAGAAAGACACCCTCATCCCCCCCAGCGCTACGAAAGCAGCATCGTACAATGTCAACCAAATATGAGACAGTGTGTTTCTGGGATTCCTGCAAATCATTTACCTGATAAACTGTAGTCATGCTTTGTGTCTTGACAGAGCTAAGAAAAGACAGAGAGAAAATTAAAAGTGTTTTGAGTAAATCAAGGCATTGTTATGGATAGGCTTGAACAGTCAGAATGTGGCTATGGGAAAAACGTTGTTGCACCAGTATGTTTTTTCACCATCCTGATGAAGGCTGACAGTGCTAACGGGGTAGGCTGTGAGGAGTTCAAAGTCCTTTAGTCCTTCTCAATAAATCTGCCTCTGACAGATGATGAACAGATGATCTCTAACTTAATTAATAAAGTACACTGTGAAAATGCTTGTGCATTTATGACATGCCCCACTTGCATCTGCAAACTGAGTAAAGTCAAATAATGATTCAAAGTCTCATTTTGAAACACATCTGAAAACACTCAGTACCAGCTAAGATTTCTTAACTGCCAGGGCTGACAGGTATCTATTATTGATGGAAAAGAAGAGCTGTGGCAGAACCATCTCTTAATATGGAAACACTGATCCACATTCCATTCATTTAGAATGAGAATTGCTCATATAAAATTAAAATGTCCTGCTCCAGCTGCTACAAATCTGAAACTAATAAGAAAGATATTGCATTAAATTAATTCTGAACGTCTTCCCATGACTATGACGATAGGATTTTGAATGAACATGTATCTATTTTATGTATTTCGGAAGAAGATATGTTAAATCCTCTTCTGAAATACATATTCCTTCCTGCTCTGGCCACACACACACTACACTAGGCCAGTTACATTACACAGAAATACTTACCTCATCCTGAAAATACACAGAACAAAGCCTATCAGTGTGAATAACTGTATTTTATGATCAAAATCTAGGAGAAAAATGTAATGTCTTACACATTCCTATATGATGATCTAGCAGAGTTTTTCCTATATGATCACAGAATCACAGAATGGTAGGGGTTGGAAGGGACCTCTGGGGATCATCTCGTCCAACCTCCCTGCCGAAGCAGGGTCACCTACAGCGGGCTGCACCTGAGTCCAGGTGGGTCTTGAATATCTCTAGAGAAGGAGACTTCACAACCCCTCTGGACAGCCTGGTCCAGGGCTCCATCACCCTCAGAGTGAAGAAGTTCTTCCTCATGTTCAGATGGAACTTCCTATGCTTCAGTTTGTGCCCATTGCCCCTTGTCCTGTCGCTGGGCACCACTGAAAACAGTCTGGCCCCATCCTCCTGACACCCACCCTTAAGATATTTATAAGCATTTATAAGGTCCCCTCTCAGCCTTCTCTTCTTCAGGCTAAACAAGCCCAGCTCCCTCAGCCTTTCCTCGTAGGACAGA
>Ga0065711_1039593_pt1 | contig 17682 bp, 6 predicted proteins | sample Hoacrofraction12_FD_59098 | JGI IMG/M metagenome (GOLD analysis project Ga0065711, IMG submission 59098) | Hoatzin crop microbial communities from Cojedes, Venezuela - Epithelial fraction 12 v2 (version 2) | ecosystem: Host-associated > Birds > Digestive system > Esophagus > Crop | place...
ACCTCATCAGGTTCCTCTCTGCCCAACTCTCCAGCCTGTCCAGGTCACGCTGAATGGCAGCACAGCCTGCTGGTGTATCCACCACACCTCCCAGTTTGGTGTCATCAGCAAATTTGCTGAGGGTACACTCTAACTCTTCATCCAGGTCATTGATGAAGAAGTTGAACAAGGCTGCGCCTTCTGGCGCTGTAGTTCATTGAACTATTTTAGCTCAAATTTTTCCTTAAATATTTAATCACACAAAATTCTGAATCCAAAACCTTCTTTTAGATTCAGAAACATTTGTTTAAAAATAATTACACTGCTGATTAGCTGTGGACAAAATTTGCAGTGACTGACAAATTTGCCCAGCTGATACTTACAATATTTTGCCTAAAAAACTGCAACAAAGCTAGTGAGCTGAGAGCTTTAAATGCCCGCACGGCAGTCTCTGCTTATGTCTGCTTCCCATAGTCTCAAACTGTGAACTGGACATATAATATACACTGCAAGGTAGTAACTATAACTTGAAAATTTAAACACGTAGAATCATGTCAATGCATTTTGCAGAAACTGCTTACAGTGCAGAGCAGCAAGTAGCCATGATGACTTGCCAGATGTGATCCTGCTCACTGTAACACATTCCCCATATCAGCACTTATTATTAATCAAATTTTACAAGAAGCTTCCTGCAACAGCACTTTGAAACCATGATTAATTAGCCAGTAGGTTTTCAAGGGAACCAAGTCTCTTTTTACATGGTCTAGTCTCTAGATGAAAAAATCATAAGTACAAATGTAGGACTGCAGCATGTCAGCTGCTCAGCTGAATGCATCCTTGTTGAATGGCAGAGGTGCATGTCAGGCAAATGTTCTTTCACTTCCCATCCAGAAGTACTGGATAGAAGCAGCGCTATAATGGTGCAGAATTGTCTCCGAAGAGTCAACGAACAATGATAATGCCAGGTTCTCTGTAAAGCATGGGCTCTCTAGCGAGAGGATAGAGCCAAAACTTGTAACTAGTGGCATATATATGTAATTTAGACCAAGTCTTTCGCTAAATTACTTATCAGAAAAAAAAAATCACCTTAGACTAACACAAATGACAATTCTGCCTCACTAAAGTCTGAATAAAACCTGAACAAGCATTTGGCCTTAACACATCGCTGAACAGCCATACTCTACTGGAAAAAATTATTAACAGTTTTATATCCTGTATGATGTAAGCAGCAGAAATACATGTGCTAAAAGCACTTCTTATTACAGAAGAAAAAGAAGTCATGTTGCATCCTCCAGTTAACAATTAGCCATGCTAGTTCCAAAAGTTAATCACATACCTAACTTCACCAAAAAAAATGGTACTGCTACAAAATCACACTTTTTTTCTGTGGAATTATATTATTTGTTGTTATACACATTTATCATAGTAAACATGAGCTACTTATTAAAATATCCAGGAAAGGTCAGATTTTTATTAAATGAATCAATTAGAATTTGGAATAACATTTAGTTTAAAAAAGTTATTGTAGTTCAAGTCTGAAATCATTCCATGAGTAATCAGAAAGGGGAAAGTGTGTGATCTATAGTACCAATGATATATATCAGATAAGCCACCAAAAAAGGCAAGACATAGAATGTTGAAATAAACGAGAAGCACAAAAAAGAAATCAGAAAATGAAGAAAGGAAGGGATTTTAAGAGGAAAGGAAAGCGAAAGGAGCTTGAAATAGAAGTGTTTTCTTGGAGGCTTTGTTTTCTAGCTTGGCTAGACCTTTACAACTTAAAGTGGCATGTGTCACCAGTGCAGGAGGAGAGACAGCTCCTGAGGCTCCTTAATTCCAGCACAGAGGGGGAATATTAAGGGCATGTGACTTGTTCCTAAGGCAGGATTACCTTTGGTACCTTTAGCAGCCACTGTCTAATCCCTGACATATCATTATCATATGGCCTTACGTAGCATTTGACAAAGGCAAGAGCTACACTCAAAGCCATGGCTCATGAGCCACAGGTCCTTCCCAAATTAGGGCATCAAACACATCCAGGCTTGGTCAATGATCTATTATTATTATTATTAAAATATATTATAGAACTGTGGGCACTGGACTACTAACTTTGGTACACAGCTGTATTTCTTACCTCTGTCAAATACTCTCCGAGACAGGTCTCAATTTCCTCTCTGCAAATAGGACATAATACCACCTTCTTTCCTAGGTTTTATTTTTTTTAAATCCCATTCTTTTCATGTTTAAAGATTTTAATATGCACATACCAACATTTGGCCAAGCCCACTGACCTAGAAATTGGTTAGGGTTTCCAGGACAAGTTTCTTAGGAGTCAGTATGAGGTTCAACCCCAACATCCCAGATACAAAGAAACCAGGCAGCAGTAGAGATTAATACCAAAGATCTTATGTGCTACATCATTACAATAATGCATTAAATAAATACAGATGTAAGCAGCCACTGGTGGCAAAAAAGGGAAGATATGGTAACAGGAACATACACATAAAATAATACTATTAAATTCCTTTTCTACCAAACATGCAAGGGATGGAGCAGCACATATAACCGCAGCAGCCTTAGGAATGAATTATGTATTTAGAATGCTCACATTCCTTTAACAAGCTGCTGAATAAATGACATGATCCTGATTGTGCTGAAGGGAAACACTTAATTGTTTTGAACACATTTTAAAAAATGAGTAACTGAAGTTTGCTTTGTATCAAAAGTGTCAACCTACATATGTTAAGAGCTGTCAGAGAAAGATACCCAATAGGAAGCACCAGGCAATCTCTGTGAGCGCTATTTAAACCACCAATATAATCTTTGTATGTTCTTGATAAGAGCTGTTCCCAAACTGCCAGACATCAATTATAACTCACACTGACGTTACACAAAGTAATACACTTGCTATCACTGATTACAGCAACTTTATCTGCAAGCACAGGGCATATGGTATAAAAATACTTTGTAAGACATGGAGCAGTCTACGTAGTTCCCATTTACCAGCGTGGAAATAACCAATAGCAATCAGAACAACAGAAACCAATCACAGATTATCCCCTTATGTTTTAAAATTTTCACTTATTACTAAAATGTGGACATGCAAAAACCAAACATGTGTCCTAAATAAAAAGACAAGGAGGGGGGAGAATTATAAATGTAGGATATAGCTTAAACACATGTTAACTCACAGTTGCAGAATCCACCAGCAGCATTGCTATGAACCTCTAAAACTAGACACTGAAGTTGGAGAATGGCTGCTGTGGTGCAGGAAGTCAAGTGTTGCTTGCAAAAGAGCCTGAATAAAGTTGTCTCGCACACTGTACTCCCCACTCTTGCATCCCCTTGACCTACTAGCGCTGTGGAACGCGTGTGAAACAAGAAACCTGCCAGGGTTAGGGCTTTATTAGATGACCTCAGTGAGCTTGATGTTGGCATCAACACGTTTGGCAGCAAAACTTGGCAGAGTCTCTGCATGTCAAAGAGTCTTTGAGGTGTCAACATGCAGCTGGCACCGACTCACAACCAGTGATGTTGCTGCAAAATGCTGGCTGTTTGTCAGGCATCATATACGCTTTCCCACCTACTTTACAGTGTCGTCTGGCAACAAATGCGGTAGGTCAGCATCCATTGGATTAAAAGCCAGCAATATAAAGGCCTGGACTTTATGTTCTACCTCACAGACAGAGATCTAATCTTCCTATCTCTTTCAGTACTATCCCAGAAGATCTTTGAAGATCCATCTTTGCAATTACCACATTGAATTTAGGAAGTAGTGAACTATTCGGACACATCTTGATGTGCTATGCTAATTACTGCTTCATACCCTTGGGTCTTTTACTGCCTATCATTCTATTTCTCATATTTAGGTGGATATATTTTTATACTTCTCAGAGACTAAAACTGTTTTCACAAATCAGAAGTACACAAGAACATAATGAGAGAGAATGAAATGGCAAGAAAGATGTCTTTGCCTCCATCTAACAGGAGAAGAAAATAAAAAAATCAACAGCAAAACCCTTTAATAATCTCATTAAGATACCTTTTTGTGCATGTAACAAAAACATTCATTTTGACAGCTGGGCTCTACTCCAGAAAATGGAATTGTACCCACAGTGTGCAACTGCAAGGTTAGCAGCCTATCCACCCCTGGGCAACACACAACGCTGCAGGCAACCTCACTGACCTTGGTGGCAGTTGGTACCACACTGATTGCTCAAGGCATTTGAGAAATAAAAACAATTAAGATTTGGAACCAATAAGAACTCTGAATTTCTTTTTCTCATGGAAACTCTGACAACTCAGAATTACTTTTTAGGTCACATGGAAGCACATCAGCATTCTCAGACACCTTTCCTTATCACACAGACAAAATCCATTTTCCCCTCTGCTTTGTTTAAAAAAAAAAGTTTCAAATGTTATGGCAATTTACTACATTGCACAGTAGCAGTACATCATATGACATTTTAGAAAGGACATCAGTTACTATGCTAAGACAACAGTTTTCATCTTTCTTCAATTTTCTAGAAACATTAATGACAATGGCGGTGTACAGATTATATTTTCACAATTTTCACAATTCAGGTGTTTTATTTTGTACCTGAATGAAAGAATTTGACATTGAAAAACTGAAACCTATACTGAAAAAAATATTGGTGCTGACTAGCCTCTGGTTAGAAAGCCATTGCTGTAAATAATTTCATTTTCATAGGCAGGAAAGAAACCAGACCCCCATCCTAAGAGAAACACAGCATTTTGGAAATTTTCTTTTTTGTGTGCCCATTTTCAACAGATGTGATGTTTTTATTCCCACTCCAGAGACCCCTCAGCTCTGGGTTACCACTAGCGTGTGCTCGGGCAGAAGTCTCGGGACAGGAAAAAACGGAGGTGACAGAGCTGCTTGGGGGCGGCTTTCACAGAAGCTGCCTAGCACAGCAAGTGTTCTGCTTTCCTGTCCAAGCAGCCATGGCAGTTAATATCATTCCTTATCAACAATAAAAATAGTGATGCAATATACATGCAAACTAAATATTAATCATTCCGAACACAGTATCACCTATTCTGACACTGCCTGAAAGGAAAACCAAATCCATACACTGAAGTCCCACTTTCCATCCCATATGCCCCCAGCCAGTTGCCAGGCAACGAAAAAAAGATCATTGTGCATGCGAATTAGGAGTGGGCAAAGAAAACACAAACACACAAAAGAAATGTTTACAAATATCGTAAACAGACCTCTCCCAAACGGTTCCTAGGACTTGCTTGCCCTGAACCAAGCGTGCTGCAGGGTGGTCCCGGGGCAGGTGATGGGTACACCCGCACCGGCGTGCAGCAGCCCACACGCGCAAGTTCCAGACAAGTTCTTCCGCAGATATTTTAGAAGTAGCTCACTGAAAGAAGACGTGGATTGGGAAGCTCAAGTCAGTAAGGTGACCAAGCTACTGAACACAGTTATGGGGGTGTAGCAGTGCTTTCCAGAGGAACAGAGCAACCACAGGGAGTCGGATACAAATTGGTTTATTTCTCTCAGGCAACCAGCACTTTCTTGCAACCTGTCTGCTCTAGGAAGGGATAACTCTAGTGAAAATGAGTGCTGGAGAACATGGAACATTACTCCAAGACCTATATTCTTATCAGTAAATAATGTCACATGGATACTACACATGAACATGTGCAAATCTCGCATTTTTACCAAAGGGAATTCTCTGCCGTGAAACAACCCTGTCTACCAATTTATTAAGTGATGACAGCCCATAACTGAATTCCATCATGCAGTCAGGAAGGATGCCACAATGGCAGCAGGCTGAAAATGTAGCTCCTGACAAAGCCAGGCAGGGAAGAAAATGACACAGATAGCAGGGTACCTGTTTTCCATCAGTGTCACAACAGCAGCGTGTGTGTGGGCAAACACACATTGTAACAGGACAAGCCCTGCACCTTAGAAAAGCTGTTCCAAGTCTTCCATCATGTAAATGCTATGCTTTCAAATAAAAAGGTTTATCATGGAACGGTAGAAATGTTGTGTGGAAGAGACCACTGATGGTCATCAAATCCAACCTCCCATTCAGTTTGTCAACAACATTAAATCAAGCCAGCCACGGCTCTGCCTAGCTGAGGCTTGAATACCTCCAGGGATGAGAGTCCAGAACCCCAGCTGGCAGCCTCTTCAAGTGCTGAATCTTCCATCCAGGGAAGAAACATATCTCTGTTAGAGCCTTCCAGACAGGGGACAGCACGACCCCATGCTGGACTTGAACCAGAGGTTAAAGATGAAAGCCCTGGAGTCCTATTCCTTGTCTCCAGAGTCCCTGATTTTCCTTAATTTGATATAATGCTGTTATTACACAAGCATTTACAGGTGGTGAACTAAAAAGGCTGGCTAAAAAAATTCTCCCACTTGACTATGGCAATACTGCTAGAAACCGGCACTATTTGTTATGATGGAGATGTTAGTAAGAATATCACTGAAACTGGCTTAATTTCCAGTTGAACTGAACACCGCTTGATTGATTTTCATCTCTTCTTTACCTTTCCCTACAAATATACTGAGTCTGAAGATCATTTTTGATGATATAGAGCTCAAAAAAACATTTTAGTAAATAAGATGAAAATGGATCTGCATCTTGAAATAGGCCAAGAAAAATCAGTTCTTTATAGATCATGGTTTTATGCACAGGAAAGTAAAAGCCTGCGGGTTTAATCTGTGAAATTATGCACACCTAAACTTGCACCTCGCATAGCAAAATAACCCTGCAAAGCAGAAATTTTGATTTGAAAACGTTCATCCCCTGTTCTTAACACTTTGCTGAAAAAGGGAGAGGAATGTTATACATACCACTCCATGCACAGTGCTTCAAGCAGAGCACTTTTTTGCCTCCTGACCAAGAGAGAAGCAGAATAAAGAAATAAAGTACTGTCTGGAATTCTCTGCCTTGATCTTCACTTGCATTCATTTCGTCTGTGTGTGACTCCATTCAGTGGGGTATTAGCACACTATTTTCATGTATTAATTCCCTGAAAGCTACAGAATTATTACAGTCCCATTCTAAACATCCATGAACAACACATGGAGCTCACACAATCTGTGAGGAATTACGTTCCTACCTTTCAAACCCTAGACTAGCAGACCTATACAGATACCTGCAAACAATGCTGAACGCTACAAAGATCTGACCAATCATCCATATTATACTCTCATTCATCTGAAAAAGAAAAAAGCTACTGTTATTTTTTTGATAATGACAGTATTTAGGCCTCCTATATAATAAATACATGTAGATCTCAGCATACCTGCGTTGGTTTTTTGTTTTCGTTTTTCCCCTAAAAGACACCACAGCACTATAGCAAAATAAATTGCGGATTTTCTCAGGTGGCTAGAATCATACCACAACTACAGAAGATCATGTGCAAAGGTAATTAGTTCACATAGACAAAAACACTTGCATGAATTCTTTAAAACATTGTGTAGCAAGTACATAACACCTATTACATGCTCATCAGTTCTACCAGAAAGCTAATCCCTAGACAATTGCTTTGTTTAACCACTAATTAGCCAGACAAAAGATTCAGTTGCCCCCTGCCTTGCTACTTTATATTCCAGTGATTTGTCATACCAGAAGCTCAGATCCAACATACACTTTACATATTACCGTCTGTACCTGATGCTTACAGTAGCTACATGGAAGATGTCCTTTTTCCCAGGGACAACAGGTTTCCTAACAGCATTACTTGCTGGTTCCTCTATTTGCATAGACTTTCCACTGGGACTGTTTGGTGGGACTTGGCATTACCAGCAGCCCCAAGACCATTTCAAGAGGATGGTTTAACCATGGCTCTGACATCAACACCATATGTTTGTCCTCAGACTAATCTGAGGGCATTGCTACCTCAAGCCCACCAGCCTTCAGTCTAGTCTGCTTCCAATACAGGCAGCAGCTTCTGGTTCCAGACCTCAATAAATGACTGAAATAAGAGGGCCTAGGAGCATTGTACGTACACAAGTTGTAACGAATACTTGTTCCTTTCCTACTCATTTCCCAAATAATTTTCACAAAGAAATGTTTCCTCCCACAATTGTAACATCTCCCAGCACCCACCACAAATAGCCTAAACTGTTTTTTGAGCCCACTCTCTGGAGCAAGCCTGCACTCAGTCCTCACTTTCCTCGGCTACTGCTGAAACAAGAATCCACTCCTCAACCCTGTTATCAGTCTACTCCACTGCTAAAAGCACCTTTAGTGTCCTTAAGGTAATTTACACAAGAGAAAAGTAATTTGTCATGCACACTGACTGACATTTAGCTCTCACCTCTCAGGCAAGAAAATCATCAAGGCAAAACACCTGGCTGATGTAGAACAGATAAAATAAAGCACGCCAAGTGAAGGATGAATTGTGTGCCAAAATGTTGAGAGAGTCAGAGATGTTTTTTCTTCCTAAGACATCTGCAAAAGAAACCTAGTATCAACTGAATTACACATTTGCTAGGCTAGAATATAACATGGAAATAAACTTATATATAGCATAGTGCCCTCCATATACCAGAGTTGGCCATGTGCTAAACAAGCCTAGAAAAGCCTCATTTACATTTTTTCACTGCCACACAGGGCTAGAAGTCTGAAAGGAATAATCAGAAGAGACAGCTCTGCTCCAGAGACTGCTTTGTAGATTAATTTCCACTTAGTAGTTACCTAATAAATTAGGTGTGCCAGTTGGCAGCACTGACCAAGGAGAGGGATTAAGTAGAAGAAATAACTTTCAGAATAGTGTCATGCATTTCGGGATTGTGTTTTTTGCTCTGACAGGAAAGACCTTTGCTCAGAAGTATAGAGGCACGTTTCAATGCATCTTGACAACACCTTTTGTCTCTGTTCTTCCAGGAATTTGTTGCCAAACCTGTATTAAAAAAGTTATTCTTTTGCTTGGCAAGAAATAGCAAACTATTTCCCCCACGTAATACAAGTGGTTTGGAGATAACAGGACAAGCAGAGTACCCTTCTCCTTAAGGAACAGCAAATCCATACTCAGTACTGACTGCAGAGTATGGACAGGTTGCCAAATGTGTTGGTGGAGTTGCAAGAGCAGGATCCACAAACCTGCAATGAATCATTTGAGAGCTAGTGAGATTAGGAGCAAGGTTGTTAGTAGGCAGTTCTGCTTGGCAGCAAGCAGTGGGGGGGGAAACAGTTTACAAGTTCAGGAAAACCACTACGTGCTAGAAATCTGCTTAAAAACGAAAGTCTACCTTGAAAGCAGTGAAGCAGAACTAACCTACGAGTTTATAATGCCTTTTAAGACCTACAGAGGAATAACATTTTAAATCCTACTAATCTGGTATTTATACTACAGTATAAATAGCTGCCACATCCCTGTTCATGCACCGGCATGATTCATTTCTCAAACTCCCCCTTCCTTTTTCCCTCTCCCCACTGGCATCTTCTTTATTCCTGAGTGTAACTGTAAAGGGGTGAGAAAAAAGCCTGGGAAACTTGAGAACTAAAATACTAGTTATGTAACAGAAAATGCAGACAAAAGATGGAAAAATCCCAGGATAAGAATAAAACTCCAGGCTGTGACCTAGGCTATAATTCAGTTCCGCAACAGCATTGCAAAGACCCGAGAACTAGAAATCTGCAATACAATATTTTCAGTATTGGTAGGAGCTGCTTCCAATATACGCGATCTACAGAATTACTTTGTGTCAATTTTGCAAAGCACTTAAGCATGCAATGAACATTAGGTCTATCCTTCCGTTGCACTGATTTTACAGCAGTTTAGACACACGTAAGTACTTGCAGAATTGGAGGTGTCAGAGCCAGACCGTCAGCTGCCTGCACTGTTTCAGATTAGCACATTAAGATCTGCATTAAACTCTTCAGTTTTGGTCCACTGCATCAAGGAAAGCTTCTATTAACCTTTTCTTGCACCAGTGAAAACCCATATCCTTCAAAAGAAAAATCATAGAATGTGATTTTACATGCAGTATGAGAAAGCCCAGATAGAGAGTTCAAGGCTTTCTGCACCAAAAAAACAATGAAATTAAATCATTGTAGTAGCACTTTTTTCCTGAACTATATTGCACACGAAATACTGTGTGCACCTTTAAAAAACAGTGTGCAGCACTTACTACTGGTCTCAGCTGATCAGTTATTTTTCTGGCCTAGCTGCTATAAGTTAGTGGTGTTCAGCATTTCTAATTTCTCTTTCCTCCTGAGGGGTGAAGAGCAAGGGCAAGACACATGCAAATACTAACCATGCACACATGATTGATTCAATCCTTCTTACTGTAACACTATATTAAAAAATAATGCAACTGTTAATAAAAAAATGAAGGGAAAGTTTTTATCAATAATATATCCTTTTTGACAGAAAAACATTGAAAATCTTCAGTCCTTTTGTTCTAGAATTATGCGGTAGACCATGAAAGGATCTGGGGGCATTTACAGGAAAGGTCATATATTTTTCCCATTCTAGAGAAAGAAAAACTTAGCACCTGTGTGACCTTTCCAGGGTCATACCGCCACACAGAGATGTGTAGCAGAGATGTCCCGAACAGTTGGAAAATCCTGAATCCCCAAACATTACAATCCCTTCCAAAGTAGACATAAACAGACATTTGCCTTTAACTCCTGCGTATTAAGTACAGCCATTTTAGACTGGTATCGTTCATTTCCAGAACATACACTCCATCACATGCACTTAAAGTGTTATTCATCACTTTTTCAGCTACATCTTTTGAGCTCCTTGCCTATGTATGATTTGTCCAGTGTATTGATTGTTATTCTGCAGATCTTAGCTGTATCGTTCCCCACTTTTCAATAGACAGATAAACTTTAAACCTAAGTAATCAGCTGGATTAGCCTTGCAAGCAAACTGGTTGGCAAAGCAAGTGGTTCATCACACTCCTACCCAGTATATGAAATTAATTAAAAGAGTTCTATAAATACGCCTGTGTCATATCTATAAACAAAATGAAAACTGAATACACAAAATTTCCTTCTTATGGTAGATAGTGCTTTAAATGCTGTATGTAATTTATCTCAGAAAATATTTTAAAAATGCAACATTTATCAGAAAGCTACAGGTCTGTTACTCAAAACGTAACAAGATTCATTCCAGCTTCAATCTTGTCACACGCTTCTTTGACTGAAAAGGGACTTTATAGGAGAGAGTAACTTCACTGACATTAAGATTTTTTAGACCATAAAGCACTGTCAAACAAATAACAGAAAAGACTGTCAGCTATGTTACAGAGGAATACAACTGGTAAAAACATATATATATACATACACATGTATGCGTGTTGCAAAAACTGCAAACAGCCAGCAATAAATAGGATTAGGTCTTTTGACCTGATAAAAAACGACCAGCAATTTTACATGTATTTGCATATTAATGTAAATTTTATAAAATCAATTAAAATTAGACATGCTTGGTTCAGTGCAAATGAGGAGACAGTTGAAGAAGTTTCTTAGGTGTGGATGTTCCACTCCCTTAGACCTCAAATTTTTCTAGATGTCTCTCTGTGCTGTATGCAAGACGGAGCTTTTGCAGAAATGCATTACAAGGTCAGCAGGGTGCCTGGGCTGGTACTCACATCTTTTACAACTACATTCATCACTTCTAAATTCAGATGCTATTTAAATCTAAATCTGGCTGAGGGTGTGGGTTGCTTCTCTTTAAATCTAAACCTGACTTAATTGGCCCTGTTCCAAGAGGATGACTGCAGATACTGTGGCAAATTTTAAAACTCTTTGATATCTTCCTGTTTTAGCTAGTATGAATCCCAGTAAATTCATTTAAAGCCTCAAGCCACTTTTCATTGTTCAGGATGCTTTATGTATAACTCTCTGAATGTTTTTTGGTAATTAAATATTAGGTTTCATGCATTCTTCTCTCATCCCTCATTTGTCTAAATGCAGGAAAACATAAGTCCAAGCATAATTAAGGCTTGAACAACAGATTAAGAAAAATTAGTAACAAAGACTTTACTCTAACGAGATGCAAATGACTAAAATTCCCAAGGGTCAAAAATGTAATTTTGCCCTCATTTTATTTTGGGATTGGTGAAAAGTATCCATTGTTGGTTTAAAATATTTTTATACCCATCTTACCACTTTTTAGAGCACCTTGGTGCAAGCTGCATCTGTAACACTGATAACAGACACGCTGCTATTCAATACAGAGAAATGAAGAACATTATAGGCTGGAAAACTGAAATGACAGAGGACAGTAAGCATTTTTTTCCATACATAGCTAATATAAATTTATTTAATGTAAATGTATTATATTTGTGTATACATAGTATAGGCATATAAAATTCGCTGGCTTTCTAGGAGTGTTGCAACTGAAGAGAGTTATTAAAGGAGACAGAGAAAAAGGAACAAATAATACCTTTGCAAATTTGATAAGGATGTCATTCCATGCACAGAACTGAGAAAAAGGAGGAAAAAGAACCAGAATACACTGGTGACCGATTTTTCAAGGCTCTTACACCAAGACAAACAGTACCTGAAATAAACCTCTAGAAGCTGTCAATCTTGCCAACCGTTTGTTCCTAGGCATCCCATTAACTTTCAAGACACGCTGTCAGTACAATTGCTGCAAAGCACTATCTGTGGAGGTTTCAATATCAAGCTGAGGTTCTGGGTTAAGTGGCTGTTAAAGGGAAGTTATTAATAGAGCATTCATTTTGTATACTATTGCTGCCATATCAATTACATCACTTGAATGTCACAAAAAGCAGGGCAAGCCAAGATATCCTAACCTGAACCAAGTCCAGAAACTGCCCTTACTTTTATTGCTTCAGAGAGAGAATGCTGAATACCGAGCTCCCCCAGCTGCACCATACATTTGAAACATCTTTGCAGAGAGAATCAATTTACATCCAAAAAGCAAAAAAATGCTGCCTTCAATATTTGGTTTTCCGCATGGCATTACTGTTGTCAGCACTACTGCAGCATCAAAAACAGGGAAGGGCTTCCCTATACCTGAAGAACCACTGCAGAGTTAATCCCGGATGCAGTGAGATCCCCCATCCAGGCAAGGGAATCACTCTGGCCTGGAAGTGGTTGAAGGACAAGGACAACCTCCCCTTGCAAGCCCCAAGAAGAAGGGAAGGAGGCACAGCAGGGAAATGCTGGGAGGATTTGCATAGCTCTAGTCTCAGGCACTCGGAGGAGATGGCGATTTCCCAACAGAGGCTGCTGCAGCCTGCTGTACAGCCCAGAAAAGTGGAGGTGGACAGGCTAAAACCGGGGATGTGCACTTGGTGCCTACCATAGCGTGTTCCCGGAGGTATTTGGCCTGTGTTTTCTGAAGTAGCAACGCCTCACTAGTCAGGCACTCCAAGATGAAATCAGAGGTTTATTAGGCTCTGCAGAAGGCTGCCCCAATGCTATCCTCTGGCCTTTCTTTTCAATGCTATCCTATACCTTTCTGTATCCTCTGCCATCTTCACATGGCAATACTGTACAAACATACCCTGTATGCTATGTTTAGCCTTTTTTCTTTCAGATATATTTATTCCTTAACTTCCCAGGCAATATGGATTTTTACTGATGTGTGAAGTTCTTATAATTATTAGCAAGAAAGGTCATTTTGAATCCTACTGTACTAGTAGTCATTCCCAGGAGTGTAATACTGATTAAATGTGAACACTCGGAAACATTTTTGATGACTGCTACAAAAAGGAAATCCAATGCAAATGCAGCTAATCTGTTGACAGTATTATTCACAGCACTAATACAAAAAGAGACAATTTTGTAAAATGTAAGTGAATGAACAGTACATTCACATGCATTCACTCTCTTGAGTTGACATTCAAACTCATTTTGTCACAGGACATGGCACAACATCCTCATTTGGCCATAGTTATAGCTGTATTTTCTAATGCAATGCTTGTAGAGAGCAGGTTTCTGCTCTTTTCGGCATAACAGAAACATACACTGGGTTGATACTGACCGAACTGAGGTGATCCCCCAATGGAAATGCAATAAAACTAGATTTTAATTGAAAGTGCAGGAAAAGACTTCTCCTTAAGAGCCTTCATAATCAGTGAAGACATTTTCTAAAGACAATGGGTGGAAATCCTCGCTTTCCTTTCTCCCCAGTATCTGGGCATAGATGTGGTTGCTCTCCAGAGCAACCACAACCAAGGCACCATTTCCTCCCCACATGTTCCTTCCTCCAGATGACAATGACTTGTGTATCAGCAAGCCAGGTTATATTGGCAGAGCACACAGAAAACTCAATCCCTCTAGCAGAGGTGGAAAATATACCACAATCTGATACTTTACTGCTGCTGCAGTAAAGAGCCTCAGCCCACCTGAAACCAAGCTTCAAGAGAGCTCGTCTCGGTGTACTCCAGTGCTATCACAGAGACTCTGAGAAGAACAACTCTGTGGATGCCTCTTTACATATTTTACAGCAAACAGCATTGATTCAGGGGAAAGCTAGTAAGGATGTGCTCTTCTCTGGGTTACCTTCTTACTGTTTCTACCATGTGAAGGAATTATTTTGGAGCAGAATATTGCAGGTTATCTTACAGCAGTGTTTTGGGGCTTGGGACAGGTTGAGGGGGATGTTTTTAACTAGTATGAAGTATTTCACCAAACACACTCATTTTCAAGCAGCACGTCAAATGAGATAAAATGTGCTCCACACAAATTTTCTGTGAGGTTTCTTTGACTTGTTTTGTTCAACAACTTATACCAAACTAAAACTACATTGAATGGTAACAGTGCTAGTGAATAGTGAGACTCAAGTGAATCAAAACGACACACCCCGAATGATGAAACTGCACTTTACATGCTTTTATAATAAACTTTCAAAATCTAGCCCAAATGTATTAAAACATTTTTCAAGATGGCTTTTGCACCTGGAATTCTCACTTGATAAATTAATACCACTTGGTAAATGAGACATGGACACCCTATTTTGAATCTTCTTTATCTGTCAGCACTAGTAAACTCCAAGATGTGACTCTACAATCATCGGTGACCACTGATCATTGATCATTAACCTGATTGGATAGAATTCATAGGGAGAAATATCCACTACTGTGAGACTCCTGCTCTTGCCTTGTAGGAGGAAGCTAGAAATGAAATCACAGAAACAGTGGAGTAACTAGGAAATAAATATTCCAATTTGTTAAGTCTTTAATCTGAAGGCAGAATATGCAATAGAAATGCTTTTACATGTGTCTGTTTCATGAAAGCATGCATATTAAGATTGCTTTTTAAATTACTCATTTATGGTTCATTACGAGTTTGACTAATGGACAGCGAAATCATGCCCAGGAGGATTTCACTTACTTGCCTCATAGTGGCCTTTTTTTACTCACAAAAGAACGTATGATACCTGGGCTTGCAATCTCATAAGACTGGGTTGGTCTACATCAACTATTTCAACTAAAAAAAATACAATCATTTTAGAGAAAACTGGGAATCATTTAGAGTTGGATCAAGTAGCAGTTTCTAATACAGATGATGGGGTAAGATGTGAAGAATAGCATAGAAAGGCCAAGACCTGAAGCAACATGTCTGAAGGCAGACCAACCACCCTCTAGCTTTTGTTATCCTAATTATTAAAGACAAACATTGAAACTCTGAGTGAGATAGGCCCTATGGTTTAAACGATTTATCAATACATTTTGAAAGCTTAGGAGATAGTACTGTTATCTGGGTCATTTTGGCAGAAGTACTTGCAAATACCTTTTTTTTTCCTCCCTGATAAAGGTTAAAAAGGCAAGATCTTCAGGAAATGAAGTTAAAGGCTGGCTGTTCTTGGCACAATAACTCTGTCAATGTTTCCAAGGGGTTAAGCTAAAACTGAGTGATTATGAAACTAAATGTACGTCTGCATATGAAAACATAAATTATGATTTCTCAAATGAGTACAGAAAAAGCCACACATCTTTTGAAGAACCATATGTTTCTGCTTTTAAAATGAAAACAAATTAAAATATCCACAGGAGCTTTTATAGTGATTAAAAACTGTTAACCAACTGAGCTAAGTAAGTTAATTAGCACCAAAGAAGCCTCAAGTGATCTGCAGTTTTAGGCACTATTCCTTTGTCTTAAATTGAGACAACTAAAGTTACTTTATATATGGAAAATAATTCTGTAGCACAGGACGAAAGACAAAGAGCAACACTGGAATGATTTTCAACTAATTTATTTTCTACCATATTTCCTATGCTTGTTTAGTTACAGCACAAAACTCACATCATATCATAGCAGCCATTTTAAAATCATTGCTTTACCAAAGGCAAATGCTAATGAAGAGGAAACTTACTTTTTATAAGTACAAAGAAAATATCTGATAGAACTAAATGTCTAGCCATAGACAAATTTAAAATTAATTTTTTAAAAAGTGTTTTTTTCTGTGCTTTTTGGGCCTCAAACTATTTGAAGCTTTTTGTACCTTTTTAAGGGTATCTTCTAAAATAGTTGCTATTACAGCTTTTCCTCAAAGAAACAGCAAGCTATACTGAAAACAGATCCCTGACATTTGTTAGTTTCTCTCTAACAGTGACCAAGAACACACACACAAAATACATCCCACCCAGTCGTAATATCATGAACAAGGAAAATAATTTTTATTTTACTACTGCAAATAGGTCTGCGAAAACAGTGAAAATAATTTTCTATTATTACTAGTCAAAATTTTAAATTAGTCTGCCATTGTATTTATGAGCATCTGTGTTTATTTTCTCTGAATAGTCTATTTACTGGCACCATTTCTAAATGAATAAAGTCACTGGCAGCACAATTCACGTACACAGAATTCACTTCTTGCAAGCATTCATACCAAACCCAATTCAGCAAGGAGCTCTTCCAGTGAAATAACAAAAATGATAAACAGAAAGGAATGAAAGGTGATGGAAGTTAATGAAACACCCTCTACATCAGCATAGGATCTAGGACCATACAGCTGGGACAGAACATTCAGCCAGTTTTCCTAGCACCAATATTCACAGTTGCTTGTTAAAGAGCTGATGAAATTATTTGATAAATTCTCTGGGAAGCACATTTGGGGAAAAATGTCATCCATCGGTGACAGTTTGTAGACAGGAAAAAAGAAGAAATTAGTCAAATAATTAGTAGCAAATTACAAATAAAGAATGAATTTAGACAAGCACTTCAAATGACCAGTGTACACAAATGAAGAACATTAATAACAATTGTAGAAATGCAGTCTCTGTGCATTGTGCAGGTGCAGTGAACCAAATGGTTTCTTTGCACAGATTATTTATGCTTTCTCTTTGTTCTTCACAAAAAAAAAAAAATGTTTGCAACTACACCTTTCACCCGCAAAAGAAAAATGTGTGAAAATGCCACTGCAACTGACTGCCCTATGAGAGTTCTTTGTGAGCTGAAGTAGGCTACAATGGAAGCATCAGAGCTCTTCCCAAGCATGCTCAAAAGTGTCTTAGTTAACGGCTACCAGCACTCCAGGCTGATATTCTCAGCTCATGCAGTAATTTCAAATCCTTTGGCCAACTGTTCTGTAATATTTCAACACTTTTTCCAATTTTTCCCACCTCTATAATTTCTCAGCCACCTCCTTCAAAGCCCTTGTCACCGAAAATCCGGGAATAAAACCTCGTAACACCAATGTAGTGTTAAAAGGCAGGCATTCTTTATTGCGACGTCGGATGCACGGGGGATAATTCCGCCGAACGTGCATACCCCATACCCTTTC
>Ga0065711_1039594_pt1 | contig 17682 bp, 7 predicted proteins | sample Hoacrofraction12_FD_59098 | JGI IMG/M metagenome (GOLD analysis project Ga0065711, IMG submission 59098) | Hoatzin crop microbial communities from Cojedes, Venezuela - Epithelial fraction 12 v2 (version 2) | ecosystem: Host-associated > Birds > Digestive system > Esophagus > Crop | place...
TTTTAAAAAAAAAAAAAAAAAAAAAAAAAAAAAAAATCCTGTTTCCGATAGTCTTTCTTTCTCTCCTTAAACCAGCTAATATGAAAGTCAGGCTTTTTGTTTTCCCCACTGAAAAAAAAAAAAAAGCTGGGAAAACGAATGTTTCCAAAAATTAAATGGCAAGTTGTGTTATTTTTAGGGGGTTAGATGACAGGAGACATCACATTTGAAAGTACTCACTTGATCAAAGAGCCCTAAAAGGATTCAGTAGCACTGAGAACTATATATCAAATAGGATTATGACAGAATTAAGGGACTGAGCCATTTATAACTTAGGGCAGTCTCCCTCTTTGAAGCCTGCCTTGGTAATTGATCCATTTTTCTATAAACCAGAACCATAGCATTGCATTAAAAATCTGTATCTATTCCAAAACTATTAGCTTTGTACAAGATAATCAGGGGAAAAGGTAACATTTGTATGTGACACTGAAATTTTCACTTGAAAAAGAAAATAGTCATGACATCTAAATAGAAGGAACATTTTTCTATCAGTATTACCGTGTCCAACAAATTCTCTTCTGCAGCATGTCAAAGCACCAGTTGTGCATTATGGAAACATAAATCACACAATACAAGTGAAAACTATTGTTTTGTGTTACACAAATCGAAAAGGACATGAATGCATCAGGGGCATTTATTTTACTTCTTGGGACATTCAGACAGTGCTGAGAGAAAATCTCAAGACACACACAAACCAGTCCAGATGCCTTTACACAGGCAAGTTGTCCTTCTTTGGGGTAATGCTCTCTTCAGGAGAAATCCTGGCCCAGTTCAAATAAAGAGCAAAACTCCCAACAACACCAAAAGCACCTACAGATGCCCATGGACTGCATGAAGCAGTGGCTCCTTGTTTGGCATTAAGGAATCCCTATACCTGCGAATTTATTAGACACATTAGCCTAACTGAAAAGAGGAGAAGGAATGATTCCAAGGTACAGACTCCAAAACCCATTACACTTATTAAGGCACTCTCTTCAGTCAAGTCAGGGTTTTAGTGAACTTAGCCGATGAAAGTAACTGCCATGTGTCTGTCTCATCCTACAGCAGACAGATCCTACCTTTTCAGATGATGTAGATATAAATAGGATCAACGTTAGCATGTCTGAAATTCAGAGAATATTTTCACCCTCTAATATAGCTGCTAGGAAAAAAGTTAATAGCCTAACTTGTTCAAGCACTTTGGTTTATCCTCTGGTGGCACTGACCTCCCCCCACTGAATGTAACAGGAACCTCGGAAACCAGGTTCAGAGTTAGCAACAGAGAACTACACAGCTACACAGCTTTTTTACTGAATTATGCATTCACTTAAACTGATATTCACTTAAATTTTCACTTTTATTAATGAATACCTTTGGTATGATTTAGCCCACAATATAGAGAGCATCTCACAGCTCCTTTATCTAAAGTGAGCAGAGGCTGTGCTGGAAGAGTATATTCTCTCCTGCTATTAATAGAAGGTGCACCTGGCAAATTCATACCTGCTTCTACATGTGTATTTTATGCATGGACACACAAACACATACACGCAGATGGAAGAACCTTTACTATAAACCTTCTTGTGAGGTGACAAGGAGGTATGTAGACTAATCCATAGATTAATGACAACTGCAGATCATCTGCAGATTCATATTCCACCTTTTCCATATTAAACTGTAGCGTACTATTTTGAGGGCTAAACTGCTCACAGACTATCAAAGATTGTGAGAGTTTTCCCTGCTGACCTAAATGGGCACAGAAACAAGATGGTAAGCGACAGCTAGGAATCTACCCAGCGTGTATCCAGACTGAGATGGGGCATTTCACAACAGGCAAAAACTTATTCTCCAGGTCCTTTTCCACAATAAAATGTTCCACCTCTTACTGTTGAAGAGAGGAAAAAACACACATAAGCATTGAAAATATATTTAAATATTAGGAATTCTGTGGCTCCTCTGATAGATTAAATATTCTCATTTTGAAAAATAAAAAGGAAGTTTTCAATCTGACTCCTTCTACACACTTCTACTGTTGGAAAAAATGGAGACTTTTGCTCAAAAACCATAAAAAATTATAAGCTTTCTTAATCTGTGTCTACTCATTATTTACTTGGGTTCCCAGCCAATTTCATCCTGACAGTCAGCAAAACCCACTCAACTTCATAGACTTACACTGCAAATGAATTTTTCCATTCCTGCCTACTCCGGGGGTAAACAAACACCATTTGACCTTGTATCGATTTCTTTTATTAATTTCCCATTTAAGCCCCATTCTGAGGGGTTTAAGTGGGATATATGAGATTCATGGCATTCATGCAGGCTCTTTACACGGGGCTGGATTTCTCCCTTACTGCACGCTACCATGCAAAATTATTAAAACAATATGCTCTTAACCATTCACTTCAGTCCCAATTACCCTGGACTCCATCACAGCCGGCCGAGTTACTCCAGCAGTTCCAATCTCCATCAGAATCAGCCCAAACTTTGCATTACATGTTGCCTATGTTCCTCCCATTTAAAAATATTTACATAAGCTTAGATTTCAGCAGTACTTACAGTTACAAAATCGCAATTTCTGTCAGGACAGTTCATCCCAAATCATGAAATGCTGTTCAAAATGTCACTGAAATGGTATGGCAAAGGTTAGTTTGCTAATTCTGTGTTCTGCTTGTTTCTTTTAAAATAAAATGAAACTTGACTTGTTTATTTATTTATTTTGCAAGGAGGCTTTGAAAACAACACTAACTCTTAAGGAGAAAAATCAAGGGTTGGTTTAACTTTTTCTAAACTTCTTACCTCAACAGCAGAACCGGTTCCCACCGTGTGAGCAAGATCCACTAACCCTAAACCCAAAGAACTGCGTGGAACCGAGCTGGACAACCAGTTCCCACGTTCGACCATGCACAGCATCTGCAGCCAGTGGTGCAGGGACACAGCACGCAGACACGGTAGCAGCCTCCCGCTCTGCTTCTCCAGCGCAAGAAGGGATTTAGGGGGAAATCCCAGCCCAAGAAAATAACAAATGAGAGGTCTGCCTTTGATTTCAGTGAACTCCGTGATCAGTCTCCTGAGCGAGATTAGCCCACGTTTAATGGGCCAGCGTGAAGTTTTGTGCACTGATATTCAACAGGAGCAGTACGAAACTGTGAGCATTGCAGAGGTCTGATTCAGTGGCAAAGCTGATGCAAATTGCAGGGAAATGTTGTTATTACCCTACACACAATTACACTATCACCCAGAGACTCCAATTAACAGTATAGTCTCATTGTACAGTCCTGGCTTCAAAGGGAGTTTGATTTAAATAGACAAGGCAGGTAACTGAAGCCTTAGGATATACACCGTACAACTGAGAAATGAGGCAAAAGTAATTAAGTGACTTGACCAGGATCATACAGGAAATCTTTGGCTGCGCCAGACCCTGATTCCCATTCTGCTTAGCCCTTGCCTGCAGCCGTAATTACAGGCGCATTCTTCTGCTCTGACCTCAGCCTAGCTGCAAGTGCATGCACACGTCAAAGGCACGGCTCCAGCCCCTTCACCCCTGCAAACCCTGCTCCACAGCACTAGTCAGGCATGAGGGAGTCCCAACAAAGGGGAAAAACGGCTTTCAAGTGCGTCTCCACACCCGCTGTTGTCTATCCCACAAGCCCGTGTGCCCCCGCACCCCAGCGCAAGCACACAATCCCCCCAGCCAACACCACGCAGCTCTGGGTCCCGTACCCAGGCTGGCCGGGGTTTCAGCAGCCATAAACCAACCCGACAGTTTTAGTGTGTTAAAAACACTGTGTTTTATATGGTAAAGATTCAAGTGGACATGATTTATTTTTTTTTTTATTTCTTTAGTAATTACATTTTCACAGGAATTCTACTAAAAATTATTAGAGGTGGTTTGGATAAATGCAGCCTTGAAAATACTAACTGACACCTGGAGCTGCCAAGTTTGTAAATGATCAGGACCTGCTGTAATTTCAAGCAAAAAAGGAACAAAATGGGGAATGTCAATAAATTTTCTCTTTTTCTTTTAAAGGTTACATTGGAATACCCCTGGCATATTTTTGCCCCAGTTTCATCTTCTGATGCTGTCTGTAAGGATGTAAATAAACTTAACAGAAAGATTTAAATACTTATCTCCCTTTTCTCTCTTCCTTTCTGTAAGTGCTACTGGAGGAAAAGCTCTTCAATACAGCTTATTGTTAAATCTAATACAAAACAGTCCACTCTAAAATCTGGGTGCGCCAGACCATCAGCTACTAGAAACTGCCACAGTTGCACTAGCGTTTAAGTGCAGCTGAGCTCTTCCCCAAAACCTCTGAAAAATACAACAAAACCAGACCTGTCAACAGGTCAGCAGTCACGTGGAGAACTTGCCTACACAAATAGCATGGGCACAGTACGTCTCCATTCCTATGAACTCTTTCCTTTTCCTTACTGATTTTTATAACAACAGATAGGATAGGAGTCCCTGGATCAGCAGGTTGACAAAGATCCACCAACAGATAAGTGGTTTTAGTTTATTATCTCCTGTAACCCAGTATGAATTAATTCACAAGTTAATTCTTCTGATATAGTTGACTGAAACAGAAGCATGTTGCTGTGTGTAGGGATCTCCACACCCTTTTATTTCACACAATACTTCCTCTCTTGGCGAGCATTCACTAGAAAACGAAGTCCTGTTAACTGGCAGGATGTTGCACGCAGTGTTACAGCCCAGGTAGTCAGGAAGAGAGAAGCCTTGCAACGTGCCAACCAACTGCGAAGAAGCAGTACTGGGTTAACCATTATAATCTAACACCATAATATATCTCCACTGACAGAAAACTATGTTTAAAACCGCAGATGACATCTCCTCCAGGCTGGGGTTGAACACACGCTAATTCACTGGATTTGATGAGGAGTAGGGAAACAGAGAGCAGGTTTTTGCCCAGGCTTTTCCCACTGAGCTACAAGCTCCCATATATCCATTCTCCCTGGGCTGTGCAAACTTCAGCCCATCAGGAGGTTGAGCACCTCACCCATGATTGCATAAATCGCTTATGATCCCAGGTCTGGAAATACTGAGTACACACTATCATGCATTCAGCTTCCCCCAGGCCTGCGAGCACAGGTGTAGCTATCTGTAACCATACGAAAAAATATACAGATCAAAAATATACATATCGAGGATTTACATTAAGCAGGCAAACCACCTAGGAGGATGCATTACATTTTTTTAAGCGAGTAAATCATTATGAAAGGCAAAGACTGCAGATTAATTATCCAACTTGCTCTTCCACTGCTGCTTAGCGAGATTACGACTGTGACTCTTGCAGAAGAGGGACACTGCAGTATAATTGTCTTAAAAGCTCTCTGTAGCTTAGCGAGATTTAGCCTGTTAGTGTGATAAATCTGCATCAAACTGCAGCAGAGAGGGCACCAGCAGAGCTCAGGTAGCGCGCGCTGCCTCGCCACCTTTTCCGAGGCGCTGTCAGTGTGCAACAGGGCTAAGACAGAGAGATCCTATGGTGATATTAATTTTGCATGTTGAAGGCAAAGCCAGTCTGACTGATTACGTTGCTGATTTAACCTTCGCATTCAGACTTAGCATATTTCAGGGCTATCCTTTACTCCAGCTTCTGAATGCAGGAACTGCATAAAAATGTGCACATTTTCTTAGCAGGCAATTTTTCTAAGATTTACAGTGACATTACAGTTTGTTTATCGATTGCTTCATAAAGGAACGGAAATTAACACATCGCTTCCCCCCACACCTACACCGGTGCCAGCTTAATACTTCGACACGCCATCAGGTGAGCTCAAAGCATAAATTCCTTCAAAACTGAAAACAAGCAATATTGCCTCCAAACTTTTTAGATTAACGTTTCTTGCAAAGGAACAAGTACTTAATTTTTTTTCGAGACAGTTATTTAATGCTTTCTGACTCTACTGAGCATCAGAGCAGAGGCTATCACTTGCTCTCCAAAACTCCAGACACTTCACTGCTGTGTTGCTGGGTTTTGCTCAGAAAAAAGCATGTCTTTTTTATTTTGTTTTAGTACACTCCTGCCATCATGAGCATTTCATAATTGCCATGAACTCCCTGAAATCGGTTGTTTCTACAATTAGTGACTGATTACACACAGCACTAAACATTGCAGGCAACAGTTCATTAACTCCTGGTACCAGACAGTATGAAAGGACTCGGGTTTAATTCAATCAGCTCTGTCCACAGAACTGCACAAGCAGCTTGTGGTGAGGGTTCGTGTGCGTGCATGCAGAAATATTCCTGAACATTAAGACAACTCTCAATCCTGACCTGAATTAAATGTACCTGACTTTACAGGCAGCCTAACCAAACCCTCTGATCTGGATAGCATGAAACACTTCTTATGAACCCTCCAAAACCAGAGACGGCTTCTGCAGCTTTGGCTGATCTGCAGGTTTCTCTGTAGGTCAGCTATGCCACCTGATTTACACTTGCCTGTAGAAAGACAACTGAGGGCTAAGGGTCAAACATTTTTCTAAGAGGAATTATTTCATAGCTTTGCTTTTTGAAGAGCATCGATTAGAAATATACTAAAATTAATCCAGGTAGGGCAGCTGAGAAAAGTATGTCTCCTTTAGATTATGACCTGGATTCATCACGTAACGGCATATGATTTATAACATATAACCTCTGCTACCAACTTGGGAAGCAGAGAAAATCTCTGTATCCATGTAGCCTTTCAGTTATCGACCTGGGTGTTAGTAGGTCCAAAAAGATAGCGACAGCCGCTAGTAAAAAAAGCAATCGAACAACATTCATTGACAGAATACACCGGTCCCCACAGACTGGCTGCAATTGGCAGCAACTTCTCAGTTTCAATGTCCAAATATAGCAGGGTAATCACAGAGCTGATGTATCCGCTGTCCAGTCTCCACTTCTCAGCAAATTTTTTTTCTTTTCTTTTTTACTGTGGAGATTAAAAGACTAATACCAGAGAGGAGTTCACTGGTAGAAATAAAAGAAGGAAGAATAATACAAACAATAGTCAGGAAGATATTGTTTTTAAAGAACAGAAAAAAACCACCTTGTTTAAGCACCCTAAAGTCAGAGGAAAAATTCTCATTGACCTCTCAGGGGGTTAAATCAGATTCTTAAAGATGTTACTAAATGCCCCAGGAAATGCTTCATATCATTTATGATACGATCTTTCCACAAAGAGAGCTTCAGCAAAAAAACTTTGTGTGTTGTCTAGGTGGAACTCTGTTATTCAGGCTGCAAATCAGATGTCATCTTCAAAAGTCTTAAGGAGCCTCTCTCAGGCTGCATTGAGTTACTACAGATGCCTCTTTATCCAGAATAAAATCACAGTAACAAGCTTGTTCACCATACAAGTCAATACAGTCTTGCAAGAGCAAGACTTCATGTTGATCAGGCTTTAAGACCTTAACACTGTACACTGTCCAAATGTGAGGCCTTCCAAGGCCCAAGGAAAACCTTAGACCCACTTATGAGTAGTAATAAACCACCTACTAAGTATGTGGCGTGGATAAAAAGTGCAATACCAAATGTCTTTCGTACCAGGATCTGGATTATGAATCCACAGACCTGAAAGATACTCCAGGCTGTTATCATTCTCTTAGCATGAACAGCTCCATTTCATGCCTCATATATCACAGAGCCAGAACTCAAAACAAAATGCTTTCAGTTCTAAATGGAGTAATAAGCAGGGGGAAAAAACTTCTGAAAACGGTAGTTTTATCTCTACTACCTCTCACACGCATGAGAACAATTCTTTTGCAATGCACACACGCTCCTCCCCACGGTAGGCTCTTCTCCTCCCTGCCCAACCATTGATCAGTAATGAGAAAAAAAAAAAAGCAGCACTGCAGGATTTCCACTTTTCAGTGAAAGACATTCAAATGAACGAATCCCAAAACATCACAGAGACAAAAACAGGTAAACACTTTAACAGGGCTGTCATGTTTGTCTGTGGGAGTGCTCCTTCAGCATGCACGGAAGACAGCTTGTTAGATTATTCCAAACCAGTGTTGTGATGCACACATAATTAAAAGTCCTGTTGCCTCTAAAGTGGCTGTTCAGCAATTAAAGGAGAGGTCACGGACTTCTTAAATTCCTCAGCAAAATCCTTGTGCCCAGAATAACTTCTCAGAAAGTAGCCAACGTGATATAGAAGAAGGGAGAAAGGCATTTGGTTGCAAAATGGGGGGAAAGTACACCAGTTTGGGAACATCAGCGGCAAACTCCATGTTTCTAAACACTTGGATTTGTTGTGAATTTATCCTTAGACTCTAATTCCCTGTCTCCCTAGTAGTTTCCTCTTTTTTTCTCCACAAGTAACAGGCACCCAAAAGACAGATAAAAGTAAATTTCGGATTGAGAAACTGTATTGGAGTTTTTGTATGGAAGCTGTAGAAATGGAGATGCATTTTCCAGCCTTTTTACTAGTTACAATCTCTTATAACCACGATTGCCTGGTAAGCCTGGACGTACATCGTTGTAAAGCTTTCTCCAACTCATCCAAAGCTATAAACCATGGTTAGCAATTAAAACTCTCACTGAAGTTTCACATTGCTTCCCATGCAAGCAGAGGGTAGATGACCTCATTAAGAATGCACATGACCTCTGGCTGAATGTGCTGTGCGGAGCTGCCGCACGCTGCAAAGGAAGATGCAGACACGGTTAGATTTCTGCTTCCGTCCCAATCTTTAAACGTTGGCTACTGTTGCTTTAAATATTTATAGCGGATGCAGGAAGTGTGGCTTGAATATAATGAAAGGGGAGAGACGGGGAGAAACTCACTCTCTCCAACTTTTGTTTCACTTTAATCCCTGGTTGCTAGAAGTCAAGAATTTTGATACGAAATGTTAGTGCTAACAGTGGGGGCTGTAGATTTAGCAGGCTCTGGGCCCCTTAGCATAGGGTGAAATGTCAAAAGCAGAGGAAGGAGCTGTCTGCAGTGAATGTGAATTAAGTTTTCCCTTTCTCAGCAAACCAGAAACACCATTTGCCACCAGAAAAAAGCAGAACTTTCTGTAGCACTGTTCTGTAATACCTAATGTCTGCTTCAAGACTTCATAGTGGATAGTCATCACGGTTATGCCTGCAGTACCACCTAAGAATGAAATCCAGCAGTACCATGTGGACTGTCTTTGTTTCAAGGTATTCACTTTAAATCTCATCTTGCCTTTCAAAGACTCCTTTATTTATCCCCCTCCCATTCTTGCCTTGCCACATACAACATAAATAAAACACTATTAATTATATTAATCAATCATGATGTATCCTGTTCTTATAATTAATCCCATTCATTACAGTGGAATCTTGCCTAATTATGAACGTATGTTAGCAAGCTAAGCTAGCTAGTTTAGAGCCAATAACAATATTAGTCAATAATGATACTTCCACCTCTTTGCAAAGGAGCATCCTTATCTGGTGAGCTCAAGCTCCTGCTGGCAGAGGAGCCCCCAGCTGTTCTCAGCAAGGGAAGCAGAATGTTTGAGCCTGAGAAAGATGCCTCCAACAGCGTGTCACACCGGGCTCAGCCAGACTGCTGCGACAGGCAGACGTTATTAGCTGCAGTGTCTAGGACAGAGAACTGAGGCACAAGAAGTTACCTGATAAGAACGTGCTGGTAAGAGGGCTGGGAATAAAAATGAACCTTTCTGTTCTAGCAATAGGACAAATTCCTATAACTCCAAAGCTTTTTCTAAAAATGAACATATCCTGACTAGGCTTGACTCCAACAAGACTGTGTTACATTATGATGACAGTGGAGCTGAGGGTACAATCAATAAGGGGACTTCGCCGGCTTTTAAAAAAGAAGGGGAGATGTCTTCACTCTAATTTGCCAGTAGATTTGACAGGCTCAAGAACAAGTGGACATTATCGACAACTCCTTGAGACAAGAATTCAAAATACCAAGTTTATTTACCCTGACTTTCAGGATCCAAGAGCGAGGATGTTTGTCTCTGGGAGTTTTGTCAGACTCGCAACAGAGATGTCAGTTATGAAGGGCCAGGACCACAGGGGAAACGCTCCCTTTCTGTGGGCAATGGAGCAGGCCTCGTGACAGCATCTGCTGCTGAATTCTTCCAGATGTCGAAGACAGAGTTCAGGCTTGATGGCACGGCTCAGCCTCGCCTTCTGTTTTAAAAGGGGAAAAGAGGCTCCCAGGAAGATCTGCAGTTACAGGATCAAGCTGTGCTTTGGCTAATGACAGAGTGAGGGAGAATATTGGGGGAAAAAAAAGATTCAAAATTTACCTGTGTGGTAAGTTTTTGTGGTTTAGTCTAGCTGCGCCTTGGCCAATCAAGAATACTGGCATGTCTATCCACGTGCTTTGCTCAAAAAGCTGGGAAGGTAGGGAGCATGTATAACGATACGGGCTGCATGCAGTACAGCATAGCTAGAACTAATTTTCACCTTTCCAAATTTTTCCACAACAAATTTTTTTCCAATGTTTTTAACTTCTGAATTACCAAAAATATTTTTACCTACTTTGTTCGTTTTATTCTTTCTTTCCCCCATCTTCATCCAAATCTAAATGCTTGTTTCAAGAGGTTTGGGGTTTATTTTTCCCTTTGATTTCTTTCTTAGGCCACACATAACTTTCTCACAAAACAAACTTTGGACAATTACAGGATCAAAAGGAATATTTTTAGTCAACCTATCCTGTGAGCACTGGAACTTAAGGCAGTTACCTTCTACCCTCCCCTGCGAATGCAATCTCCTGAAAGGATTCTCCTGCATTTACTGAGAGCTGAGTGCATCCACACATCTATTTTCACAATACTTGAAGGCACTTAACCTTGACACCCATGTCATCGCTCAGATTTTGTGAAATAGGCCCCAAAACAGAAGTCACTGGGAAGGGAGGCAATAGACATAGGCACACTAAAAAGAGTGATGAATAAGGCTTTAGAAACCATGATAAAAAGAAAACCAAAAAAATTGTAAAACCTTATAGATGATAAAACGAATAAAAGAAAAACTCCAAATTCTGAAAATTCAGAGTTCCATATCAGTGGCTATAATTATCAGACTGAAAAATTCCAGCCTGATTTTATAGCACTAAATTTTATAAGTACGAATAAAGGTAAATGATCTGAAACCCTAGTTTTTCTCAGACTTTCTCCAAATGGTGATTTTTGAGTCAAAAAAGCTGTGCGGTTTGCAATGACAAGAAAATAAGTACATGAGGTTATAATCTGCCTTTGTTCTGCATAAGAAATTTCCACGGAAGATGGAGCTGCTGGTTATTTCCATCCTCTAATTAAGATACATCGCAACTCTGTTTGGCCTGAAGTACACTCCAAAGAAGTACAGACATGTAGTGTTTTAGAAATATTAAAGGGAACAACTTCTCTAAAATCCTCCAAAATGATACAGAAAAGAAGCCTCTGGTCCTTTCTGACCTACCAGGAAGCTTTCAACTCAGTGCGAAGAGCCTGACTCTAAGATGACCTGGAGATCCCAAGTCACCTGGAGCCTGCCCACCAGAGTCCTCAGCTCCTCCCAGCCTGGCCCTAGCTGCAAGATGCAGAAAGGATCTGGCATACGACGAGTTCACTTGTTCTCACCTTTTGGCCATTTTGCTGCATGCAACTGCTTGTAGTAAGGATAGAAAAGTCAAAACATCACCCAACTGGGTCAAGAAGTGCCTGCATCAGATGAATTCCTGAGCCTGCCACCTGCACACAAAGCAGAGCTCCAGGGTTCAGAGCTAACAAGATTATATAGCCTGATGGTGTATAAGTACAGAGAATGTTCCTGCAAACGCTTAATGGTGTGAGTAACCTAACTTACACACAGAAATCCTCTGAGTAGCATAAGAAGTTGCAGCTGGGTCCCTGTCTAGCATTTGCAATTCTTGGGCAGCATCCTGCATTGTTAATTTTAACTATACTTTCGTGAAGTGATATCCATTGCTGTTCTAGGCCATTTAGCAAAGGAAAATTACATGGTAAATCCAAGCTCTTTGGCACTGTGGCTCCGAGAGGTTCCTCACAGATTTCAAAGAGAAAACAGACATTTAGCTCATGCACAGGGTGCAGTGATTAGGCCTTGAAATGGCAAAAACATCCAGGTTCCCCAAGGTCCAGTGCAGCATCTGAAAGTTGCCTCTGTTTGCCAAGCGGCTCAGAGAGACCTACACTCCCCCCAGACTGCTTCTGGGTTGATGAGCAAGGTGAGAGACAGCCTAGATCTGCTGGTGATGGGGACAAACAGGACAGGACACTGCATGGTCGTGTGTAGGCTGCTGTAACACATGATCCTGGCCCAAAGAAGTGCTACTGGAAAGGGACTTGTCTCCTTCCTCTTCTTACAGCAAATTCATCTATATTAATCACCAAGGAGACACCACGCACAGCTCCAGCAAAGGCCCTCCACAGGCTGCAGAATTTGACTTTCTGAAAAGAAAATACTTGTGACAGATGTGCCAGCCAAAGAGCAAGTCCTTCAGACAGTGAGCAGGTAAAAAAAACAAAAACGGTGAGCTTAGTTACAAAGAGAACCACTGAGGAAAACAGTAGTAATGAAGTTAAACTGGAGATTTGGAAACTTCCAGTTTTGTCATCTTTGAGGTTCAGGTAAAGAAGGGCAGTAAACCAGTGCTTCATGAGTTTAGTGCAGTTCAAAACCTTCAGTTCTGTGAGGAGGTGAGAACTTACATTTTCTTCCAGGTGGCAACATATTTAAGTATTTGCATGTTCAATCAAAAATTTCTACATTTTAAGACACAGCCCCTATTTTCTCATCTTTACATCAGTGAGCATAATTAATACTGCATAATCCCAGCACAACTAATGCAAGGCCCTTCATAAAACCTTCGCCATCCAGGGAACAGTTTTGTTTATCTCCTCACCTCACTGACTGTCCCACATTTTTTATTCTCTCCCTAAATTTCCCTCTGCACTAGTTTACTCTTTGACCTTTGTAACTGCATTAGTTCTGGGGAGATTCACTTTTCAGAATGAACAAACAAAGAGAAAATAATTTACTTGGGAACAATGGAAAATATTTAGCCCTTTTACGTAACTTGCTCTTCTAGTGTAGGCGTTTTGCGGTGAGTTTTTTGTGCAGTTTGATTTTTATACCTCAATAAGTCAGTTTTACTTTGAAGATGTCAAAACAAAATCTTGAGTATTTATACAAGAACCACTTTATTAAAAAAAAAAAATCTCTAGGCAGAGCTTTTCAACTTCCTCCCTCCTCCCCCTCACATCTGAAATTATAAGATAAATTCTTCTCTTTGGAAAAAAAAAACATTTTTGGAAAAAAGGTGAGAAAATTTCTTTAGGAAGGACTTCACTGTGTCCCAAACCTAAATGACTTAAGCATTGTATGACTCTTCCCATACAATCAGAGTAAACTGGAAAGCTATAACTGATGCTGGGAAGAGCACCAAATACGAGTTGGAGAAACACACTTGTACAGCACAAGGCTTAAAACACACGTTGTGTAGTGTACAGACATCACAGACCCCCAACTACAGGACTACCACCCCACCTCTTCGGAAGCAGCAGCAAGAAAAGGGTTTCTGAGGAGGAAGACTCTCTGGTTAATGGTCACCTCAGAGAGCCAAAATCCAGAGGAAAACAACTTTAAGGAGAGCCTGAGGGGTGCCCTGCCATAGGGCACTTTAGGGAGATAAGCAGGCAAGTAAGTCTTCCTGCCCACCCCACTAGCAAGCTAGGAAAAGGTCCTGCAGTTTAGAGCACGGTATTTTTTTAACCAATAAGCTTTACTTCGGTGGAATATACAACAAGCCTCTAGGAAAATGCCTAAAAAGCACTAAAGCTAGAACATGTTAGTTTTGCAACTTTGTCACACACCTCGGAAGAGTTGCCATTTAATTCAAGACAACTGTTCAACCCCAGAGAATCTCAACTTCTAGCCCACTTGGGTAGAGAGACTCAGAGGGGGGGGGGAAATTAAGGAAGGTCCTTAGAAATGTGAGAGGGAAACAGAACTCAAGATTTATTATTAGTGTTGTCATTCAATCGTCTGTTCTTTGAGCATTTGGGGTTGGCAATATTGCTTCCCTGATGGGCAGAACTGCTCATTAATATCTGTGATATATCTGCTTCTCCATGTTCTACAGCGCAAGCAAAATCAATCCTGGTTGTGAGTTTGAGCTTGGAGCTATAATAGAGACTGTATCTAGCAGTAGTCTAAGCCCAGTTTCCCCATTTCATAAAAAACATATGCTGTGAGATCATTAAGATGTGGTCTCTTCTTCCATTCATATCTGCTGGAGTTTCACACGTAGACAGAGAGCTTTTAAACTCAAAATTCAACACCTGATATCCCGGCTTTGCTCTGCAACTCGTACTAAGAAATTATCATTGATTTTAGCAGTTTGCAACTACCTTCGCTTCACTCGGGACACCGAACCAGTGGTGTGGTCTATTATGCTGCACTGATGACTGCTAGGAGGTATGTTGCTGCTTAATCACATAGTCACCAATATCATGTGGTCTAATGTGCATCCACTTCCAAGCACAGCAACCCCTTTTCCAGTATAATGTTAGTAAATTTATAGTTAGGTTACTCCAGTATCCCACAAAGTAAGAGATGGCGCTTTTCCAGATGCCTTGGTTATTTAGATACCTCAAGTCTGCCAGTGTAACAATTTATCTGAATGGCATTCACCAGGACAAAAAAGGGAACATCTTTAGTAATACTGCTGCATCAGTTATCTGGTGCTTGTAAACCTGCCTTCCCGACCTCTCAACAACAAGGGAAATCAGACATTTTCACAGCAGAGGAAGAACTTATACGATTCTGTTTTATGTAGAACTCCACTTCAAGCCCTAAGGAACTGCTTTTTCATTTTATTGGTGCCCTTTTCTCTTCACCCTGACCTGCCTCCGTATTCCCAGGTTGCTCAACCTTTATCTCTATGTAAAGAGGGTAAAGCCTGCTATTCGGTGTGCTATTCTGAAGGGGGATTCCTGTCACATGAAGACTCGAACATCACCACAACCTGACAACGATATGTCCCTGAAATATTATTACTGAGCACTCCCTACGTATTAAAATGCATTAAATGATACATTATCTGCAGAAGAGAGAGAAAATGAATAAAGGTCAATGATTAAATTTCTAGAAGCCTGTAGCCTACAGGTTACCATTTGTGTGTCAGAGGTTGCAAAATCTTTCAGGAGTGGGTTGCTGTTACTCAGATAAAGAACTCGAATATATTTGTAAAGCCATGAGGTCAAACACATTACACGCTGCTCTTGGTACACCAAAAACAAAACCAAGCCCCTAGAACTTCGAGACTACTTAAAACCTTGTATATGTGTTAACTTCTTTATGCTTAATGTCTTAAAAGCAAAAGGACCTAAAAAAGATCAACTCCTGGAGGCAATTTTTGAGTGGAAAGTTAGTTTACTTATCTATTTACCTAAACATCCATGCTTCTTGCAGGTGTACACTACTAGCACTGGCAGATTTCAAGCTTTTTAAAATTTTACATATTAAATACTCAGCTTTGCAGGAAAGCAGATGTCTTCACAGGTTACTAGTCTGAGACTGACAAAACAGTACTTTACAGAAGGATGTCGAATCAGCAGTCTGGTATGGATTTTCTCTTCCATTTCAGCAGGGTGTTGCTCTTTTTGCCACTAGTTCTTACTATTGCTTCAGTGCCATGTACTGCTTCCAGAGTTGTTCTAGATTTGCAGTGCAGCCCAAACCTAAAATAAACCCAGCACCAACCATTCTGCTCACTCCAGTGGGCTCTGGACCATGGAAGCCCATACAGACTCCATCTCCTGACTACGGGATCAAGCTGGGATACAGTAAATCTTCACAAGCCTCCCCGGGATTCACACCTGCACTCACAGAATTCTGCAGCTTCTTGTCCTGAATCCTGTACAGAGCACCACACACTACAGTCAGCATGTAAGCATGTGGTGGAAACATCATGACCCCATGTCATAAGTCATTCTTTTTACACAAATAGGATCCTAAATACCAACTGATTGTTAAAAGGGCACTTACCAAGGTTTATTAAGTACATACAACATAAATCCATTTGGTATGTAATTAATTCAAAATTACATCAGCACTAAATGTGCAATTAACTCTGCAAGGAATGTTTAGGCCTTTAGTTGGCATTTACAAAGGAAGCTACAAGTTTATTAGTTAGCAATTTATTGCTAAAATACTGGCAATTCATGAGTATGTTGATTGAAATCTAACTTACTATCACTATATTGTTATAGGGCAATTAAGGGTCTAAACAACTCTTTCAAGTAAATTAAGAAACAATGGAAGTTTTATGCATTAATAAGAATGCTGTTAACCACACAACTAACAGGTCTTTTATTTAAGCCCAACAAGTGTGCTTTTCCCCACTGTGGAGAACCCTTTCAAATGCACTCACATACTTACGCAACATGTTTCTAACCTCCAAGGAGATATTAGGGATCTGTCAGCAAAATCCCACCGCTATTGCCAGACAAATATTGGATAGCACATCATACAGTGGGTTTTAGCCCCAAACCCACATTTTAGGGACCCTTCTAGTCAATATTTGGACACAAGAAAAGCTCAGCACAGATGCTGAAACAGAACAGAGCAAAACAGAGAAAGAGTGTTACCGATCCCTGTGCCTGGGAAGATCTCCTCTTGGGCCCATGACCAGCAAATTATGTTACCAGCTTGCAACAGCCCGCTCACACATCCTGCTCAGTATGTTCTTCCGGCCCTACCAGCCCAGTACTCAGACACACCGTACGTATCAGCACCTAACTACAAGGTGCCCACACGGAGGAGCGTGTGGAAGTGCCCTCAGCAGCCTGGGAGCTTGCACAACAGTTGGGTCTTTGGGATTTCATTGCTTGCTTTACTTAAGAATCATCACTATCAACACAACCCCAGCTTGGAAGGGAAGCACGAGTTTCCAAATCTGCTAAATCTGGCAAAAGTTTGGATTCAGGCCCAAGCTTCATGACCTGGAGCTCTTTTTATGATGAACTAAATACTGAATCTGAGAATCCACAAATTTCTTGAAAATACATACTTAATACGATCTTGGAGACTAACCCCATAGTCCAAGTCCATCACTCAAGCATATATACTCTCCTGGCAGGACATCCAGTGTATGATTACTCTTTTATCTCTGGAAAGCATAATCTGTCCATAGCAATGTCAACAGACAGCCATCTGCACCACATATTTTGCTTCCACTTACAACCTCCAACCCTGTGATTCTTTTCATGTAAACTAATAACCAGCTCCCATGTGCCAGTACTTTATTGCAGTTGGATCACTGCGCCCGTTCTCTGCTGTAGTCATTGCACACCCTGGATTTCATACATCGAAGCGCATTCAAGCAAAATGAACAGATGACAACGAGCATGCTGCTCCCTTGCACCAGGCCTGGGCAGAGTGCTGTTTTGCCATCTAAGATTTCATCAGCATCGGGCTTCTCACTCTTTGGTTTGCTTTTCCCCCCCAACATGAAATTTTGTGCTATCAGTGAAAATTAATCCCTCTGCATTTTGCAGTAGAGCAAAAGGTTAGGAGGAACCACAGAAAGACGGGAGAGACAACCTGTTCCCGGATTACCTTTCAGAGCTGTGGGTCAGTATCTTTTAGATAACTGAGACGTTGGAAGAAAGAAAAAAAAAAAAAAAATCACTCCAACTGATAAATAAGACAAGTCATAT
>Ga0065711_1010421_pt1 | contig 17681 bp, 11 predicted proteins | sample Hoacrofraction12_FD_59098 | JGI IMG/M metagenome (GOLD analysis project Ga0065711, IMG submission 59098) | Hoatzin crop microbial communities from Cojedes, Venezuela - Epithelial fraction 12 v2 (version 2) | ecosystem: Host-associated > Birds > Digestive system > Esophagus > Crop | place...
CCTGGCCGCGGTGCTGTGCAGCCTGCTCTGGGTGACCCTGCTTGGGCAGGGGGTTGGGCTGGGTGACCCACAGAGGGCCCTGCCAACCCTGAACATTCTGTGATTCTGTGGATGACATCAGCCTTTCTCAGGTTTCCTGCTCTGTCTAGCTGGGCTTTAGCCCAAGGTTTGTTCGCTGACAGGTTGTGTTCGTTAAAAAGCTTCTCTAATTTGAATGTAAAGATCAAGAATTCAGGCCAGTGCAGAGGAAGGGTGGCCACTTTAGGATGGAGTATAAACTGATTTTTTTCTTCATCTTTTGTGTAATGCCTTCTTAAATACTTAATAGTCCATGAATGAGGTGTTGAAGTTGACATTACTGTGAGAACTGACCTGACACTATGAGTGGATACCTGGCCAAGAACCATAACTGAAACTTGCAATGCATTGGGAGGATGTTAAGCTGTTGTAGCATACTTGAGGTGGTCCTGTCACCTGGACCCGATCAGGTGGCCAAAATTCACTTATGTGGTCTTAGGTCCTAAAGCAGGAGGGGGAAATGCTTCCGAACGGGTTGTTTTGGGAAATTTGAGCTCTTGCCTGTGTGGTAGATGAGGCGTTTGCTTTTGAAACTTCCTTTATGGGGCACCAGGGTAAACGCTGGTTGAGCAAGTTTTAAAGATGTTTCCCTGTTAGTTGAGCTGAGAGGATTTATTACGGGAATAAAATGTAGCGTACTTGAGGAAGCTGCTTTGCTTGTTTCCTAATTAAAATGTTGTAATTTTCCAGAATAGGTGCTGTCTGGGTAATGCCAAATGCAGTGGCAATCCTGTCCTTTTTCTGGAGTTTTAGATACAATGAAGATTTGAGTGAAGAATCAAAACCAGGATCTATTTCTTACTTGTGCCCAAAATAGGCTTCTACTTAGAATTACTCTAGTTGCGTTAGATAATATCTTGTGCTGTGTTTCTTAGAGTAGTGGCCTGAGCCTTGGCATCAACCAGTAAGATTTATTTTCTTGTATTATCTGGTGCTGTTCTTTTGCCCTGCCTTCCTCTTCTAAGGCTTAGAAGGAAAATGCACACCATGTGTTGAGCTCATGCCCTTTGTGCTGTGCTTCCAGGTTGGGCTGGAGAATTACAAAATGTGTTTGCACACACTTGACTTATCTGACTGCCCTTCTCATAAATTACCGACTTTATTCCAGCTATATGCAAGTTAAACCTTACTAGTTTATATTTCATCAGCGTAGCCTGTGTTACTTTTCAGCGCAGGGTTGGCTTCGGAGTCCTGACTCAGTTTAACCCCATGAGACCTGACTCGGAGTGCTTGCAGCCGTGCCACAGAGCGTGTCCTTGCTGGTGCCACTTCCCCGAGTACAAGGATGTGGTCCTCCATGTCTTTTTGTTACAGGAAGTGAAGCCGAGTTCTGTCCTGGTGCATTGACTTGGAGTTTCGATCACGTCCTTGTTCCAAAGTGGGAGGGTTACCAGCCTGGGTGAAAGCAGAACCCAGGATCTAACAATTTTAGCAGCATCAGCCAGACGAGACTGAAAACAGCACTTAAGTGAGAGGATTTTGTGTGGAAGGAAAAGGGGTTGAGACTGCATTGAAGACATGAGCTTAGTGGTTGCCTAAAGCCACCATAAATAAAATACTCTTTATTCTCTTACGGAATTTTGTTTGTATTTCTTCAGGTGGTACTTTCTATCTTTTCCATTAGACAAACTGCTGAGTTTGAAAGTGATGTCCTGTTACCTGCCTTCCCCAGTTATTTTTGCTTTGGTAAATACCAGGATTTAAAAAAAGCTTGCTGCTAGCAGAGGTGATTGGTGCCTGGCTGATAGCCTGTGCTTGCAATTTTAGATGGGCTCGAGAAACAAGAGATGGGTCTTTTGGTGAGTTTAATTTGAAGGAGGAGAGAGTCATGAAATGGAGGAATGAGGTAAAATATCAGCTGCGTTATGCTGACCACAGCACTTAGTAGCTGTATTTATCCACTGAGTCCTGTCGCTGTGCGAATTCAGGGGTCATCATGGACAGTTTTGGATGTAACGCTAAGAACAGGCATGATCTTGGCTCAGTATTGACAGTGCCCCATTGGATGATCAAATACAGCTTTCATGTAGCCGTTAGGCAGAGCTGTTTCAGAGCTTGGTAAGGTGAAACCTGGCCAAATGGAAGAAGTATTAACTTTGTGTTAAATTGAAGGAGAAAGTTGACATGGATTGAAACTGGCACGTGTGTGTTGCGTGAAGCACTGCTCCTGCACAAACTGTCTCTACTAGTTAAATTTATTAAAAGTTTTGTGGAACTTGCATGTATTGTTAGATCGCTTGCTGTCTGCCTGCAGTTCTGACGAGGGTAGGTCAGACACGTTCAGAAACAGCAAGTAAAGCATTGTAAGACTGAAAGAATAGGCAAACCTGGGAACTACGGCAAGGGAAGGAGTGTTGGGGAGCGTGAATATCTTGTTAGGTGGAGAGGTGATATTTTTATGGCCTAAATATAGGCAAAGCATTAGCTTCCAAGTTTAAAACTTGAAATCCTTAGCGCTGAATCCCTTGGATGAAACTGAACTCTCTTGCAAGCTTTGCAGCATAGTGAGCATGGTATGTCTTGCTAGACACAAGCAAAAGGCATATTAACCTACTTTTTTGACCTTTTAGGCAATCGGAGAACGTTCAGGGATGAGGGCTAATGAGATAACCTCTCTCTCCCCTCTCTGCCTTGCTAGGCATCGATTACTTGCCAGAGTTATCCCGTGAATTTACAACCCCGGCTACTGGACTTCAGGACACTGGAAAGTGCTGAGCTTGTGTATTAAACCGGGCAGCTGTGAGCGTGGCAGCAGCTTCCCTGGGGTGACCGGGGCTCTGCGGGCGGGCGGGCATAAAGCGTTACGCTGAACTGGTGGTGTTGAATGTTTGTGTTAGTTACGCTTTCGCTAAGTGTGTCAGTGTTTGTTATCACCTTGGCAATAGAGTGTATGCCTCCCTGCTGCTAGAATAATGTGCATTTTCTCAAATGTTTTTGGTGTAAGTAACTTCTCATACGAAAAAAGCCCTAGGACTGCAAGGAGGGCCTGGATCTCTCAGGCCAGGACCAAGCTGCCAAAATGGGCTTTTCTGCAAGAAAAAAATTCTCCATTTCAATTGAGCAGTTCCTCTTCTGATACTTTCATGACCAGGCGAATTTAAACATGAAACAAGCAGCATGTAGAATAAAAGAGCCTTTTGAAAAGATCATCTAGCATTAACAGGATTAAAAGGAAGCATCACAAACAATATGTTTATGGATGTTCAGGATGACAAATGGCAGTGTTGAATCTCAAGAGCTGTGGCATTTGTAGTAATTATGGTTTCAATTTAAAAAGAAAAAAATTGACCCCTGTGACAATTAAGGAGTTCTTCTCTAGAGACTGATTTGGGTGCTTCCTCAGTAAGATTTGAATGGAAGGCAAGAAGACAAGGTGACTATGAAAAACAGGTCATCAGACTTAGGAACCGACACAGACCTACTGCGTTAGGTCGTTTCAAAGAGTGAACTATTGGTCAGCCGTAGGTTTACAGAGAAAAAATGAAGTAGTGAAGTGGGAGGATGGGGATGAGGGAGTATTAATCAGTAATTTGGGATACATCTGCAGGGTTGAAGCAGAGAGCTCTACAGAAGGATCTAGCGGAGATAGGTTGGATGGGAGTTTTTAGAGAAGGGCTGTCGAGGTCAGGAAGCCGATCCTGCGAACAGTTTCCTGTTGCACAGGCAGCGATCTCCTGTTCGGTGTGAGAGAGCCCGGGGGGGAAGGAGTGTGGTTAGGAGCTAGCCTCACAGTTTTTAGAAAGCAAGGCTTACTCAGCTGTGCGACACCTTGGTGTATGCCAACGTATTTGTGAACCTGCAGAAAATGATTAGAGTTTTGAACACGGAAATATCTAGAGGCATCTGAAGTTACTCGATGCACTAAGTGCTACTGAATGGTTACACTGTCAGTAAAGCTGTCTGTATGTCTGTCTTTTAGAGGTGCACGCATGCTTGTGCTCAAGCCAGCATCTGTTCTGATAGCGAAACTATTAGGCAGACGTTGCAACCTTCCTTATGAAGTGTTTGAAAAATCGGGACAAGTTCTCGTATCTCAGTGCTGTGCTGTAATAGGTTTGTTTTTTTTCATTTTGTTTAGCTAAGATTTCCTATCTGTACATGTATCTAACAAAGAAAATGTTATTTTGTGTTAAATCTAAGCTTAAAATGGGGAAAAAAAGTTGTGCAGTAACATTAGTCTAATTAAATCTCTTAAAGTTAATTGGAATAGGTGGTCAGCTCTGCAGTCAACTTCAGTGACTTTAATCCCATTTATTAGAAGTTAGCGGTGCGTTTTTTGCAATCTGTGCAACTGTTCTATGTAACTATTTTACTGCTGTCCCCATTTTACTCTTTCATGTGGGGCTAATAGATTGCATATTCACTTGATGCCATGATTTATTGGGAAATGACTTTTTGCAAACTCTATGCTTCACAGGAATTCTTGGCACCAGATGAAAGCTAGTAAATTACATTGTCATGTTCAATGACAAGTTTAATAAATAAAACATTGTTTCAGTTACCCAGAAGACAAACACTGGTGCAGAAATCGTTAGTGCTGGTGGCAAAAGGTCAAGATGAAGAGCTTGTTCCCAGAAAGCCTTGTTGCTGGGCCGTCCTGCTCTTCTGTTTGTATGTGGTGGCCCTGTTCACTGGACAGGTGACAGAGACTTGCGTTGGACTTGACATAAACTAAAGCCGTAGATGTTAAATTAGTTTTGAAAGTAGATGCAAGTATCTACCAGCTTGAAATATGTCCTTGTTGGGAAGGAGGTGCTGAGCTTTTTTTCACTGGGTGCTGTACACCTGGGTAGGTGTGCTAGCAGGAACTGGGATGCGTCTAGTCAAAAAACAGCTATGAGGAGTGTAAACTGGCTGCAGAACTTACTCCAGGCGATGCTGAAGTCTTTCTTCTAAAGCATGTGGGGAATTACGGTCAAATGGCCTCCACCATACTATCAGGCGCTGTAATTTTGTTCTCAGTAATTATAAAATGGCTGGACAAATAGTTTTTCCGTAAGATTGAGCTTCTGAATAAAGTAATGCAAGTGGTTCTCGTTTATTTAGAAACTAATGAATGGAAATGCCTTCAGTGCATTATAATCCACTTGGTAGTGGATTCTAGAGTTGAGCTAGGACGTTGGGTAATGTCCCATGAACAGTGCTTACGTGATGTGGAGGTAAGAATGATGAAGCAAAGTCAAACACAAAGTGTGATTGAAAAGATGCTTGAAAGCATCTGCCTGAAGGTGAAGTGACAAGGATTCGCCAGAACAGTGATCGCAAGCTTTGAGGTGCTCACGGAGCTCGACTGGAGAAGATCTCATTGGTAGTTGCTCCTAGAAGACTGTTGCCTCTCCTTTAATCTGTCGAGGACTTGCCATAGTTGTGCTGTCAGCCTGAAATGGTGACAAGTATCCAATGTCATCAGCATGCTGGTGCAATGAAACTTAAGCTGCCTCATTTGCTCTCCTTCCCGTAGATTATTTTAGTTCCCCGCGTCAGTCTTTGGAGCAGACGTATAAGTTACTCTTCCCTGTAGAACCTCTGTAACAAAGACATCCCTCATGAGTGCTTGGCTTTCTGAAGTCGGTGTGTATTCAGTTTCTGGACCAATGTGGATCAAAAGCTGGTCAATGCTTCTGAGGTTTGATGTGTTCCTCTCATTTTTTGACAAGCATGCAGGTGCATTTGTCAGTGTGTATGACACTTAGACCAGAGTGTAGAAAACATGCCATGGAACGGTTTTCAGTTGTTAATTAGGACTAGTACTTCTTTTGCATAGCATGCTCAATTGTTTTAAAAATTAGAGCAGAGTTGAACAGAAGAAATAATGTTCTGCAGGAGAACATCTCTGAGAAGGATTCGCTGACTCAAAAGCTGTGATGTGACTTGTACAATTGCTCTGTAGGTAAATACTGGTTACAAGGGAGCTGTGGGAGACTGTGTACAGCAGCTTCTGCTAAAATCTTCAGATCCATCACCTCTTGCTTTTATTTCCATCTCTAATCCTTCTCACTTGTGATTCACGGAATGAGTGTTTTCAGCGATTGGTCTGTGTTTTTGTCTTGGCTGCAGCAGTAATGTGACCACAGCAAATTGAGCTGAACGTGTTACTGAACATACAACATGGTTGTAAGTGTCTGAGAGAAGAAAAGCCACTGGATCACATCCTAACCAGAGAAGACAAAGCTAGAAGTAGTTCAAGAGAAGGAGAATGTAGTCTGCATCAGTGTCACGTTGTTTTAATAGTCTTTGACCTATCCTTTTATGACTATCCACAGCATAGTGTATCTTCAGACTTTATTACCCTTGATTGTTTCTTAAAACGTGCTGTTGCTCTTTCTCCCACTGGTACACCTTGTTGTCAGGAAGCTGTGATTTATAAGTACATTATAAATGGTATTAGATAGGATCTATCAGAAGAGGGTTAATAGTCAAGGGAAAAATTACGTAAAAAAAACAGATTGCAAGGAGTATGTGCAGCTGATGGAAATGTCATGAGTGCAGAACTTGTCTGGGATTCATAGATGGTACAGAGTTATTCCCATTCCCATCTAATGTCCTAAAAAGTGGATGCTGACAGCTGAGAAGGGAATCCTGTGACTTGACATACTACTGTACTTTTTATTACACGAGGTTACAATACTTCAACCGTGTGCTAAAGCTTCTAGCAGTAATACTATTCCATTGTGTTGTTTGAAAAGGGAGTCTTCTGTCTTCTGAGCTCTGGAAGTTGGCAAGGGTGAAAATGACAAGAAGGAGGGGAAGCTGTGTCTGTTTCAATTAAAAAAATTTAGTGTTTTAGTACCACAAAGCTGAAACATTAGTCAGACATTCCTGTTGGGAGAACTGACAGGAAATAATATGATTTATGATCTGGGGTATGTCTGCAACATGAAAGGAAGGGAAAAAAAGCATTTGCTGGTTGTGTACTTCTGGCCCTGGATTAATTTATGAAGATATTTTGCTTGAAAACCAACCAGCGACCAAAGGGATCTGATGTGTGATTGCTTCGAATTGCGTAAGTTGAGCAAAGGTTCTATTTTTGGTGTCCCGTCAGTTTTTTTATCTTATATTTCTGTTCTCTGAAAGCTGAGATGCCAGCTTGTACTTCAATGTTCGATAACTTTTCAGATGCCAGTCTTGAGCAAAGCTTGTGCACAAAGCAGCTCGAAGACCTGTATTTCATCTGTTATAACCCAGCTGCGGGGTCCTGACAACAGTGTCATTTCAGGGCCGAACATGGGCAACACAGGCCAAATAATCAATGCTCTTACTACATGTGTGGCTTTTTTACCTTTATCCTAACTACTGAAGTAATTTTTAGGTCACCCGGTTCTTCTCACCTGACATCACAGATGGGAAAGGGCATAGGTAGCACAATCATGCCTTGAATAGAAGTGGTGCCTTTGGTTTGCTGACAGGACAGATTTGGTGGCCGAAGTGGCTTATTTCTCAGAAAGGGCTAAAAGAGGGAGAAGCTACCACTGCAGTAGCACTGAGCTGCCTCAGCTGGTTTCTCTTGGTTCAGGAGTTAGCTCAGAGTAGTGTTAATATAGAAATGCAATACAGAAGTGAAACCAGCCTGGTTTTCTTTTTGAAGGAACTGCCTAACTCTGTTTATACTTGGCAATTATCATAGTTAAATCAGCAGGAGTTATCGGAACAAAGCTGGCAAGACCAGGGAATTAAATCTGCGGGTCCTTGTGATAAATAGAAGCAAATTCCTGCTGACTGTAAGGCTGGGAGCTTTAAATGAAATCTTTTACCTCCCTTTTCCAAGTTCGTGTAAACCCTCTTGAAACCTGGAGTATAGGTTAAGTCTCAGGTAACTAGCAACAGGGAGTTGTCAAAACTTGTGCATAAAGGCTGTGGGTTTCTGTAAGTGTATATAGTGAAACACAAGTGTAAAGACGTTTAAAGAGAGAAGTGCAAAATACTTGTAGGTAGTAACTCATCGGATTGCTAGCATCTATCAGATGTGAAAAGAGAAAGACAAGCATAGCTTCTCTGAAGTGTTACCGGTTCTGCTAGCGACACCNGATCTTCAAGAGGCTTTGGGTATGCATCTTGGCTTATAATAACCTCATTTATCAGGTGACAATTCTGTGCGAAACCTAATGCAAACGTGATACGGTTTTATTACCTTAGTCTGGCAGAGCCTATTTGGGTGCCATGAACTGTAACAGCTGCAGGAGTTTACTTGCAGGTTTGTACTGTCTTGGGTCAGCTCCTGTTGCCTGGTGTTAGCAGTGTCCAGTATCCTGGGCTGGGGACCATTAACAAATGCCAGCTATTCCTGTGCCCTGTCTGCCCTCATCCTAAGGAGCTCTGTGCTTTTGAGGACGTGAGGAGTGGGAGTCAAAAGGAAGTTCAGCATTTTGCCTGTTTCAGTTTTTGCAGTTTGCATCCTCTTTCATAGTAGCTGCATACACATACAAGGTCGGAAGAGTCCCTTGCTCTTAAAATGAATGACAGTGACCATAGCACGCCCTTGTTTCAGGTGTTAAAAATGGAAACACATTGTTTTACTACACAATCTAAAAACACACCGTATCAAAAATGCCTGAACAAAACCTATAGTAACTTCTTGGGGTTTCTTGTTTGTGTGTTCTGCATTGAATGACATCTGCCCATACTCAGCCTTTGAACAGTATTGCTTACCGTAGGGATGGAATTAAAGTATACAACTGTGCCTCTGTACAACTACACATTTATACAACTCTGTACAACTTTTCAGTGTCATCTGTTTTAATTTGAGCCTCAACACAGAGTGCCAAGATGACCAGAGACCTGAGGCTGTTCTGAGAGGATTTCTCTTTTAGAAATACACGAATTACAGCGGAGAGACTGAAGCAGAGAGCAGATGCAGGCAAAGGAAGCTAAACAAACACAACTGCTCCTGTAGACATATTCATAACATTTTCCCCTGGGGTAGTACCATGGGAATGCTAGAGCAGATGCTTAAGTGGAGATTCTAGATAGCCAAACAACTTTAGAGGAAACTTATGAAGGAGCTTTCATCTAAGCTAATATTTTCAGTCTTTGAGATTGCTATGATCTCTAAATCCTTGAGTGACTTGAGCTGTAATAAAACTTCATTTAGAGTTTCTGTCTGAAATCCCTACTCCACAGGAGCTCTGTGCTGGAGGAAACAGAGGAATGGTGGAAAACGGCCTCATATCAAGTAAACACTAAGCTCATTAAGTCCTGCAACCTCAAAGAGCTTGGCTTCGAGAGCAGCCCAGACTGAGACACAGCCTGTCTAATCACCTTCTCAGTGAGCAGGGGTTTATAAGCCTCTTCGTGTCTAAAGGCAAGAATTCTGTAGATATGTTTTGTCTGGAGATCTGTTAAGCAGCCATGTCTTCAGTATGCAGTGTTACAAGAGAATTAAGCAAATGGAAATCCAGAGCAGGGGAAGTTAAGAGAAGTAGGCTGGGTCAGCTGTAGTGAGGTAGGTGACATATGTCCCAAGTTTCCAAAGAACACCTTCCTCTTACACTGGTGGTATGAAGGCTTTTTGGGATTTTTAAGTGCCACTAATAATGTGCCACTCTCAAAATAGCAGTAGTAGTAGTTCCCTGGAAGTGTTCACTCTTCAATAAAGTCAGGGAACCGTGTGCTGCTGGTTTTGGTACCTTGCATGTGGTTCCTGTCTCTTCGTATGTCAGTACCTACAGCTACTCTAGATGCTCCAGCTGGGGCGGAGGTCTGGCACCAGAGGATGTAGCTGACCACAGGCCTAGTTTTGAAAACCTCACCTACAATGAAAGAACCAGAAACAAAAGATACTGATAGAGTATTTGTTCAGTCCTGAAATAGGACGTATCAGATGTATCCAATACCACGAGGTACCACTATGCTTTGTAATCTCTGTGCTTTGTATTGCCTTTTGGACTGTGCCAGCATGGATTTATGCTGGATTAAAGTGACTGTATAACCACAGATTCAGGGACAGAAATACAGCAGAACCCGTCTTTATTTCAGTGCTTTAAGAGATCTTCTGGCAAGCCGCTTAATTATTTAAATGCTCTGCAGGAAAACTGAAGAGTCCTGCTGCTCAGCCTTGCCTTTACCTCTTCGGTACAAGAAAAATATACTGTTAGTATGTTTTTGTTTTTCCATTGCACACAGCCATGTATGCCAGCCATGTCTGAACTCCTTTGAGAATCTTTACCTTAAACAGACTTGTTCATGTCTTTTTGCAGTTGTTATTGAATATGTTGTTATAAAAATGGTCAGTTCAAGTTCTTTTGGTTAATCCATAAAACAGTGCAAATGCAGATACTTCTTCATTCAGTGTAGTATTTAAAAATTGTTGCATTGTAAAACACTTACTCTGGGGTTGCAGCTTTAGTGATGGTTTTTAACATCATCTTTCCCTGGGCTTTTTTGTGTATTAAACAATTATAGCTGGTGGAGGAGGACGGAGCACTTCCATAAGTGTTCCCACGATCCTAAAGTGAGGAGTGTGACCTTGTGACCGTGTGCCAGCTTTCCTTCCTCGACATGAGAGATAGTGGGAGGTAAAGACAATACTTGGTAAGAAAGATCCCCTACCTGAGCTTGGCTGCTGGAGCTGGGCAGGCGTAGGCTGTCTAAATACTGTCTTCCTCTGGGGCCTGAAAGGTTGGTAGCAAAAAGTGAGTAGTTTTCACTTCCCCTGAACATCTAAGGAAGAGAAGTAGAAAGTTTTGAAAATCTTGGCCATCGCTTTTGTGCATGAATGTGATGATAGTCTGTTCAGCAATTGATTTGTGATTGCTTTCCAAGATAAATAACTTCACTGTAGACTCATTTCAGCCAAGGATTTGCTTGTCTTGTTAGCCAAGTAAAGAGCACGAGGAGGTTTATGTATGTTACTTGAATGTGTCCTCCTTCAATGGCAACAGGTGACTGTCACAAACTCCTGTGCTTGGTGTCCGTGCATCCTGCTTTCCAGGCTGAAGGTCCGATCTTCAGGAGATGATTGCAGATACATGGCGGTTGGTGCCTAACTGTCAGTAGAGCTGGAGTAGTTTGCAAAGATGATGTCCTGTAACATAAACTGTATGAGAAATACATAATCTCCCCAGACCAGGCTGAGTTGCTGACTGTAAAATATTTATCTTTTGATAGTGAATGGGTAGCACCTTTTAAGAACAACTTTCATGATGGGTGTCTGCTAAAAAGAGAGCTCCCCTCTTTCCTCATTTGCTAGGGTATAGCTTAATTGCAGGAAACTTTGCTTCCTGTTTCTCCCTGACCTGGGAGCTGCTGCTTGAACAATGGGATAATGTAGCTGCTTTAATTTTGAAGCCTTGCTTAAATAAAACTTTTGGAGCTTGGCAGAACACAGAAAGGAGAAATCAAAGCCAAGCTTGTTGTATATGGGTGGCTAGAAATTGCAAAGACAAAAGGGGAAGGAAAGAAGCAGTGAAAGCAAACTGGCGATGCTTCAGCTGCCTGGTGGCCTGCTGCTCAAAGTAGCTCGTGCAGATCTGGGGTACTGTTAGGCTTGCAGGAGAGTCTCTGCTTCTGTCTGTTGGGGAGAAGGAGAGCTAAAGGTTATATCAAGAACATGGTTCAGCTCATCAAGCGTCTGTGCGTTTGTTGCACATTTTCTGTCTCTGAAGTGAAGTTCAAGGGGTTTTTTGTGTCAGAATTGGATGTGAGACCAGCTGCAATAAGCCCTTTGGAGTATGTTGCTGTGATCTCAAAATAATGAAAGTCTGATTTCTCAGATGCAGGCAGCTTTTGGTGTGTGTTTTGTAGCAAGAAAGAAATAATGAATCATACTTTGTGTGCACATTTCATTCTGGTTTTTTTGATGAAGCTGATGGAGGGGGAGAGTGCTGTGTGTTGGAACAGAATTTGTCTTGGATACTAGTTATCTCAAGCTGAATGGCATGATACAAATGAGGAAGTGTTAAAACTGCAATTTTCAGTTGCCTAACCCAGATTATTATTGACGTAGCATGGAAAAACAATGCATTAAATATTTGCACAAATGTTGGAAGCAGTTATTGGTGAGGTAAGGACTGGACTCCTTTCCATCAACAGCTTGATGTTAGATTGGCGGCACGACACCAGTCAAAGCTACGCTCTTAAATCCGTAGTCTAGAACACTTTTTGCAATACTAAGTTAACAATCTGCGATCTGAACTTTGTTGAAATCTGTTCATATTAATACAAAACATGCTGCTGCTAAGAATTAGAAACTGTCTTTCATATCAGAGGAGTCAGCAAGCACTGCCGTTCTTGTGTGTGTGTGTGGACATGATGTATTACCTGTACATGTTATGACGGAGGGATGCTCTTGTTTCTGCAGAGTGACCAGCAGCTGGATTGTGCCTTGGATTTGATGAGGCGTCTGCCTCCGCAGCAGATAGAGAAGAATCTCAGTGACCTCATTGACTTGGTGAGTATCTGATGCTGTGACCAAGTAACAGCTGAGTCCTGGGTGTAACGACGATCTGGTATGTAAGAACATTTTCTGAAGCATCTCGGAGGTGTGGTGATTTGTTTCTCTCCTTGTCTTTTGGCAAGGTTGAAGAATACAGCAATTGCCCAGATAATGTCAGGAATCTGCATGCTTATTTTGGGTGAGCCAAACAGGTACTGCATGCTTTTGGATGAAGGGTCATTAGCAGCTTTCTTAATGAAGTCATCACCAGTTTGGAGGCTGCTGTTTAGTACAAGTAATTTGGAACAGTTCATAGAAGGTCCCTGCATGCCCTTGTACGTGTGTATTGTCTCCTGATAAAGCACCTGCCTGTTTGTAGTTTGACACAGGACTCGTGCCGTAGGTGCGGTGGGTGTGCTATGGCACATGCTTCAAAGACGTTGCTGAGACAGAATATGTCAGAACTCTGGGGTTCTGGGGAACACCCAAATCTATTTGTTATTTATGCTATGTCAGGAATTCTGCAGTCCAGTGAGTGGCCAGAAGAAGCCCTGGCCATCCATCTCGTGCCTGATGCCTGTTTTCTGCCTGCCCCTGAAACATTTGTTTTCCTTCTGTGAGCTGCTAATGAAGAAAACTAGCTTAAGAAGGATGCGTGTGCTCATTACGGGTGTCATAGGATTTAGTTGCACGTGCTGTGATGCACAATTGGGCTAGAGTAGGCTAGCTAGTGTCAACTGTCCCTGAAAACAGTGTGTGGCACGGATTTAATCTGTAGAGAACCTACTGTATGGGCAGCTGGGAAAGTGTGTTTCTGTTGTCCAGCCTAAATATGTGGCTTATTTCTGACCTAAGCTTGTAAATTTTTGCAGACAGAGGACACGGAGGCTGGAGCAGTGCCGTTAGACCTTTCAATTCAGCCTTTCCTCTTATCTATAGAAAGAAGTACATCCCTCTTCTGTGGCAGGTCTGAATTTTACGCATGATGCTGACAGACCGTATCCGAGAGACCCTGAAAACCTGATGGTTCTGCACATAGCAGCTATTTGAACTAGTACCTCTTAATTTGTTTAAATTATGTCTGAGCTGTTTGTCATATTTGTGTGCAGAAGAGCAGCTGCTTGCCAGGTAAAAGTTTAGTTGAGGAGGTCTGTTCCTAGGTGGTATTGGAGCTGGGCTTAGTGAGCTTGGGAGGAGTCCCATGGTCAGAAAGTTGTGGCTGACTTACATTTATCAAGCTCTACTTAAATACTGCTTTTAGTTACATAAGCCAAGGTACAGGTAAGAAAGCTCTGTGCGTCAGGAAAGAAATTATTCCCTGCGGGAAGGGATTATTTCTCTTTCTTGAAACCATTTAGTAATTGGCTACATCTGTGCCACCAAAACTCTTGGCAGCCTAAAGCATCGCTTTTGTGGCTGTTGCTGGAGGTAGGACACAGAATAAGTAAATCATTGATATGATCTGGTGTGACACGGTTGGTTTTCTGATGAAATTTGGGGGACTGAACGGATATCGGGGTTTGAGCAGCTTCAAGGACCATGCAAAACAATGAGTTGTTTGGGGAGCTATGGTAAGCTTGACTGTATAATTGGTATGAGGTTTTTTTAATGACTCAGAAAATTGCTGGTTACCTCTAAATGTTGGAATTACTTTTGGATGGTGCTCATTAGTGCTCTACATGCTTTCCATCAGCAACGCGCTCACTGGGCTTCTTTTCATATTGCAAGTGTAACATGAAACAGACCAGTTTGGTGCTCATTAGAAGGAGGATCTGTGTGATTCCCACACTAGTCATTGCAGTCCCTTCTCTGGGGTGGAGATGAAATAGTTTGTTATATCCAGTATGATGTCTTTGTTGTTGAGGCATCCGTAGACCTCTTCTGCAGCCACTCTCAGCCTGATGTCTGCGCGACTGAAGTCTACACTCTAGCTAGACAAGAGCAGTGTATACACTGCCACCTGTAATAGTTCCAAAAACATCATAAGCCAGACTCAGGCAAACAGTTTTTTGACCTTTTTTGGAAAGTTTCATCCAAATCTTTACAGCTGATGTTTTAATTGTGTTTCCTGTGCTGTTACCAGACAATAACCTCCTTGAAGTAAAAGGTCAGACTCCAAATGCACGACGAGCTTGAGCAGGTTCATTAAATTTGTGATAGAATTATAGAAGATGGCACCCTGACTTCCTGCTTCCTTTGTGCTTGGTTTCCTTGCTTCATTGCACTGCCATGCTGGAGCAGACATGAAGTAGAGGCCCGTGTTTTGTTTTGTTTTTTTTTCATTGTGAAGCATAGGTTGTTACTTGAACACTGCTTGTAGCTCAGCTTTCTGTAGTTTTTCTTCAGAAATTGATCTCCAGACTCATGACCGTAGCTACTAATTTTATGCTTGCTTAAGATCCATTGAAAGGAGGTGAAGATGACTTTGAAATATCTTTGTAGGCAAAAAAGTTGCCAAAACTACTATAGTGAGAAGCTGATGTCTACTTCCTAGGCTTGTATTCCTGCTGAGAAGGATAACAGCACTAAGTTCCCTCCCTGAGGTCCCTTTTACTCTGTCAAAGCCGCTGCTTTTTAATGAAGGAGCATTGTGGTGCCAACAGGAGTACATGGAATACGTTCAAGGCTGTGTGTTACTGCCCCCAGGTGTTGGGCTGACAAGAGAAAGGGTTGAAACTTGAACATGAAGTCAAAGGGTGGGTGGAATAAGAGGATTTTTGGGTCACTGGCCCTTATCAGACCAGACACTTTTCATTCATTAGCAAAACAGTTTGTGGTTTGCCCTTATACCACATCTGTTTTTGCATTTTTCAAACTGCCGAGTCTTCAATTAGAGTTCATTAGAGACCTTGTCAATCATGGTACTCCAGAAGTCCTGCCTGAAAGAAGCTGTGCGTGGTGCTGGTAATGTGCTTTGGCACAGAATGCTCTGGTTGGAATTCAGTTAGTCATTATTTGCAAATAGGCTACTCGGAGGCTGTCAAAATGTGCAAGAGGACTTATAAATCTCTACAAGTAAAGTTTAGTGTAGGCCCATACCTTTTTAAGGACCATTAATTTAAATTAGGATAATTTTCCATGGAAATTGGGGTAACTGAAGCCTTGGAGCATCTACCTGTTAGCCAAGTCCGAACTAAAGCAGTTGCTGTAAGAGGAGTGCTAAAGGGGATTGCACTGCTCTGACGTGGAGTTGTTGTGAAGATACGCCATGTGATAGCACTTGTAACATTAACACAGATTTTAATTGTGTAGCATAAATACTTTCACCTCCTTACTGCCTCACATCGTCCAGAAGTTGCTGCTGTTGATAACTGTGTTGCTTATAGAAGCCAGTTGTGAATCACATCTGTTCTCATCACTTGCCAAAAGGACAATATTAAGGGTATTTTCTGGATGGAAATGTTTCTTATATCAGTTAAGAGTGAAGTCTTGTTTTGGCTCATGGAAATCAGAGTGGCATGAAGTGAGGAAGCTGATAGAGCTTGCTTCTGAGTGGCTAAATGGTTTATACTGAAAGATCAGAAAAATTGGAGAGGATTGTCCTTCTGCTTCCTTTCTCTTAAGAGAAGTTGTACATTAAGTCAGTACCCATGTACTTGTAGCTGTGCTCTTTCCAAGAGCAGCCCTGAAGGAAGGCATCACCTTCCCAGGACACCTTGGCAGCGCACACAGTGGGGTGGCTGAGTCATAGCTGGGGTCACAGCCTCCGAATCCTTTTGGGGTTTTTTGCTAGACAGCTTCACTGAGGTGTTTTAGAGGGGTGCATCTCTGGGAAAGGTGGACGATGGATTTATTGTGCTCAGTAAGGGGTCTGTGACAGGATTGTCCTGATGGCTTTGGCTGGAGTATGGAAGTTGGTGTGCCCTCAATCTTGGTAAAGTTAAGCAGGTTACTTCTGCGAGTATGAGTTTCCTACGGAGTGTTTAATTTGGATGTTTGCCTGTATGTATATAATATAAATTAGATGAAAAAGTCTAGGTGACTTTTCAGAAAAATCAGATGGCTGGCAGAAAGAAGGGAATGGAGAATCATCCTTACAAAACTGACACACAGAATGGACAAGCAGACTCGCCAGGAGAGTGGGGTTTTCTCACAGCCACAACTTTCTTCCTCTCTTCTCCCAGTAAGACTGATATTCAGATAATACTCAATTTATTCCGAAAAGTAACAGCTTTCTTGAAGTACAGAATGAAGCTATGCTGCCATGGAAGAATTACAGCTAGAGTTCTTTCTAGATATAGCAGTCAGTAACTTTACTGATTATTTTTCAAGGCTCTGTTTGCAATTAAAGATCTGAGAGGTGATCATCTTTGCTTCCTCCTCACAGGACAATGCTTAAGTACATTTAGCAGAATGTGTTACTTTTTAGAAAGTCCCAGAGTGATGAATTTAAAAGTGTTTTTTGAACAATATTCAGGACCTTGCTTCATGTAGCTAGTGTGCTTCCAGGCAAGTCTCAAGTCAGCTTGCATGCCTTTAGTAACTGAAGATATATGAAGCTAGAGAATTTATCCCCAGGAAAACAGCATTGCTTGGGCTGCACAGATCATAAAGAACATGAGAATGTGACTGGAGCTTTGTGTAGTGTGAGTCCAAGAGCCTAAGTATGCAGTATAGAGGCAAAAGATAAAATAATTGAATGCAGATGTCCAGCTGAACATCTAACGAGGGTGGAAGATGTTTAAAAACAAAATCAGACCCCATGACAACTTAGAAACAAAAGGGTGGAAGCAGAAGTGCATTGACAGCCTCGTGGTCTCAAAGCAGAGTGTTTGACCTGCTGTTCTTCCTGCACTTATTGACCGGTGTGATAGGCTCTAAGCCACCAGCAGCCAGGCTGGTTTCTAATGCAAGGATTAATGGCTAAAGAAAGGGGCTCCGGCTCTTTGAATTAATTTATCGTTGTTGAGAGCCAGTTTTCCATTTGGTGAGTGGCTGTAAGCAGAAGCCTTTCCAGCTAGAAAAGATTACCTCTGGATATCTTGATAGTAATTGGAGATAGCAATTAATATATGTAAATTGTTAATGTGATGCTTGGCTTAGAGCTAGTGACCCCACTTACTTGCATGAGATATAAAAGTGAATTTCATTTCTGGCTTCGTATTCACTTACTCTTTTTCTTTTTAAGCCTAAACTGTGTCTTGTTTTTCTTCCAGGCTCCTGCCACTGCACTGCTGGTGTTAGAGACCCTTAAAAAGTCTGTTAAAATATCTGTCTAAAGGACTGGGGGGGG
>Ga0065711_1039595_pt1 | contig 17677 bp, 11 predicted proteins | sample Hoacrofraction12_FD_59098 | JGI IMG/M metagenome (GOLD analysis project Ga0065711, IMG submission 59098) | Hoatzin crop microbial communities from Cojedes, Venezuela - Epithelial fraction 12 v2 (version 2) | ecosystem: Host-associated > Birds > Digestive system > Esophagus > Crop | place...
TTTTTTCCCCCCCCCCCCCAATTTCACTTCCTTCCTACCACTATTTCAGATGTTACAAAGACTCAAAAAAGAAGGAAATGCTTTTGGCAGCATAGTCTTAGCTGAGAAGCAGATTTATCCTCCTTGCTTTTGGGCTAATACTATGGCTCTGTGACTTCCAGTTATTCGGGGGATCCTTAGCTACACATTATTTGGCTACTTTTTCTCCTAAAACATAGTCAGCCACTACTCATCCTCAGCTGTCAGTGGCATTCAATTAACCTGTGTGCTAATTCCTACAAGCCTGTCCCTTATAAAGTGGAAAAAACCCCATCACTTACTAAGCTCAGCCCTTGTGCATTGCCTGAGGTACCATGAAGGACAGTAACAACAGTGTGAACCAAAACCTTGAGTTCAAGCTGAAAGAGTCCCTGGTAAGCACCAGGAATCCTCACGGCCACAGAGCGGCTGTGCTCAGGAGGCCCGTGCTCCCCAGCCTCTGCCATAAGGATCTTAAGTAACGAGGAAATGCTGGGAGCTCCTGGGAGGATGTTTCTGACTTCTTATCTGTGGTATTATTTATTGTTGGTTTTAAATTTCTGGCCACGCTGCAACACTGTGCAACTCCCTCATGACTTACAAATGCACTACTGTGTTCTACCCCCAGGCTTAGACTGGGACAGCATTTCAGAGTGTGTAGAATGGATGGCTCCCTTCGTGAGTGTGGCAAAAAAAGTCCCAGTGAAGCTGAAGAACTTTCAGAAGGTTGCAGCAGAAGATCGACACAATATCCAGACACACACAAATTACTTGGAGATGCTGGTAGGTGGTTTGTGGATTGGCAGCGTGCATTACCCTCCTGAGGCCAAACACCTTCCTGCTCGCACCTGGCCTGGCTGGCCTCCACCGGCCTGGTCAGTGGTGCCCAGCCTTTTGGTTCTTGCTCCTGCTTGGCGGTGCTGTAAACTGAAGGTGTTTTACCGTAACACCTGCAGGCCACAAGCAAAGCCATGGATTAGAACAAATAATGATCTTCACGCTGTTGTGTAACATCACCTTTTTATTCAGTATCCTAACTCTGGAGTACTGGAATTGTACTAGCAGGGTGACGAAGCACTGCTGAGTACTAGTGAAACAAAAAAGTAGAACTTGTCACCGGTATTAACTGTTGTCTTCCTCCCCCGATACACAGGAAGAAGTTAACAGTGGAGCAGCATCTACTGCCCCTGGTCAGCTCTCACCCGTGTCAACAGGAGGAATAATAACCCCTCCCAAAAGTACAGAGAAGAAATGAAATGTGGCCAACAAACGGTGTGAACAGTTTCAGAAACCGGACTTGGTGCTTCAGAACAAGACCACACTAAAGGTGATTCAAGAGCTGGTCAGCAGAAGACGCATCAAACAGAACAGCAGATGGAAACTGAGACTGGCGTCCTCCTACAGACTTGACAAAAGATTTAGACCAAGCACCCCTCTGTGCCACCGCAGGAGCCTGGACTGCTTTGGTCCCTTCTCAGACATGACTTAGGTCAGCGCTGACCATTCCTAACTTATGAATTTCCAGAACTTTTTAAACACTGCTGAGTGGCAACGTTTGCCCACTCAGGTTACATGTCAAACTTGCTTTAACTTGGGCTAGCCATACAGGACAGAAAAACGTGACAGCTTGTACATATTACCTCCTCTTGACTTGTGGGTTTTGTTTTGTGTCTTTTCTCGGTGAGGTCAGAGCTTAGGGCCTGTCAGTTCGTCAGCCCTGAGCTCAGGTGCAGTATTACAGTGGTCAGCGGGGAACAGTTTACTTTTCTGAAACCACTCTGCCCTTGCATGACGGCATCACCAGCCCTGTATCAAACTCCAGCTCCACAGGAGGCTGAGGAATTCAAGATGGCCCTTTAGGGCCGCCCTAAACTTCAGTTCTAGTCTAGCACTGACCTCAGGGAAGAGTACAAGCGAAGAACCTGCTGCTGAAGAACCGCAACTGGAAGAAGTGCACTCCTGGAAGGAAGGAGTTCTCTGTTACAAGACACAGCCACCAACTTTTAACAGGAACGAACACAACAACAGGAGAGGGTATGGAAAAAAGTGAGCCGCTGGTACTCTACAACCACTCAAAGCCATAGGAACAGTATTTTAAACTAACTGTGGAGCTGTGTTATGTTAACAGCATTAACTACTGTGTTTTCCTTGGAATGTTCTCTACCTCTGAATCACTTTGGTGATGAAGGGACAGATGGGTATCGGTCCTCCTCCCTCTTTCGCGATGCTCCGACCTGTGCCCCACATCCAGGGACGAGTTTCACATGATGCTCCAGTGCAGCTGCGTGGCCGGCTCCACGGCAGGTGCCACCCATGCCCACAGTAAACGTACGCTCTTAGCAAACTTGAATTCCTGCCTTCTTCAAACAAGCCATCGTGGAACTAGCTGAAGTTGCTTCCAGCCTTCTATACAGTTTGTAAAAATAAGGGGTTTATTATAAGATTTCATCTATTTTTAAGAAGGATACTAGACTGTAAATGTTCTATAAAAATTTAAATGAATTTAAAAAATAATAAAGTCTTGAAAGATTTTTCCACTTCTGCACATTTTATAGTAGTCTTCCAGCATTAGCCTAGAAGTAAAGTTTTGCCATTGCTTGAAGAAACTTCTTTTTTCTTCTCTGCGCAGCAAGCTGTAGGACTTCCTCGGGATTACTGGCATTCAGCTCTGTCTGGCCAATGGCTTTGATCTGGAACAAAAGAGGAGACAGCGCTGGCAACAGCCCTTCCAGCAAAGCTGTTTCACTACCAGGCGTTCTCAGCACTAGCTCGATGGGCGCTTTCTTTCTGTAACATGCTGTGCTACGTCACCCCACCCCTAAACCAAGAACTGTGCATCAGCACCCAGCCTCTGTTAGAAATGACATGACAAAATTAAAACTGGAAGTGGTGACTCTTTCTAAAGATGGTCTCTGTGGAGGGGGAAAGGCACACCAAGGAGCTCCCTCTGCCTCCAGGCACCCTGCCTCAACTTACCGCTATCTGCCGCTTGTCTGTCTCGCCTCTTTTGTGGTGGAGATCTGAGGGTGAGTCAAGGAAAGGTACTTGGGTAGGAAAAGGACTTCTTCCAGCCATGAACAGCCCATGTGAGCTCTCTGTAGTGGCAGCGTAGGGAAAGGATACATGTCAGATACTCCAAGATGGTGACATCCCAGATGTATTCGTAGTAGGAATCCATGGCGTCGTGACTGAGAGAGAACACAGGTCAGAGTACCCAACACATTCACGTACTGTGCACGCACATTTATAAACACTGTTGTAACATTTACCTGTTCTGTTCCTGCAGTGCCTTAAACGCAGTTTTATAGTCTACTTCTCTGAGGAACTGGCATAAAATGGCTACCTGTAAGGAAGGACTCGCAGGTGATTGCCACAGCCTTACCTCCCCACAAACCGACACCTTCCACAGAACCCCCCGGTCACCCCTCCCTGTGCCTAGACCCAATCCAGCGCTCGTCTGCACAGCAAGCGAGTTCTGAGCAACTGAACCTCGAGGACACATGCAACTCATTCTGAAATATCAACACTAGTAGCTAACAGGAACAAAAATGGTTTTTACTCACGTCTGAAGGGCTTCCAGGTTTCTAAATGCATTTAATAGCTCTTAAAGTCAGCCTAATGTCAGCCTTGCTACTTCCTGGAGAATGAACAATCCCACGGCACAACACCGGCCACCCATGGTTATCATGATGAACACAGCCGGGTTCCCAACACCACCCCACAGACACCACACTCTCCCTCAACTATACCAAAGAAAAAAAAAAACATCTCTATCCCAAGAGAAAAATAGGACAAAAAACCCCAGACTATTTCTACTTTTGACAACATTTCCAAGCATGTATTTATTTACTTACTAATTTGGGTCCTCTTAATGTCCTAGAAGCAACAGTAACTACAACAAAACCTATTTAATCGCAGATTGCATTGAGAAGGAAAGCTGGATTTGGCTTTACTTTTCAGAAAGTTCTCCTCCCACTTATAACATCAAAACATTTCTAAACTGATGTTTTACTTGATGCCATGTTCCACCTCTTACCTGGGTGTGACAGTTGAGTAAAGAACAACACTTGATCATCCTTTTAATCACCTACAGAAGGGTTAAAAACACAAACAGGATTATTTTTTTTTTCCTCCCCATATACAAAGGTGCAGCTAACTATGTACATCCTTCTAACCCCCCCTCCCGGATTCCTGGGGCTCAGTACACCCACTGAAGCAACTGAGCTTCCATCACTTTGGAGACTTCGCCAGGGTACGACGTGTGCTACAGAAGCAAGCACTGTGGTTCTGCAACAAGAGCCGGGCTGTGCTCTGCTAAAGGGCTTCGCCTCCATCTGCTGCGCCCACAGAAGAGGCCTGACCTGGGTGGGAACAGCACATGGAGTGGGCTCGGGGACGGCAGCTCTGGCACCCAGGCAGGCCTGTGCGAGTGAGCAGCAGAGCTGCCAGGCCACGGCACGGTGGCCCCAGCCGGGACTCCCGCACTGCTGCAGCCTGCCACAAGGCACAGCTTGGACTGGGATGTGAGCGGCCAGGATCCCAGGCAAAGAAGCTCTCACCTGCCGTACGAACAGGAACATGAAAGGAGCAGCAGTGGGACAGTGTGTGAAAACAAGCTCCTTCCCTGGGCCTACTGAAACGCGGCATACAAGTAACACAGCGGTTTCCTAATGAGTAGGACAAATGCCTGGATAAAGGTTAAAGTGGCTGCAAGATCCCACTGGAACACGCTTTGGCTGGGATCGAAGATCCCTCCCAGCACACAGTTACCAAGGTGTTCTCGCTCACGGCCCACTTGCAGGTGACAAGCCACTTGTCACACCGACCTGCAGAGTACACAGGTACACACTTTGTACAGTGCCACACTCGCGGCATGCCCTGACAGTGGCAAGCTGCAGTCCTACCCATCTCTGGATAATCTTGCACAGCGCTGCGATGCAGCTCTGCCCGCTGTCAGAGTCGGGAAAAAAAAATACCAGCGCATGTGTGAAAAGCAGCCAGTGTTGCCTGAACCTCACTGGTAATGTGACCCACGCCCCCACCCCTCACCTGTGTTAGCCAGAGCAGGCAGTATTTCAGAAGCATTTAGGCCACACATTTCTGCTCGTCTGCACCATGGGTGGGAGCAAGTAGGCTCCGTCGGTGCGACACCAGCACCAGCAGCACAGTGGGAGCCGGACGTTCCCACCAGCCGGAGGCTCAGGCCAGGGCTGCAGCACAGCCAGGAGGCAGAGCGATTCCCGCAGCGCTGCCCGGGCTGGTCCACACGCCCGGTGCCACACGGCATGGGACAGCCCCGCAGGGACAAGCTAGGGGATTACCACACCATGCGGTGATGGGTGCACGACAGGCTTTTTCATTTGCTACCGCGCTGGAGTCCAGCACCAGCGCTTTCCCAGCTGGCAGCTCTGCCCGATCAGTCTCTGCAAGCCAACAGCAAAGCCTTCTGCGCTTCAGCAAAGGAGAAGCTTCAGATTTTCTATGGCTTTCAAGCAACAAGCAAGGAAAAATGGATCTATGAGGATTCATATCCCTAAATGCATCAAGATATAAAATCTTACAGGCTACAGGGACATGTGCATGTTTAGCAGTGCTGTCACTACAGCAAATGAGGATGCTGACTGAATCCAAAGAGAGATTTCTGTACATCTAAACCCCATTGTAACTCACCTGGTCTGTGTACACATCGGGTGGTACCATCTTATTAAAGAAGTCAGAGCATGCAGCTCCTGCCTGTAGATAATAGTGAAGTGCTGCTGAATACTGATTCGTTGCTGCAGTGGAAAAAAGCAAAATAAGGTCTTAAAAGTAAGCACAGCAGTTATTTCTAAGACTCAGATCAATTGTTTACAGAGCTACTCAGACATACGTATCTCCTAGCTGAATTCCACTGGGAAAGTGCCTTGCATGTCATTGTTTCAAAAGCACAGATACACAGGAGGTGATGAAACAGTGACAGACAGAGAACTACACAATTGGAAAAACTAGCAACACAGGCAAAGTTCTGTCTTTTGAGAATTACTTTTTACTTTTCAGGTACTTGATCTTAAATCCATCAACCTTAGAGCAAAAAAGGAGTTTGCCTTCACCGAACTTAGCAGGCAGGTGGTAGTGAAGGAGTTGAGCTGGCGCGAGTCAGAGCGGGCCAGCTGATGCCGCCAGACCCGTCTCAGGGCTCAGCACCAGCTTTACTCCCAGATGTGACGGCAGCCTTCAGGGGCTCTGTGGCGAGAGCACCCTGCTTGTCCACGCTGCTTCTGAAATACAGACCTGCCACGTGCCAGGAGCACGCCAGCTGCTGCTCTTTCAGGTACCAGCTTCTGAGGTTCCCTGCACAAACACTCTCCCCTCTGGGACGCTGCTCCACTTTATACGAGCAGTAAGTACTGCCGGTGTATAACCTTGAATCACTCTCCCATATACAAGGTGACAGCCCTAACCACTGGGTTAAGACCCCTTCCCCTCGCCCCAAGGGTTATAAAGCATCTTCTAGTCAAATCTGTCCCCTTTGAAAGCAACAGTCTGGGATTTCTGCACTACATCTTACTGTACACCACAGACATCCATCCAGTCCAAAAAAAAAGAGATTTGGAAACATGCACCTTGCCTCCTGCAGCAGCCCAAAGCGCCAGCAAGTAGATGGCAGTGGCACCGCACATGTCCTGTTTTATTGCCAGCAAAGAACAATCTGGCTTAAACGCCGAGTTTCACTAGCGTGGTCTCCACAGATCATTTCAGTGAAAGAAATGCCCAGCTACCTCTGAGGATGGCTATGGCCATATCCTTCTTTAGCACCTACACCAGGTAGTACTGTGCTTGTCTGGCTACCTTCTGAAAGCTCATTCTTCAGCGCCTGCCTCTGCACTCTCTTTACTCACACCCTAACGCCAGCCCCAGGAACTGACTCCGCCCTGGGGAATGATTCTACAAAGCACAGTATCACACAGGCTGGGCAAGATTTCCCCAGGCAGCTGCTGCCCTGGTACAGGCTGGGTGAGTGCCAGGTGCCCAGAATCTAAAGCGCTTTATGTCCCAGTTCTGCTGGCTGCTGGCTGCTCTCAGCCGGGAGCGAAGATAAATACTGGGGAAGTGGCACGTGAGGACAGAGCGACGGGACAGAGCTTCACACCGATATCAGATCGGGAGTTCATACTTCCTTGTTTACAAATCCTAGATACTTCCTTATATAAAATACAGATCTTCTCCACTCTGCTCGTCTTCTGCTCCAGTGAAGCTGATCTCCACATTTAGAAGCAAATGCTACCCATACAACTTTCCGTTCACTTAATAAACGACTCAGATATTAGGGGTTTGCATAATTCTACCACTTGAGGACCAACTGCACCCACAAAAAAAGTGAAGTTTATGATGACTCTTACAGTAAAGTTTCCCTTACCCTAAAAAGCAAGTCCACATGACCCACCAAAAGCTCAGTCTCTCTGCCTCCCAGCCAAATTCACCTACACTATTGCACCTACAGATCTGAAACTCATGTATCACTTAAGCTTCTTTTCCTAAGAGGAAACACAAGGAGGGTTATGTCAGGTGAATCTCAGAGGAGCAAGGTACCCCCACACACATGCTAAAAATAGACATAGGTTTCACTTACCAAAATAAATATCTGCCTGAATAATTAACCAGAAGTGGTTGTTTGCGTTGATGGTCAATGCATAGCTGACTAGCTCTTTCACTGTAACAGCCACAGCTTCAAAGTCCACTGATTGAAGACTGAAGGAAAAAAGGAAGAGAAATAATTTCCAAATGATTGTTCTGTTTGTTTAAACACTGATCTGATTTCACATCTAGTTTAAGTCCAAAGCATCTTGCATTAAGTGTCAAGCGAAAATAACTCCAGGACAGGTTTAGTGTTGCCTAGGACAGCTGTGGAATTGTTTCCGTACAGTACAGCTGGCAGAACAAATACAGCCTGCACAGACTCAGACAGAAAGCCGGAACTTTATCTGGGGCTGACTCGACAAAGGGGTTCTCTGCAAGAATGTGTGTTCTCAGTTTCAGGAAGTTTGAAGACAACACCTGAAGCCACTACAAATTTATCACAGCACCTGCACAAATGGCCACAGACAACAAACTCTGGAAACTTGTGGAACCAGCTGGGAATGACCTGGCACATTGCTAGGGCAGCCTTTCCCAAAGCTCGTGTGGAACCTCCATTTTTAAAAAGATGTTTTTTTCTCACCCTACTGCTGAATTCTAGTAACCTTGAAAACGACTTTCTTCTGCTTAACCTTATACTTACATTGCACTCCACATCAGTAACTATGAGACTATTCAATCAGAGCAATTAAGGACAGATTAACCACACTGAGATTACATGTGCTCTCTCACAAGAGTCATCTCTCCTGATGCATACTGGGAATCGGAAACAGTGAGATTCTACCCTCACAGAGCCTTAAACTTCACTGTAGAAGTAGTTCAATCCAGCCAGAACAAATCCATACATAACCATATGCCACTTAGTATTTTGGCAATTATTCAAACACACCTCCAAAAATATTAGTCATTTTGTATCAAAACATTCTGTAGTTCATATAGTTACGTATCCCTCGGTAAAGCACACAAGTGAAGCCTCCTCCAGTTTCTTGCACCTGAATCTCCATCAGGACATCAAATTAGAGCAGAAACCTCCGAGCAATCAGACCAATCTGCCCGCAAACAGAACGGGGTCAGCGATGCCCTTACATGGCAGAAATCACACTAACACACAGTAACTGAGACACCGTAACTGGAACCAAACATGTATTTTGAAAACTGTATTTTTAATTGTCATCTTACTTGGGGATGGATGAGGGCCAGATGGAAATGTGCTCTGCTGCAATATCATTCACAATGTCTTCCTAAGAGAAGAAAGATGGTAAGAGACATTACAAAGAAACATTTCAAGAAAACCATGTAAGATGTTTATCACTTATACTAACCCGAACATTGTGGAGCTTGACAAACAGGGACAATATTGTGGTTAAAACCAATGGTTCCTGTAAGGGGGAAAAAAAAAACACACCAAAAATAAGGTATTCTCATGAACCAGCACAACTCCACTTTCTTTCTTTCCTAAGCTCTAAAGCTATGTAAGAACTTCTGGCATCATTGTAATTTCCTATTGCAATAGGGCAGTATTTTGTCAAGAATCCTGCAACACAGGAATACTGTGAGAAAATTTCTGTACAAAGTCTTTAATTCGCATAACTGCTTGGATAGAAACTTCACTTTGGGTTTACACTTATTTATAGAATGAGAGAATGGTTTGGATTGGAAGAGACCTTCTGGATCATCTCATTCCAACCCCCCTGCCATGGGCAGGGACACTTCCACCAGACCAGGGTGCTCAGAGCCCCATCCAGCCTGGCCTTGAACACTGCCAGGGAGGGGGCAGCCACAGCTTCTCTGGGAAACCTGTGCCAGTGCCTCATCACCCTCACAGTAAAGAATTTCTTCCTTATATCCAGTCTGAATCTTTCAGCTTGAAGCCACTCATAGAATCATCGAATGCTGTGGGTTGGAAGGGACCTTTAGAGGTCACCTAGCCCAACTCCCCTGCAGTGAGCAGGGACATCTTCAACTACACCAGGTTGCTCAGAGCCCTGCCCAACCTGGCCTTGAATGTTTCCAGGGATGGGGCCTCCACTACCTCTCTGGGCAACCTGTTCCAGTGTTTTACCACCCTCATCATAAAAATTTCTTCCTTATATCTAGTTTAAATCTACCCTCCCTTAGTCTAAAACCATCATTCCTTGTCCTGTCACAACAGGTCCTGCCAAAAAGTTTGTTCCCCATCTTTCTCACAAGCCCCCTTCAAGTACTGAAAGGCTGCTCTAAGGTCTCCCTGCAGCTTTCTCTTCTCCAGGCTGAACAGCCCCAGCTCTCTCGGCCTTTCCTCATAGGAGATGTGCCCCATTCATTGGATCACTTTTGTGGCCTCCTCTGGACCCGCTCCAACACATCCATGTCCTTCCTGTGCTGAGGGCTCCAGAGCTGGATGCAGGACTCCAGGTGGGCTCTCACCAAAGCAGAGCAGAGGGGCAGAGTCCCCTCCCTCGACCTGCTGGCCACGCTGCTTTGGATGCAGCCCAGGGTACGGCTGGCCTTCTGGGCTGCGAGCGCACATTGCCGGGTCATGTTGAGCTTCTCATTAGGCAGCACCCCCAAGTCCTTCTCCTCAGGGCTGCTCTCAATCCATTCCCTGCCTGGCCCGTATTTGTGCTTAGGATTGCCCCAAATTACAGTGTCTCTGTGGCTAATGCCTAGTCTTAAGCTTCAGCGAGGCATGTTACAACTTTCTATACATTTATAAACCCACAAGGTATAAAACAATCTCCCTTCCTCTTACTTCCGCTGCTCAGTTATGAATCAAGTAGCAGCTTCCTTCTCCCTCCAAGAGGAATGCTTTGCTTTGTGATAGCTAGAATAAAATGAACTTCATGATAGCTGAATAAAATATACTCCTAATGTTAACTGATCTCAGAATTCAGTTTGGTTTTTTTTACAAGCTATTCCATGCTGCTGTATGGCAGGTATAGCAAACTCTGGAGTTCTTCAGCCATATAAACCATCTGTGTAGCTATCATATTTTTTGAATTTAACAGGAAAAGCCCAGAAAAATATCACATCAAAAGAAAGTTCGGGTTGCAAACACATTCTCAAGACCATAACAACTTACCCGAAGCTTTTTGATGAAGGCCACCAATTCACTCCTAAATTAGGACACAAATACTCTGGTAAGTAATCATCCACAGCAAAGAATAAATGCAAACTTCATACACTGGAAACAAAAGTCAGTAAAGCTTCTTCACCTCTGAGTTTACAAATGCAGGGTATATAAGTGAAAACACTCAAGCAGGTCATTCACTTTTAACACAATTACTGGCAAGTTTTACTTCTACATTTAAAACAGGTTAAATAACAGGTATCTGTTATTCCATCAAGCCATGAAAGGCATGAAAAATCACTTTGTAGTAAGTCAACCACTGACTCCAAAAGGCAAACCGATTGAACTATACTGTAATTCTCCAAGCTAGGATTGCAACAACGACCTACAGGCTTCCAGAAGAGGGTACGCTGTGAGCATTTATAATGTATGTCGATTTCCTTGTCCTGCCACATCAGAAATTGTCACCGCAGGACAATCCAGACAAGCACAGCCTGTTTGGAAAAGGTTTCACTGCTACTTTTTCCATAACAACAACAGGGCCACTGCCCTTTACTGTCTGAATCAGAGGTGTCAGAAAAGGTTCAGCGTCCTAGAGTACACCTGTCCTGCCTCCTTCTCCTTGCCAGAGCATACAGCTGAAACCTACCCCAAGCACGTACCCTCCTCCACCCATCCCACAGCAGCGCAACCAAAAGCAGCTGGCCTTTAGGCACACATTAACCTGATTAGCTCAAGAAAGGCAAAGACACAGTCAGTAGTTTGACAAGGACACCTTTTCCAAGTTTTTAACATGGAAAGCTGTTCAATATAATTATACATTCCAGAATTTACCATTATAGGCAACTTCTAATCAGGCTTGGACTTGAGAACAGGCTGAAAATACTTACTGAGCGGACAAGTCAGAGCGCCCTGAATCAATCAATCAGTTAAGGCTCAGGCTGGCAGAGGTCAGGTAACCAACAGTGAAATGACTCCCATCAACAGTATTGTCTTCCTTTCCCTCCCCCCAGGGGCTCAGCTGACCTAGAATTTCATTTCAAGATTGAGTAACATCTAGCTTTAGATTCAGAAACCTAAAGCTACGTGTAGACACCTGTGCTGTGAGCTAGGTGTTTAACACAGCTACAAAAGCAGTTAACTGGTACAGTCAGTGGAGCCTGCAGAGCAATTCTACTCAAGGTACAGCAGACAACCTGCAGTCGGCCAGCTGAACTGCCCTCCAGATGCCACTGACTTTATGGGAAGACCTACACTGATTGTAACGGGAGCACAGGCACACGTGCTTCGGCGTCCGCGTGTTGACCCGAGTCCCACACACCCCTTTTCTCTCTCTCAAAAGTGAACACATCACTGCTAACACCCAGCGTCGCCAGTCAGCAGACTGTTCACTCGGTAGAGATTTTCAGCTGCTTCCCCCACTTCCATAGTGGAATTCTGGCAATTCTTGAAGGGAACATGGGGTCAAATATACGGTTCAAACAATCTTGAAAAATAATTTAAGAAAACACACCTGTACATAATGCCCAGCGTAGACTCCCTGTGTTTTATCAAACTCACTCTGCCATCATTCCCCCGTTTGTGCTGGTTGGATACGCTGCAGATTTGTACGACGACCTCCCAAAGGTCTTTAGCTGTCCGTCTACTTTCTTTGGGACCTGGAAGTTCCTTGCATGTGGCAGCCAGCAACTGTCCCAGCTATGCAATGCAAGAGGAAAAAAAAATACAGTAACTACAGCTTCTCTCAGTACTGACTACTGCAAAGGAATTATCGGCATATAAAATGCCTAAGCAAGCGATTTTAAGCTACAAACTACAAAGCAATGTGAGTAAACTTTGCAGCAGACGACACTGACAAGGAACCTGGGAGACATGAATTAAACAACAGAGAATTTTTCCCTTTGTTAGTCTCCTTAGGGTATATTTCACTGCTATAGGATACAGAAAACAAGCTTTACTTAAACATATTGCAAAAAACCTAAAAAACATAAAATACAGTTTTACAAAGACAGGCTTCCTAGAACACCCTTAACTTTCATACAGTAATTAATCTGAACTAAAACCACGACCCTCTGCTATATGGAAGAATCTGAGCCTCAAGATGGAAATTAGGAAATACCACTTGTAAGCAGAACAGGCCAAAAATCAATCTGTCCTTAACATGAGCTGCATTCAGCTTCATCGCCTGATTGTGAAACAGAAACATTGCTGTAAAACCATTCTGAAATCAAAGTTTCAAAAAAGGCAGTGCTTGAACGTCTCCAGAAATTCAACACTGGTGTTGGGTTCAAAAATGGAACCATCACAGCGCATGTGGAAGTCAGGAACAGAAAAACAACCTGACATGAAGCCCAAGATCTGTACACTTCTCATACCTCCTACATGAAGCTCGGCTGAGTCCCAGCAGAGAGGAGAGTACTTTATGGAAGTGCTAGAGCGTTTCAATCAGCTTCTGGATCACAGCCACAAATGCCTGATGCTTATGGAGCCAACCTCAGCTGGCAGCCAACAATGGCTAAGATGCAGTTTGTGTCACCTGTTCTTGCAGCACAGCCTTCTGCGTCTTTTGCCAACCGTCAAGCACACTTGTTGCTTAGCCCTGCTGTCTTCTATACCAGACTTCATTCATTATAGCCACAAAACCCAACACTCTCGACAGGAGGCTACACGCTTTTAAAAGCACACAAGACTTCAACAGGAAGAATTCAATTACAGCCCAAGAAAGCTTTGAGACTGAGCACTCGGTACCTTCACATAAGGATTAGTCTGGACCAGCGGTAATGGAACTTGCATGGTCAAATACTCATTCTCACGCCAGTTTAACAGGAAGGCAACACATTCTTCAGCTATAACTTGTCGAAGAGGAATATCTGGAAGAAAAGGCATTCTTTGCTTAACTTTTTTTTTTTTTTTTTGAGAAAACACCGCGTCATATGAAAACAAGCAAACCTATTCCCTCTAGTTATCTACTTCTGTTCCGTATCTATCACAGAAGAACCCAATGCTTAGCCCTACAGGACACTTCACCTCTAAAAATTAGGAGCACGAACACAGCCTCCTCCAACCACAACAGCACTACACAAGTCCCTCAGTGTGAGACCACAGGGACTGCTCTAACAACTAGCAAAACTCTACAGGTAAAAATGCAGACATGTTTATCCTGTTTAAGTCCTTGAGTGGCACTACACAGAAACTGTCAGTGTTTAGAAACATATAGGCATCATGACTTTGCTGTTCTTATTTCCAGCTTTTAAAACCTAACCAAGCTTCTAAAGACTCGCTAAAACCAGTGTACACCTTCATTACTGTTTTTTCAATTGCACACCTAAACGGTACATCTACAATACAGAGTTGTTGTTTTTTTTTTTTGTCTTTCTCTCAAGCTTTGTGCCTTACTGCATCCCAGGGAAGACAGCAATGTACTTACCTGGTACTCTCATTTCCAAATATCCTCGGACTCTGCTTATAAGATCAGATGGAGGACGTTCTCCAGAAGCACCAGGTCCAGCTTCATGCGTGTACATGTCCAAAAGCAGCATTTCATTCAGCATGACTTGACGCAGTTTGGGAGAAAACTCCGTCACGAGCTCCAAGCAAGCAGCAAAAAGCTGTTTTGCATGGACAAAATCCTGCAATAAAGAGGTTCCTACAATTAACGATTCCTAATGGATTTATAAGGGAAAAGACTCAGAGTTAAAGTGCTGTTCAGCTCTATTCTTGCTGAACCAACTTCGGCATCCATTATCATTAGCACTGCTCAAGCATCTCACAAATACTATTTACCTTTCTGAATCCTTTGGACTTGCTATTAAGCCTAACAGTTCCAACAGTTCCAGATTTTTCAAACGAAACAAGAAGTTTAAGCAAAAAGTCACCAGAAATAACTACCAGCATATTTACCTTGTAACCTAGCAAACTACAATTGACTGCTGTCAATTACAAGGCAAATAAAACAGCATTCCAATAAATTCCTTACGTAAAATAGTTAGTCAAAAGAACAGCACTTCATATCAGTAAGTCACATCACTGCTGGCTTTAGATGCAACATGATTTAGGACATCATAATCAGAACTTCGTAGGAATAAAACTATCTCCAGGCCCAACTCACTGGAAAGCCATTATCCTTGCTCTACTGATCGAACCTTGAGAGACAGAAATATTCAACCATTACATGACACACGGAGCTTGCTACCACACCTCCCTCACCTCCCATTTTTTCAGTTCTTTTTCTCAAGAGGGCTTTCTATATTTTCAGTGTTGTTAAAATTCTGTTGTCCAAACTCACCAGTACCCTCAGATGGCTTGCTCACCTTAATTGCACAGCAGTGTAATCCCTTCGCCATAAGGATGTAGACCAAATCCCTAGTCAGATTGTCTTTAATTCCTAAAATAACATTGCCGTAAACATTTGGTACTTCCCACTGGGAGAGAAATACACAGGACATTTGCACAGAAACAGGTTTTAGAATTCACATCACTACTTAAAACTTTAAAAACAAAACACAGATATTGAAAATGATTGACATGTAAGTGCCAACTCCTTCATTTTTGCATCTAATCAGAAGTAATGTACTGCTCATATAGAAGTACAATGAAAACAGCTAGCTACCCTACTTTGTTCATACTCTGAATATGCAATAATTGGGAGGGGGGAAAAAAAACCCAAAAGAGACAAGAAATTCTTACTTCAAAAAAACCCTCTTCTTGCCTCCTGCTCCCAGCTTTTAATGACAGGAATTTAAACTCCAATAATATTTCTAACTGGTCAGAACACCGAAGGAAAAAGTTACGGAAATTTGTCTTCTCAGAGGGAAAGCTTTTGATACAGGCAGTAATTCCTTAAAATGAAGGTTATATGTCTTGTTGTAATACTTTCCACAGAGGATGTGAATTTAGATATATATCTTCATTCTTACTAAACCACCACTATGCAGGGGGAGGGGAGGAGACATCACATTGAGGACCTAAGACAAAATGTTTACAGTATGATACCTAACCAGTCCTTTCATTACACTCTCTCACAACCATACAAAATAAATTACCTTATTTGAAACTGTCCAGAATTGGCGTTCTGAAGTCATACCATGCAACTCAATTAAGATCTGCCGAATCCTCCAAGGATCTACTGACAATATGAGCTGATGTTCAAGCTGGCCAATGTTGACACTTGCTGAAGCTAGAAGAAAAGCAATCAGACCTCCTGCACATTCCTCCTTCATGGAGATGCTTACACTTCTTTAGAATATAACACTGTAAACATAACAGAATAAGAACTGCAAAACACCAATGCTTTCATAGGCCCCATACATCCTTCCGTGCCCTTCCACAAACACCTTGTGACAGCTTCCCAGCTCCCCTGACCTCAAGTGCTGCTTGCAGTGCCCCCTTTTCTCAAATCAGCAGCTCTGAGTATTTCCTAACTCTTGCTACAGTGAAGTAACAGGTTCAAGGTCTGCACAAAAAAAAGCGTTCCTATACCGCCTTAGTGAAAATACGTATTTTCACAACCAGCTTAAGTCAACACAAGACTGTATGAGAGCTGAAAAGCTACATTTCTTTCCAACTCCAGTCGCTATCTGGCACCTCTTACGTTAGCTTTGACTTGTGCAGCTGCACAGCCAGCCAACTATATCTGGGAAATGAACTGGCCAAAAAGATCTGGGTGTCACTTTGGTAGGTTTAAAACTTCATCCAGATGCTAGCCTTGGTCCAGCTCACCACAGACACACAAGCATTAGTGCTGGTGTAAGTCCAGAGGCAGGGTGCCCTGCCTGGGAACAGCTGCCACAGCCAGATTTGGTTCAAACCAGCTGCTACACCTGTCCCCAACTTGGGTCAGCTAGGACACATTCGTTTGAGCATATCCATTATACTCTGCTGAGATACAAGCAAATAACAGCCACCTTGAAACAAGCAGGACATTCACCAACTAAAAGTGAGAACTATTCTTTCTAAGCTTGTTCTGAGAACAGACCCGCACATAGTAACCTCAAGCATGGAAACAGGTAACTGCCTGTATTAAGTTAATGGAAATGCTGGAAAAATCACCTGGGATATCATAAAAAGAAGTCACAGGTTTTGTGCACAGGTTGATTCGAGGAGATCTCTTCCGCATTTGATCAATGAGCAGCTTCCGTTCATCATCTTTCAGCAGTTTTATGAACAGCTCATGAGATGAAATCATGAAGACAAGCTGAAGATCTTCCAAACCCAAACACAAGTTTCTAAACAAATAAAGTTAATACATGAGCAGGAAGAAGCTGCTTATTTTTCCAGTTGTAGGTTCTCACAGCATTTACTGTGCTGTATCACATTACTTACAAAGTGTAAATTCGTGCTATCTGAATATGGGTACATACTTGAGAAACGTTGCCATTTTTCTCTTCAGTTCTTCGGAAGCGCTTTCCAAGTTTATTGATCTGGAACAAACCTGGGAAAGAAAGCAGTAAATAATCACAGAATCACAGAATGTTCGGGGTTGGAAGGGACCTCTGTGGGTCATCTAGTCCAACCCTCCTGCCGAAGCAGGGTCACCTACAGTAGGTTGTAGAGGACCCTGTCCTAATTAAGGACTCCCTTAGAACTCTTAAAATACTTGGTTACAGAGCGCACTACTGCCCAGTTTTCTGACTCACAAGCGGTAACCCTCTCTTTCAAGGGAGGCAACAAAGTTACCTGATAAACACTGTAGCCATCACAGACGGATCACAGTTTCTCGCAAACCGGGCAGAAGACAGGCTGTTGCAGACAACTGCTCTCTTCCCTCAGACACAATTCACATTCATCTTTTCCTATTCCTCCAGTTTTTGGGTGTGCTGACACTGAGTGCCACAGTATCAGTCAGCCTCACAAGCTCATTAAGTACATAACAAAGCCCTTTTACCCAGATTTAGAAAGGAACCAACATTTCTAAGTGCAAAACCATAAGACTCACTAGGAGTAACACGTTTTTTTCAAAAAAACCTTGAAAGAATTTTTTTTTTTTTTTTTTTTTTT
>Ga0065711_1006335_pt1 | contig 17675 bp, 8 predicted proteins | sample Hoacrofraction12_FD_59098 | JGI IMG/M metagenome (GOLD analysis project Ga0065711, IMG submission 59098) | Hoatzin crop microbial communities from Cojedes, Venezuela - Epithelial fraction 12 v2 (version 2) | ecosystem: Host-associated > Birds > Digestive system > Esophagus > Crop | place...
CCCATCTGGAGTACTGTGTCCAGTTCTGGGCTCCCCAGTTCAAGAAAGATGAGGAGCTACTGGAGAGAGTCCAGTGGAGGGCTACGAGGATGATGAGGGGACTGGAGCATTTCTCCTACGAGGAAAGGCTGAGGGAGCTGGGCTTGTTCAGCCTGAAGAAGAGAAGGCTGCGAGGGGACCTTATAAATGCTTATAAATATCTGAAGGGTGAGTCAGGAGGATGGGGCCAGACTCTTTTCAGTGGAGCCCAGTGACAGGACAAGGGGCAATGGGCACAAACTGAAGCATAGGAAGTTCCATCTGAACATGAGGAAGAACTTCTTCCCTCTGAGGATGACGGAGCACTGGAACAGGTTGCCCAGGGCGGTTTTGGAGACTCCTTCTCTGGAGATATTCAAGACCTGCCTGGACGCAGTCCTGTGCAGCCTGCTGTAGGTGACCCTGCTCCAGTAGGGGGATTGGATTGGATTGAATGATCCCCAGAGGTCCCTTCCAACCCCTACCGTTCTGTGATTAGGTGATTCTGTGATACTACACATAAGAAAGGGCAAGATTTAACTCAAGCTGTAGACGTGTGATCTTTCATTACACTTACAGATCATGGAAAGAAACATGCATTTTGAATTGTTTAGACTCTCTTAGATGTTTCTCTTACGATGAGATGAATTGCGTTTAAGTTATCATTCTCCTCCCCCAGTGACAAAGGGAATGCAGGGTAATTAGTTGAGATTTGAACCCCTAAAGTTTAAGTCGATAAATGAAGGCAGATGAATCCTCCACAAAATGACGAAGTCAAACTTAAATTCCTTGTCCTTCAAAAGTGAAAATATTACATTGATTTTTTTGTCAGAGATTTTGACTGAACACACACATCAACTAATATTTCTGTTGTAAAACTGTGACCAGCTGTATTATCAGCATTACTGTTCATCTTTTTATTCCTGAGTAACCTGGGTCTAGCAAGAATGGCACTAATATGAGCCGAGAGTCTTGCTGTAGAGCTTCCCACTTGTGCACGTACCCTTGTGAGGGTTTGTTTACTGAGCCTTAAAGTGCTGATGAAATCATGGAGGAAGGACATCTTTTCTTCTAGCTTGGCAAAGTGATATCCCTCATGGTCAGATGCTGCTTAGAGTGCTTATAATGGAGAGATGATACAAAATGCTAATTCATCCCTCCCCTTGCCTAGGGGATATAATTTCTGATTACTTAAATTATGAGAGCAGAGTGAATGACGTTTTGATTCTCATATACTGATGTTTTGCAAAAATTAGTATATTTTGCATAAATACTCCCCTTTAACCTGACCCATTTGCTGAGCTTCAGACACTTTTGAGAACAATTTTGTGATCCTGATCCTTCATTAGCCAAGTTTCGGCTATCAGTAAGTATATACGACATTCAGTGATAGGCAAGATCACGTCATTTTTTCCTGAAAATCAAGTTAACTATGGAGAATCCCTCACCTGCTTTTCTACTGGGCTTTCATTGTTTTGTGAGGTTTTGCGTGTTTTCTAACAGCATCAGAAGGTAAGTTTCACCAGATGTGTTTCAGTGTTTGATATTTAAGCAGCAATGAGTAAATGTGAGCTGTGAAAACATGTAGCTGGAATGTCAGTTTAATTTGTGTCTAGGTTTCCTTGTGTAACACAGTGTATTACCTCTCTCCCCCATCCTCCATATACACCTTCTGTTCTACATTTTCAATACAAAGTCATTCTGCACCCTTGACTGATTACACCCTCTTCACACCCCCAGCCTTCCTTTTTGCTCTCTGTCATGTTCTGCACCTGTATCCACAAACGAGTGTAAAGAGAATATGATTTGTAACCTGGGAAATATTTTTCTGTTAGATAGTTGAACTTGTCAGAAACATTCTTGTAGTAAAATTACCGTATTCATCATGCCTTTGAGTCATCACATGAAGTGAGAGAGATTTGTCCACCTCTGCAGCTTCCTGTTCAACATCTTCTTCTTTAAAAATGGCATCTGCCCAAATGGTCTCCAATTAGTTGGCTAATGTGGCCAGAATTCAGCCATAATATTATGTACTTGCAAAAGCATCTCAGATTAGAATTATGGGAAGAAATAATAGTAAAATGTAGGGTCTTCATGGAGTTCCAAGATGGGACATGATGCAGACAGCAGAGAAAGAGGGCTTTTCTGGTTGGACATAGCACTGGGAGTAGGAAAACTGATGAGGGTCAAGAGACGGCATATTGATTGTAGGTTAGGGAAGCTGCTTTTCAATCATTCTATGAACAAGTTTTTTTGATCAATATGACAGTCTCTGGATTGTGCATGCAAGAGTCTGCACTGAATAAGCACTATTCATGTAGTAACTGAATAAGAATATTCAGGTTCTGTGTTTTTGTTTCTGTTTATTCCCTTAGACACACTCAGAATATTTTCCAGAGACTCAAGTAAACTGGTATCCTACTGTGGTAACCAAAAAAAAGAAAATATGAAAAAAAAATAGTCAAATTAGCTATATTTAAACCATAAGATTAACAAGTTCACCACAGAAAATCAAAAGGTAAAAACAGAGCAAGGGGCTAGATTTCATGATTCCTCTTATATCCAAATCATGTCGTTTTAGAGTTCTCTCTGTTTCTTACTAAAACAGGGAAGGTTTCACAGCTACCCTAGGAAAATCTTGGATATTTACAAGTTATTTACTTAGTCTGCAAATCCTTATGCTAATGAAGACTGTAAGAGCCTTCTCCAATAATTCTACTCTTTTTCTTCATAGCCTTAAATGAGTGTCGTGTCTACCAAAACAGGAATAAGGGTCTGGCATACAACTCCACTGATTCCAGAAAATATTTTTTGAGCAATAAGAACCAGCAAAAAAGGTGCTCCAACTCACTGTCCTGTGATTTTTGACACAGGGCTTGGCAGGTAGACAGAAAGAGTTTGCAGGGGGTATCAATTTGTTTTGACCAAAAAATAGACTTCTTCCTTTGTTTTCAGAAGAATAAATACCAAATTTCTCAATTTGATCCAAAATGGTGTCTTTTGTTCACTTTTGAAATTATGTAACTATTTTAACTGAACTCTTAAAAGTCAGAACAGTTTATGAAAGATAACTGCTGTGTTGAAGCAAAAAGTGGAAAAGTTTCCCTCCTAAAGATAGCAGAATTAATACGGGAAATTTCTCACCACCCCTGATTATCCACTGAATTCAATCCATTTTCCTTTCTAGAACTGTAAACTTGAGAGGTTTCCTATTCTTCAATGAAGTTTTACCACATCTGTCTTTAACAGCTGAGGGAACATGAATCAGAAACTATTAGGAAATTAGTTTTTAAAACACCCAGTCAAGGCTAAGAGATACCCAAGTCACAACAGTCCATATCTGAGCCTTTCCACTTCATGGGAACCATCATTAGCAGCCTCAGTGGAAGGGAATACAATCCTGAACTATTCCTTCCATCTTTGGCTGAAAACTGAGTGCAGTGGAAAAGCTTACTTGAAAGTACTTGTTCTACAGTCATTTCTTGGAGCAAGAGGGGAGCCAGGATTTGGAGACTGGGACCTTCCAACACAACTATATACTGTGTTTGCTTTTGCAGCTAAATTTTTTTTTTTTGCATCCTCCTGCATCTTTTATTTTCCTTTTTAATGAAACTATCAATTAGGCAGATGAAGCAAAAACAGCATAATAGAAATAGTGAAGTTTTCAAATTCTTTAGTAAAGGATATACTTCCTTAGGGACTTGGCATAAAACCTTTCTGGTTTTCAGAAATATGAAGGTTATTAACTATTTCTTGCCTCCGTGTAGCCATATAAGTTTTTCCACTAGCAAGAGCTGGAGTAGTAAACTCACTGACTCACAGCTGGCAGAGGATAAATGTTTTAAGGTCCTGAACTGTGACAACTCTGCTTTTGTGACTGATGGCTCCATGGTAACTACAGCCAGCAAAAGATGAATGCACATTCTTTTTTGCTGAGTGTCTTTATAGAAGTGCATGGAGATGACACAGAAGTGAGTAGGATTGACGCAGTGGTCTACTGAATATTAAAACTGCTTTGAAAAGCTGTGGGGAAATCTTGATCTAACAGAAGGTATTGGAACGGTTCCTCTGTGACATAATGGAGTCAGGATTTCATCTTGTAGAAGGCAGAAGAGACGGTTTCCTTGCTGTAAATATTTTATTTTATTCTATAAATTCAACTGCAAAGATATACGTTTTTGCTTCAGGTCTGTAGCAGTATCCAAGAACTATAGAAAAATAATTTTCCATTTTCTTTTTACTTTTATTTTCTGGTTTTGTCTGCTCAGACTTGGCAATGATGAACACAAAAATCAAATATAAAGCAAATGGAGATGATGAAAATGACCAGAGAATATCAAAATATTAACATTCTAAATCTGAGGTCTTTCATTCTCTCCTACTTTTTCTCAATGCATGTATTTTAAGGTCCTATGGCATTGCTACGGTCAGCAGGGCCCAGACCTCCCACACAACCCACACTGTACTAGCTCATCCAGAAAGTCCTTCAGTGAAAGAAAATTTTCTGCTAAACATATTTCATTCTCAGGCTCAATTCCTGTGTCAGTCAGTGCACATTTTCTGTTGGTGACTCCTTCAGAATGGGATTTAGGGACATCACCAACTCCAACTAGCTTTTAGTTCTTATAAGCTTATTGAGATGTGTAGTGTTTTGTTAGTTTTGACCACCTTATTGTCATCACAATAATGCCACATACAGCTCTATCTCCCACCCTTCCACTTCTGATTACACTAAAATGCACTGCAGGCAGTAATCACACCTTCCTTATTAAGGCCCCATTCACTGCCAAGCAGATAATTCCATATGGCAATTCAGTTAATCAAGTTTCAGGGAGAACTGAGCCAGCAAGTCTACTAAGGAGTCAAGGAAGCCCTATGGTTCCCAAACTCTCTATAATAAATGTTGCTGATGTCTTAGAAGGACAAATTCTGGTACAGAACATCTAATATACGGCACACACTAAGGAGCTGGATTTGCCATAACAAAAGACAAAATACTTCTATTAGCTGCCTAAGCATACAGGTTCTCAAGTGACTTCTTAATAGATTTCCCAGAAGACATGCTCAGAGACCTGACATGGCTTCTAATAAAGCTTATCTTACACTGCTTATATGCCATTTAATTTGCATTCTTAATTCAGTATGGGTTTCCTGATATCTCAAGTTAAAAGAGTCATGCTGTAGCTCACTGCTGAATCTAAACTATATGGAATTACTTAGTGTAAACAAGCAGTTACGAAAACACAGTTCTCTTCAAGCTATGTATCTATGTGTAAAGTCATGGCTAACAGAAGCACATAGAAAGTGTGAAATATTCATTATACAGATACTCTTGAAGAATCATAAAACTGCATACTCTCAAACTTACTGTTCCCAAAACTTTTGGAAGTGCTGTAGTAAAGATAATCTAACTTAACCTTAGCTGGTTTTATCCTTGCATCTTTGGTTTCATATATTTCAGAAGAAAAGAAAGAGCTGGATCCACTTCACAAGTGCAAGTGTTTGAATCACTGAACATCAAAATGCCCAAGCTCTGACTCTAATTTTTGTTGAATGAGAGTTCCTAGTTCCATACCATCTGCTAGGTTCATCATTTACCAGTCCAAATTAAAGACAAATATTACTAAAAATATTCTCATTGCTAAAGAATATTGAGGAATATTGATTAATGTGGCATACAGTTTGGATATTTTAAACTATTTAGAAGAAACATGTTTGTTTCTGGTTATAGAACAGAGAGCATTTTCTAGCAACAGGAAAAGTTTGTTCTATCTTGCCTGATAATCAAATAAACAAATACACTTCAGAAAATCAAAATCTAAAAATATGAGACCAGAAACTGATCTCTTTTGCAGTGTAAACTCAATTATACATGTATAGTATGCTGCTCCATCATGCAGCATACTAGAATCAATGTACATCCATAATGGCATGTGTATCTGCCCGAATGTACCTGGCAAAAGGAAAGTCTCAGTCTCTTGACTTTTACATTGACTCAAACGTGTTTTTCAGGTACAATGTAATGCCTCCTTGTGTAGATGTACACATACATAAATATATGTATGTCTGCACCTCAAATACAGTGTTCAGTTTTGGGCCCCTCACTACAAGAAGGACTTTAAGTTGCTGGAGCATGTCCAGAGAAGGGCAACGAGGCTGGTGAAGGGTCTAGAGAACAAGTCTTGTGAGGAGTGGCTGAGGGAACTGGGGCTGTTCAGCCTGGAGAACAGGAGGCTGAGGGGGGACCTTATTGCTCTCTACTACTACCTGAAAGGAGGTTGTAGTGAGGCGGGTGTTGGTCTCTTCTCCCAAGTAACTAGCGATAGGATGAGAGGCAACAGCCTCAAGTTGTGTCAGGGGAGGTTTAGATCAGATATTAGGAAAAATTTCTTTTCTCAGAGGGTTGTTAGACATTGGAATAGGCTGCCTGGGGAAGTGCTGGAGTCCCCATCCCTGGAGGAGTTCAAAAAAACTTGTAGATGTGGCACTTCGGGATATGGTTTAGTAGTCTTGGTGGTGTTGGATTGATGGTTGCACTTGATGATCTTAGAGGTCTTTTCCAACCTTAATGATTCTATGATTCTATGATAAAGTTAAAATCCGTTATACACAGATTTAATTATTGCAACACATTATTTTCATGATGAATTAGTGAGCTTTTCCTTTTATATTATTTTAAAGAAAATTTTATATTTTAACAGATTATAGGGATATTAAAATAGATATTCATTCCTTATTTCTCATGTATTAAGTGAACGTTTCTATTACAACAGCTACTTGTAAAATAAATATTAACACCGAGGTTAATTACTTTTTCAGTGCTTAAGCTGAAAAGCAGTGTTTCTAGTTTTAGTTGAAGAAAGCAATGTGTTGTTTTTTTTGAAGCAGACTGATTATTTATACATCCGAATCATTAAAAATTTCCTTGAATATACTGAACAGGTTAAACTGTTTGTCTCCATGGTAACAAAGGTTAATCAGAAAATCATTTAGAGTCATCACCTCAAGTGCATACAAGAAGCACAAACTGAAAACAAACCAGGAACGAATAAATTCAAAAGCAAGTGTAATACTGAGTGACACAAAACCTGATCCACAAAAAGTGTCTACCATTTTGCAGAACCAATTAAAATGAAATTCTTTTTTGGTTTGTTTTATTTTAATAAAGTCTGCTGATATGCATATTTCAGCAACATATATGATCCTATCCGCAACTGCTTCAACTTTCTTAATTTATCCTTAACACATTAATAACTAGTATTGCCAGATCATTGGGCATCTAATTTGGCCCACAATACGTGAAGTACGTACTTTTCTGAGCAGGGGTTGCATAGTCAAATGAGTATTTTTGGAATGGAAGACTTGTTAGGGATCCCTCCTTTCAGGCTGCTTTGGAACTTTTATCTTTTTACAGTATCTAGTAGCTTTACTTCGGAAAATTATTCCATCTCCAGTTGGGCTAAACAGGCCTTTGAAAAATGCTCAAAAAATAAAGTAGAGAGATCCGCAAACACTGTTTTCCTGGTTCTATAAAAACTTGCTTTTTAAACATTGCTGCATTTCGCTGCTTTTCAAGCAGAATTGCTGTCATCCTTTTTCCAACTTCTGTTTGGACAAATTTTATCAGCATGCCAGAATGACAGCTGAACACAAATGGTTTGTCAAAAGACCTCTCTAGTCCACTTCCAGAAGTGTCAGCAAAGCCCTCCACCTATCATACCTGCAGTAAAAAAGAATTCCTAAACAGACATGAGAAGATGAGTTGGAGAAGACCCATAGGAATATCTCCTTCCCCCATATTCACACACTGTCTGAACAGATTCCCTCAGGTACTTTGTCTGTTGCATGAAGAATACCAGAGTGAGATGAGTTATGTTTCCTCCCATCAGTACCTCGGGCTGAGAAGACCACCCCAGGACGACTGTTTGTGCCAGTCATATAGCTTGCATGGCACTGTAACATTAAGGACAGTGGTCAAACTACACTAATGATATTTGATGCGAATGACTAGTGTAGTGTAAAATTTTCTACATGATGCTAGTAACCAGTGTAGTGTAGAATTTGCTACATCTTCTACTTCCGCAGCGAATCATGTTTTTAAAAAATATTATTGAAGAAGACATTATTCAAAAGAAGGTTATTTATAAATGCAGAACACAGAATTATCAGATGCTAAAAATAATACTGCCAATGCAACTTTGCTGCAGGTCTTTGAACATGGGCCTAATTCCTTCCTGCCCATTTCTGTGTTCCCAGTTTTCCAGGAATTCATTCTTTTTCACTGTATATTTACTGACCTGAAAGTATCAAGGATTGAAGCAAGAAAGCTGAGTGATGAGGAATGACAGTATTATTTCCATTACTATGGAACAGAAAGTATAGGAATTTACAGGAAACTTTATTCTCATTTGCAGTATTTGTCATGACTTCTAAAGCAAGAATATTCATGTTACTCATCAAGAAGTACCGAGGAACATCTGAATCTTTTTCATCAATACGGGAGGGAGAGAATGAAAATATCTCCTTCCATAACAGCGAGAAACCACATTTTGGCTACTCCAAGGTGCAGGAGACTAGACAAGGTGTGGTGTTCAAACCCTCCCGCGCAGACAGGCAGAACCCAAAATTATTTCTAAAGCAAGGAGCTGAACTACCTAGAAGTGCACATACCTGACTCTGGTGAGGTGCCGGCAGTGCGGGGCTGCACGGGCCTCTGTGAGGAAAGGTGGTCTGGTTCAGCTGCTTTCACCTGCATGGCGTGGGGTGGGGATGTTGCGGGACTCAGGAGTACGCTTGCGTTCATTCATTAATTCTTGTTTTTTCTAAACTCTAGCTTGATGAGTGTGCTGATTATATATGCCCATATTCATTAGTATTCTTTCTTGTGTGGTGTGAGAAACAGGTAACTGAATTCTAATATAACACATACAATTTATTTATACCCACATTTTCCTGTCTTAAAATAAGTTTTGTCAGCTGATTCCTTCCTTTCTGCAGCAGCCTCAGGTGTAGCGCTCGAATCTTATTACTTGAGTTACTTTAACTTCAGTAATTTAAGCACATAACAGAAATTCCTTATTGTGGTTTTTGGAAATAATGCAGATATTTTTCCAGAAAAGAGATGTCTTCCAAGAAGCCCAATGCAATGTACCTAAACACGGCATTAATCTAAAAATGCAGAACAGCAATCTGCATGCCTTTACACAGTCCTGCAAAAAGGGCTAAAAATCATGAAAATGGTGCAAAAGAGAAACTACTCATTGCTGTTCCTTTGATTTGTTGTCTTTACAAAATGATGGGCTAATTATTTGAATCTATTCCAATATAAATATATATTTTAAAATAAAGTTATTTTCAAAATCCACATTTGAATAGCAGCATAATAAGACAAAAAACTGAGACCCGTTTAATAAGTCTGTAGTCATTAAAAAGAAAGAATAAATTGCATAACAAGTTTTCATGTGGTCTATTCACAGCATGATAATAAAAGAATTAAGAAACTCAAATGTAACATAATTTAAGAATATGGAAATTTGCCTCTCAGGACTAACATATATCACCTCCGTCTCCCATGTTTCTCAGCCTTTTTCAGACCCCAAGTCTTTCTTTTGTGTATCAAGACCTGTAGTTCCACATAGATTTTCCTGTCCAGCTACACTTCCTAAAACTATTATCAGTATGGTAAAGATCACAGTTCCCAGACTGTGAACCCATGACATCTGGTTGTACTTGGGTGGATTTAGTTGAGAAATACATTAAATCTTTTTGAGATGTCAATGGCCAAACCCCAAAATAACTACATGAGGTCCTCCTCAGAGGCAGCTTGCTTACTTCAAGCTAGTATTAGTAGGACACTTATAGGGGGCCAACTCTAACTATAGGTTTGATGAGTGCAGCAGGTGTTTATAAAGTGCTCAAAGTGTCGTGCTTTCCTCAGTACTCCTTGGAGGACTTTTATGTTTTGAACATATGAAACCGAAATATTGACAGGGAAAACCCTGCTCCTACATTTCATGGCAACCAGTAGGACAATGTAACTATTCCCCCTCACCCAAGTCCATAGTCTAGTACTCTAAATTTGATAAGCATTTTGAGACTAAATTATTTAAGAATTTTGAAGAAGTGCAAGTTGATTAAATTTCCACAGTCTTCTATTGTATAGTGAACATTTTAGTTATTCCAGGTCATGTGATAGGGAATGCTATGCCTTTTACTTTTCTGAAGGTTACACTTCCCTTTGAACATTGTGAGTGAAATGCAGTCATAGATGTATTCTATAGGTCTATCCATCTTTTCTCATCCAGAGATGTAAATTCATATGAAGATAAAGATATATGCCAGAATTATAGAAGACAGTGGAGGAAAATGAAATGTCAGATTTTGATGTATATTATTTGATAGTAGCCACCAGTTGCTGCCATTAATTTAACAAGTGATTTTTCTTAGCAACTCTCTGATGTAAAGGGGAAAACTTTGTGTTAGTTCTTTGTGATACGAGCTGCTGAAAACAGAAGGAGAATTTTTGTTTATCTTACTCTTTACAAGTGGAGTTAATTCCTCTAGCTGTCATAATGCTCTTGAGCGGCTCATTAGACTTCAGACCAAAATATGTCAGATGAGAAAGCTATTTAAATGTACAGCTATAGAATAAATCATACTACTTCATTGTTACCTGAATAACATTTCTTCCTTATCTTCCCCCTCCCCCCTTTTTAACTCTTACTTTTTAACATATTATCTGAAGTAATGTGATTTAAATCTCTGGAAAGCAAATATAATTTTGCATACTATAATCTAACAGTTTAAAACCTATAATACATTAACAGTTGTTGAAACTTCCAAAACTATAGCACTATTTCCACAGAAAGTGTTGATTATATACTGTTTTTTGTGGAAGAGCCAGATGATGTGATTTTTCCCACGGATTTTGAGGAGGAGACAGGATCTTTGAATTTTCTAGCTCATGGAAATGCCCAAATGTAGATAGAAGTTTTAGAATTTTTTGTAATTTTCAGAAAGTTTGGCCACTTCAATCCCATTCTGACAGTCAGTGTGCACTGGAAAACAACATAACAGAAACAGCTCCATGACCTAAATGGCTTTCTTGACCACTTGTGATTCCGAATAAGGAAAAAATGTGAGAGGAAGTGAATAAAGGCAAAGCAATCTGTGAAATATGAAATTGTGTTCTCTATGCATTTTATCTATCCATTTGGAAGGACCCCTTTTGTCTACTTTTATGACTTGTGTCAGTAACAGCTGACAGGACCAAAATCTTTCATTGATTTTTTTTCTGAACACAACTTCCATAAAACTAGGAAGTACTATCCTATTTTATAGATAAATCAGTAAAGGACAGGTAGATTAAATGATATGACTATGCAGTATAAGACACCATAGCTGGATGAAATCTGGAATGTTTTCACTTCGGAGTCAACCGTCTTACTCCTTTCTAAGCATCTTCTCTTGCCTGTTTTCCTGTACAGATTAGTATTCCACAGTTATCTATCTTACACCTCTGTTAAGCCACACCTGTGATTCTGAGAGTTCAGTTTATGAGTGGTGCCCACTTATGGGTGGGAGTAGTATGCTGCAGTCACTTTATCCATTTGCTATATCTGACACTGCTCATAATTTATACAAATTACAAGTGATGTAGGAGGGCTGGGGGAACATATGGTTAATTATTTTTTTCCAGACACTCTTTATCTTTTCTCCTAGAGTCATTCTTCACCTACAGAGGGAGCATAAGGACTCTTATTGCAGTGTTTTGTCATATGTGGCAATCATCAGTTCTGTATTTTATTTTTTACCCAAGACGTTTATTTCACTTGTGCATTCTTTAAAATTCTGCACGAATTCCACTTCAACTTATTTGAATTATTGAACCTGCATTTCTATGGCTGGAAGAAATCCAGAAGCAGTACCATCCCAGCACAACAGCACTGAATCTGCCTCTTTGCAACAGATGTGATTCATTAGACTTATCTAATACATGACACAACCTCCCCAAATGGCATGGACATGGCTAAAACATGTAATTTGGGATTAGGAATGAGTGGGCAGAAATTCCTCAAACTGGAAATGCCTGACCTCCTCATAGTGTGGGATGAAAACTATTATTAAATTCTTCCTGAATTATATTCTTTGTGTAATTTCTCTTGCTTATTCATTATTTTTTCACTGATAAACAATTATGTGCATTAGTTCTACACACCATTAAAGAGCTATCAGTCCATTAAATATAGCATGTATCCATGGGGAAAAGGTACAAATTCCTACCAAAAGAGTGGAACCTTGTGTTCAGCCCTCCCAGACAATCTCGTTAATATCGTGATGTTTTCTTTGGAGAATCTATGCCATGCCTTTAATTTCTTGGTCCAATTATTTTTACTTAGAACACATATAAGCTGGTTGGAAATTTTTCATTAGTATCATTTTTTGATAGAAAAGGGAGATTAAAAAATATTTTAAACTTACTTTCTATCTGCCTAAGCCACATTAGAATATTTTGAAATATTTTGTGTCATTTGTCTTCAAGAAAAAAAGTAATTGAGTTTCTTCATCAGCTTATTGCCTTTTTAAGGGGTTATACTTCGGTTTCTGTCCTCGCAGATCAGTCAGGATACCGAGAAGAAAACATGTCACACAATTCAGTGTTGTTTTTCCTCTAATGTGCTTGGAAGAGTAACGGGAATGCAATCATTCGGCATGGGTTCTGGGATATATAGTCAGGCAGCCATCAATCTCTAAAGTTTTGGGATAGTATTACAAAAACATAATTTTGCATTTAATTTAACTGAAAATGAAGATAAGTGAAGTCAGCTAATTAAAGCAAACTAAATTTTGCTTAATTTCCCATTTGGAAATATCAAAACATGCAATTTTAATTTTTTCTAAATCTCCATCCATTCTGGATCAATTGATTTAGATTTTTTATTTCATAAAAATAAAGTCAACTGTCATAATTTCATTCAAAATCTTAAATAATTATAAATTATTCAGGATGAAAAATTCTACTTCTTTTTCACACTGTTGTGTATGAACCTCTTTAAAAATTATGTAGTGAATCCTACAGAAATTTCCTTAATATCCTTTGTGGTATGAAGATACTGGCAACGGTGTTTCATTTCTTACACTGAATGAGGCAGAGGTCCTCTGCAATCAAAGGTTCAATCACTATAAAAGGGGCAAATGGTAGTTTTACAGTTCATCCTAACTGAGGCAGTTCTGACCTTTGGATTAAGAAAAACTACAGAGCTTGTACAGCTGAGTTCTGCTGTCTGTACCTCATTCACCATGAAAATTAATGAGATAGGGTGTACTGATAATAATTTTGCTTCATTAAAGTTGCCTCTGGAGTCTAGGTGTTGCCAAGTTTTTTTAGTGTTTGCTGAATTCTGGGGAAGCTTGGAAATGCTTGGCAGTTTCCTGAGACAACTTTGAAATTGCAGAATGACTGTGAACTAGTGATGAAGGAAATATCTGTGCATCATGATATCAATGCCATGTGACACTTTTCAGAGATTTCTGATACCTTTTATACTGGTTATCTGCTCTTTTCAATATCAGAAACATCATTTTAACAATTTCTGGTCCAAAGAGTTTGACACAAAAGCATGTTTTAAAAGTCTCATATGGGTTGTTATTCTTGAATTGAGACAGTGCACCTTCCCAGGAGATTATTTCAAAGTGATTGAGTCTACTAATCTGCTTCACAAACTCCTTTCTCTTGCAGTTACTGTACTCTTTGAGGGTTTGTTTGCTCAAATTTTTGGAGGTGAATGTGATGGGTGAGACTTTTTGCCAGAGAATATCCAGAAAAAAATCCCAAACTGAGCAAAAATCCACCACTCATATAGCATTAAAGTTATGAGACTTAGGTTACTATTCAACCTCAGAAAAATAACTGTTTAGGGATTATTGCATGCATTTGTTTAAGTGTGATACTTTTTAATAGGATTCCTACAACCTAGCTGTTATGGTCCGGGAAGACCCGAGCAGTAGAGATTCGTTGTTATTTCCAGAGTGAGATTAAGACACAAACGAGGTCAAATGCCGCCTATCAAACAGGTTTACTGAGCACTTATTCAAACGAAAGCACGAAGAAATAGCAATAGGAAAGAAAGGAACAGACAGGAAAGAAAGAAACCTAGCAAGCAGTCGGGATAGAGTTGCAAGAGATAGTCATCACCATGGATCCAGCGGCGTCCTGTTGGTCCGTAGTTTCTGTGTGCATTGGTGGTTGGTGTATTTTTGTCATTTGGTCACACAGTCTTTTATGAGGTGTTTGGGGACACTGTTCCCCAAGCAATAGCATGTACCCCATGTTCCCCCAGTCCCTTGCATGTGTTTTTTTCTCAGTCCTGGCTCCAGCAGATCGGGGAGGGGGTTGCTGTCTAGACACATCCTTGTCTGGTTTGTATTTGGCTGGCCTGCCCAGGGGTCCTGTAGTGAGCTGGGCTGCAAACAAGCTTTGGCTGGCCTGTCAGGAGGTCCTGCAGGAAGCTTTGCAAACAAGATTTGAGACAATTGTCTTAAGCTATGGTCTCAGACACTGATTAATTCTATGTTGTCTTCACTCCCATCCCTCTCTCTCTTGTTCAGTCTTCTCATTTCTCTCCCAAACACCTCCCAGACCTAGAATTCCTTCTGCCAACTACTCATCTGATCTTAGCTTTCATTTACCTGGTGGCTGCCAGGTGTCACCCTTGACCAGCCTCCACTAAATTCCGGTCTCTCTGGTCCCAGTATTCTCTGCATTTCATGTTTCTTGGTCCAGCTGATAGAATTTTATATTTGTCCATTGCCAACAACCTTTATTCCCCAACAGTCTATGTGTATAAGTCTGCCTCCTTACTCTTCACAAGCCTGGCTCTTCTGCTTTCTGTATTTAAATCAGGTTGTCCAGAGAAATTTTGGATGCCCACTCCCTGGAAGCATTCAAGTCCAGGTTGGATGGGGCTTTAAGCAACCTGGTCCAGTGGAAATTGTCCCTGCCCATGGCAGGGGGATTTGAGCTAGATGCTCTGTAAGGTGCCTTCCAACCCAAACCATTCTATGATTCTATGTTTTCTTGGGCAGAGAAGAACAAATGCTGGAAGAATGGAAAAGAAAGGTTCCTTGCTCTCACACAGTGCAGACTCAGCATTGCTAACTGTCTAAGCTCATCTGGGCCTAAGGCTTTAATAATAAAATATGAATTGAAACTTTGGTTATCATAAGCACAGTAAAAGTCATATTGTTGACATAAACGATGTATCTGCTATACAGATTTCAAGTCCCAAGCCTCTATGAATGACAGTTTCACAAACAAAGGTTTATTAATTTGATTCAGCATACGCAAAATGATGAATATGCTTTCTCCTCAGAGGTCAAAGATCTGTTTTGACTTGCTTGTTTTAGAAAAGCTTAGCTTTTGTCAGGCATGCATTGTGGAATGTCCAAAGTTTTGCCTAAGAAGTCAGGGGGTACTACAGAAGTTACCTTTGAATGGCACTCATCCTCAGCAATAGCTGGTGCTAGGAGGTTCAGTATACTAAACTTCATGTCTTCCTTTGGCTATAAAATACTTCAGTAGTTTCTTTCTTTTTTTTCCTAAGATGGCTCCACAAGGGAATAGAAATCGACATTAAAAGTGATTATTGCTGTATTTTAACAGAAGAAAGTCTGATCATCAACAACTCCAGGGAAATGAAGGATTCTGTACAGTATCAGTGTTTAACCACCAATATGCTTGGCAATATGTAAAGCAGAGAGGCTGTTCTTCAGTCTGCATGTGAGTAGCAATATTTTTAGCATGGATATATCAGATATTTGCATTTTTTTATCAGGTTTTAAATTGTACTTTGAATACATTACACAAGAGTTACACTGTCTGCTGTCTTGGTTGGGATGGGATCTCAGGATTAGAAATAAAATGCTTGATGGGAAAGAGTGGTTTTCTGTGGACTTTTGACTTTGAAAACAGAACCATCTAATATGGAAAATAACTCTAGTACATAATCCCAATTGCTGTCCTCTAATGATGTACTTGAGTACTCCTCAATGGTATGTTTCACTGCCAATTTCCTGAAACTTGCATCACTTTGCCAGAGCACCTAAGCAGGAGACAAGGAACTGCAGACTTAGGTACAGAGTTGGATAAACTCCATCTACACTGCAGGATAGTCTGTGTATAACATTGTGTATGTGAGCATTAGGGTAAGGGTGCTGGGCCTGGGGGTGCAGGGCAAGTGAGTGACTGTGTGGAGCTTAGCTGCCAGCCAGGGTCAACCCACCAGAAGAATGCAGAAGTTTTATGAATAAACTTATGCATTATGTTCAAATACATTGGTAGATTGTTTTGATCTCTAACTCCCATGATTCTGGTTACTACAAATTTTCATACCGTAAAGAGTGGATTTAAAAATTAAACTTCGTTATTTTTTTCTCAACTTTGGCTACTTTAGGCATCTCTACACAAGCTAAAAAGGAAACACATCTCTCAAGTGACTTGAAAGTGATAGTAAACTGAAAAAAATACAGTTTCCAAATTGACAAATACAACCTGCCTTTCTGCACAGCAACTGCATTTTTTTTTTTGCCGGGTTCTGCAACCTGTCATTGGAATAGTGTGCCTTAATTTTGATTATGATAGAGGATGTATTTTGTTCTTACCTTTGCCATGTATACAATTTCTGTATTCCATTAGGTCACAAAACAAAATTACTTTTCTCCATCTGTGGATTATTCAGCCTTTCACAAACCTGTCATCTCCTTGGTTATGCTAGGATTTCTCATACTGTTTCCTCCTCCATTCCTGACATCTAGGTATGAATAGCGAATCTTGAAAGATAGGTAGAAAGGAATAGGCTAAATAACGTAAGAAACTGGGTTTAGTAGAACAGTTAATTTTATTAAGATATTGGCTATGAATTGTCATGCTTTCAAAAGGTTGCTTTAAGATTTAAAAAGAAAAGTGCAATTCTAGTTTTTTAAATATAAATTTTCAAATTTTAAATAGACTACATAGCACCTAGCCTTTGTAATAAAACTGCCTTGTATCCTTTAAAGCACATGTGTATTTGTGTGTACAAATGGCCCATTTTTTCTTGGTTATCCATTCATTTTAGCTCTTTTAATCATCAGCTTATGTCTCCTGCCTGTTTGTGGGTTGTGTCCTGGTTTCCTCTCCCTTAGGGTGATGTATAATTCTAGCAAGAGAAAGGTCAAATAGTGATCAGGAGAAGCATAATAACTTCACATATCAATGTTCGTTTCTTCTTTCTTGACAAATGATCACCATTCCTCCTGAAAATTCCCTGCATCACATGGTCCCCTTTGACCTTTCAGTCAATAAATAATGCATTCTCTCTAAAGTAATTGAACTACCTTATTTGGCTGCAAAATCCGTTATACCAGAGAGGGTGATACATAGGACAGTGAAAAATTACATTGTGGAAAGACTCCAGTTTTACTACGGCTTTTGGATGAAGACAGATTTCTTTTTATTATAACCTTGTTTTCTCACTATCCAATAGGTTCATCTGAACCAAACCAAAATAATGAGCATTTGACAGACCAAATGAGATGGTTTCTTTTTATGGATAATTTGCAGAAGTGTCTAGAACCAAAGGATTTTAAATCTGGACACACTTCGGGGGGGGGGGGGGTTT
>Ga0065711_1039596_pt1 | contig 17675 bp, 10 predicted proteins | sample Hoacrofraction12_FD_59098 | JGI IMG/M metagenome (GOLD analysis project Ga0065711, IMG submission 59098) | Hoatzin crop microbial communities from Cojedes, Venezuela - Epithelial fraction 12 v2 (version 2) | ecosystem: Host-associated > Birds > Digestive system > Esophagus > Crop | place...
TCCCGACCCGCCCCCCCCCCTTACCCGCCGCGGTCTCGGTCGCGGCCCCGGTCCCCGAAGCCCCTCATCGCACCCGGAGGGGTGGGTGAAAGGCAGCGGAACGCCGGCCGTGGGGACGGCGAAGGACTGGGGGTACGGGGAGAGGGTCCAGCCAGGGGCGGCTGTGCCTCGGAGGAATCGCTTTGCGCCACCTCGCTTCTTTGGTGGGATACAAAAGGAGAAGAAGTGGTCAGTGGGTCAGAGACCCGCTGGACGTCGGCGGAGGGAACGGCGGGGCTCTCGGTCGACTCCAGGGCCCGTGAAGTGTGGAGACACCAGCGTCTTCTTCCTTCGGGCTCCCGGCACAAAATGGCTGCCGCCGCCTCAACCCGCTTCACTTACGTTACGGGCGGCCCGGCGCTGCGCAAACTGCGGCCCTCGAAAATACCTACGCCTATTCCCGGAAGCCAACTACGCCCTGAGCGCTCTCGGCGAAGCACTGCTCCGCGCGGCAGGCAGGATACGAAAGCTGCGTAGCGTTCTTTACTTGAGCCGGGCTCCCGCGTGGGGGAAGGAGGGAGGAGAGTAACGCTCTCCCTATTCCTCAAAGTCTGTTACGCAAGGAGTCAACCCTGTAACCCCTTCTGGACGGTAAGGAAAACGCAGGCCGAGGCGTACGTTACGTAAGTACACGGCGTACGTAAGTTGCGTAACTCAGGCTGACGTAGGACAGGAGGAGCCCGTGCGTTTTGCGTAAAATTCTTCCGCGGGTTGTGCAGGCAGGGTTGGGGGAGGGTTGGAGGATTATGTTAATTTTGCAGCGTAGTGAGGTTTGGAGAATACGGCCCTTTCGTCTACGGGGCCGCTGGCGCCGTGGCGGGTGGCAGCGGGGCTGAGGAGACAATGGGGGGAGCGTGGGGCGGCGGCGGGGCCCGGCCCGGCTCGGCGGGGAGGGAGCGGCCCCTCGGGCCTCCGCGGCGGCTCTGGTGGGACCGCGACGGTCCGGCGGGTTTGGGGTCTTCACTCTGCTGTTTCCCCTGGGTGATCTCTAGGGGGATCTTGGCACGGCGCTGGGGCAGGAGCAACAGCAGCCATGATGTTTGCGTTCGCCCGAGTGCCGGGAGGCCGGCAGGAAACGGCGGCCCCGACACGGGCCCCCGCATGGCAGCCCCCGGTCACGCACCCCTCTCCACAGGTGCATGGCATTTTCCAGAAAGGAAACTCTTGCAACGAATTCACCCCTTGGCTTGCTGCGGCATTGCTGCAAGCGAGCGAAGAAATGTCGTGGAGTACTCGAGGGACGCCAGGCCCGGCACGGATGCCATGTTTCTGGCCTGCTAGCGTTTGGCTCCCCAAATTAACCCAAGAGTCCTAGCTAAGACGTAAAACAAGCCATGAGGCAGTTACATGGCATAGGCCGTAAGTTCTGTGCTGTGCGTCGGCTTCTAGCAGCTACCGACAAGTAGCCCGTCGGTCTGTGGTGGCACAAGGAGCCGTGTCTGGTGGGTGATCTGCGTACGCCAGCCAAGCCAAGCCTCGGGCCGAGCCACAGCCATGCTACCGGCAGTGCTTTCCAGATTATCTAAAATGAGTTACAGTGACAGAAGAGACAGTGAGTCCCCTTTACTGTCAGACCCTTTGACCAAATAACAGCCTGGAAGGAGACACAAATTGTTTACCGCTTTTAGTTTTACTTGCTGTACGTATGGCATTTGTGAGAAAGTAAAAAGCAATCTTGGTGCTTAAAATACTGGAAGAAACTTGGGCCTTTCTAAGTGGGTGGGAGGGAGGCAGGCAAGTGACACTGTGAGCTCTTGCTGAAACTCGGGTGCTTGGCCATCGGCTACAAAAGCTTGGTGTGGGAAAGACTGGCACATGCAAAGAATGTGATGTTACGTGAAATGACAATGGCTGATCCATTCCTGGCTCCCTCGGATCAGCCAAGCTCCCTGCCTTTGTCTTTTAGACTTCTTTCCACTCTGAAAAATAGTGCTTTACCTGAGAGAAGATATTAAAAATATGTTAAAAAACACTCAAGGAAGGCAAACTGTCTAGCTCTGTCTCAAGGTAAACCCTGGCTACAGTGTCAGGCTTTTCTTGGATGAATTTCTGGTCATAGCTGCCTTCTTCATGTTATTTTACAAGCATTAGTTAATCTACATGAAAAAAAATTCTTCTATCAGTGAGGACAAGCCCTCTAACCAAAGACCAAAATTAGACCCATTCTAATTAGCATTTTTATATAAGAGGAAAAAGTAAGGCCTTCCCTTAAAGCACCTAATATGTAAATTGTTGAATTTATTTTAAAACAAGCAATTCCATGAGCATGGGAAGCAATGCAAACTGACTTGCTGTTTTCTCCCCTGATGCCCCATTTCTCTCATTACTCCTGGCTTCTCCTTTTGCCCCTCATGACGTACGTCCCTGGCTAGTTTGGAGCCATGCCTGTGCTGGCTGGCCTGCGGGCACACTCCCTCAAGCTGCATCCTATGGGCCTTTCCCTCGGTGTAAGTACCAGTGTCAGCCTCTCTCCACTGTCTAGCCACTGTTTTTCTTTTTTCCTTCTGTTTTTTAATAATAATATTTAATATTATTTAATAATAAATATTCTTATATTAGGAGACTGACAAGACAATTATATAAAGTTTGTTTCTTTAGAGAACTAGACAAAAGATTTTAAAATGTTGGGTTGCATCTGGTTTATTTCCCTCGTGAAAGATCAGTGAGATCATTGAGAGCAGGGTGTGATTCAAAGCACCCAAGCATAAGTAGAGTGCTGTTCTAATTCATAATCTTTATTTTTAACCTTAATAGGAACAGTTTTAAAACAATTCTCTCAAAAAAGTAGAAAATGCTAAATAAAAATACAAAAACTATTAATAGGAACAGTTTTAAAACAATTCTCTCCAAAAAGTAGAAAATGCTAAATAAAAATACAAAAATTATCTAGTCAAGATAAAAATGCCTAAAAAATGCATTTTTAAATTAACTTGTTCATCTGTGGTACATGAGGGTCCATTAAGTTCTTGGGCTGTTCCTCCTGCCACTGCCTTTTCCATCTATTTACGTCAACTTTATAACTGAGTTTATTCCAGTTCTGTTCCATTTCACACTATTAAATTCTACCACACAGCCCCTCTTTGAAAGAAACAAAAAAAGAGTATATTAATCTCATGTGAAAGGACAGCTTTGATTTTCACAAAATATAGGAAAAGGATTCTTTGAACAATTCACAAGCTTATTTCTTAAATCTTTGCCTGCTGAAAGTTCAACTGAGAAATGAAGACCCTAAATGAACCAAATTCTATTAAGATCATTAAAACAGAACTGTACAGAGTTCAACCCAATGTTCTCCCAAAATATCTCAAATTGTTCCCAAAAGATAGAAATGTAGCCAGGCAGTTGGTGAACTTGCACAAGTCTTCATCCCAGCTGCCCAGGTGGTTCTCAGCTGGACATTTTCATGGGTTTTCCACCTATTCTTTGGCATCCCCAATCCCTCCAGCTGTTATTGCAAATGTGGCTTCATTTTCAGGCATTTCGGGGCTAGTAAAACAAACAAACAAACAAAAAAAGAAACAAGAAACTTGTGGGTTAAATGCAGTTGTGGAACAGTCCCCGAAATGTTGTAAGTGTAAGCAACCTGGAATACTTCAACGTCTTTATACCTATGTGCAAACTGTAAAACGTGATCAATATTATGAAGAGTGGACAATGTGAAATCCACCTCTTGGAAGATGACAAACACAAGGGAGGAGAATGGAGAAGGTGCAGGAACGGGAAAGATTCTGTCTGTGCAAACTCTCATTTCAATTTCTTAGTTCCTGGCCAGAAACACTGGTCTCTCTGTGCAGTTCCACTGGTGTGATTTTTAATGACTTGTGTCTGCCACAGATTACCAGGTAAAGTGATACTAATTGTGTCACCAAAACTTAGTAATTTAACAGCTCTGCAATTTTCCTGCAAAGGGACCACAAGTCTTACCAAACTATCTGGTGGTCTTCCTTAAGAGATGAGCATCTAGTAGGATTTATGATGAAAGAGTGTGTAATTTAATGTATGCAATATGCAAGACAACTTTAAGTCTGTTAATTAGTTTGTCCTTTCAGGTTTTGTCTCAACTTACCATCCAGAAATGTAGTTACTTGGAAACTATGAATTGGCTGTCAGGCCAATTCAGAACTGTGAACTTTGTCACCTTATGGTTGCTCAGAAGACGGCTTCCTTCCTGTGAAGCAAAGGTGATTTACCTGTCGTATATCTTTGCAATACGCAGCTCCCCTCTCCCTTTTCTCAAGCTAATCCTGGTAGTCGAAGCATGAGCAAGGATGTGGCCTCCAATGGGCTTTTTCGGGTCTGCCTGAAAGCTAAATTAGCAAGTAAATTGTGATGATTCACTGTGCAAATTCAATAGGTTAATACTGTGATTAACTGTCAGATGAGGCATACTGAACTCAGTAACGAATATTGGATATGTAAATATATCAAAAAAGGACTTTAACACACTTGTGTCAAGATAGGATGTTGAAATGCTCAATGCTGGCATAATTTTCTTCTCACTAAATTCAAGAGGCTCAAGAAATACACACCTTAAACTTCATATATAAGCTGCTCCAAAAGAAAATGGGGTGCTTTTTCAATACTTTTTATGGCTTGTTCTCTTTGTGCAAGTCACAGTGAAAGAAGCCATCATGCCAGGCAGCAAATAAACACAAAAAAGCTCATTACGAAAAATGAGAGAAACCTATGGGCGCCATGCATGAATGATTCATCATACCAGAGGGACCAATGACCAATCTGAAACTTCATTTCGGTGCCTCTTGCTCCATATAATCTTGGTTCTCATCTCTGTTAAATACATAATACAAAAGAGAAGAAATTTTTTTTAAAAAAGAGAGAAGAAGTATCTTACGTCATAGTTGCTCCTGGATCAGCAGTCATCTGGTTGGTCACGAACACGGCCACGTTATATTCTGCAATAGAAAACAATGCAAAGAAGGTGGACTATATCCAATTAGAATTCCAAAATATTCTCCCATCCATAGTAAAAGCAAGGCTGCTGCTGAGGCACTTCAAATTTCAAATGAAAGAGAAGCCAATATTCTTTATGCCTGATAGCTGGAGTTAATCAGGAGACAGCCTAAATTTGATCCTGTGTGACTTCAGCTGTAAGACTTACACTGAAAATGCACACTTTTCAGAATTCCACTGAACAAGTCTTTCTCAGTACCCATCTTCTCTCTTGGCCCCCTTCCCTCAGCCCCCCCTCTCCTCCTGTGTCTGTTTGGCACTTTTTTTTTTAAATTTATTTACTGCATTAAAAAAAACATTTACTCATTCCTCATCAACATTTCTGAGACATTCCAGTGAGGAAGAACCCTATTCATCCTGTCATCATTGCTCAGAGCATTGCAAAGTACAGGGAACATGGCAATGGACACAGCTTTTTTATCTCTCTGTGCCTTCGTCCTTTTTTCTGTTCGTCATGTTTCTCATGTATTTAGACTGTCAAAATTTGGGGAAGACAATTTCTCTTACTGGGTATTTGTCCAGTTCTACATCCTAGGCTCTCACTTAGGACTTCTCTTAACAGTATTTTTAGGAAAACTCTAAATGTTGAATAGTTCTAAAGACTCCTTAATCTGTCATCCTGAAATAATGTATCAGTTTCATCTTTTTGGTAACTGACAGAGGCGTAAAGTGAGGAAAGATTCCTGGGCCAGTGCCTGATTGATAATACAACTCAGACTACTAGGTGGGTGTGCTACCAACAGCTACTGTTTCAGTAACTCCAGTCCATGTTTTCCAAATTTTGCAATGTTTCCCTTACCTTCTGATATTTTTTGGAGCCTTGACAGCATCTGAGCTAGTTTCTGTTGTCGTTCAGCCAACTCTCCACGACCACTGAAATCCACACGGAAAAGTGCCATTATGGAGTCAATGATCTGCATTGTAATTATGCTAGATAAGTAAATATAATGAAAGAAAATAGGAAAACATATTCTGAAAGCCGTAAGCATACAAAAAAAATTAGTTTTGTACCAATAGCTTGAAGATACCAGCTTCCTCATGGAACTTGGCTGCTACATAGTCAAGCAATTCCATCTGATGTTCACCTGGTGGGAAGTACAGTTGCCAAATGAAATTAGGACCAGAAAGAGCTCTGAAGGAACAAAAGCCTAAATTTTAAAATTCCACTTTAAACGTCTGCACTGTTTATATTTTCACTGCCATCAGTTTTAAATCCAGTGCCCAATAGCAAGCTACCTCTACATTAACCAGTAGTGCCTGTGCTCCAGTTTCCACTTGCCCAGTAACGCTTCTTTGTAAATAAAACTATGCATGAAGACAACTTTTTTGTCTTAAGAACTGAAAAGCAATATAAACATTTGAATTTAATGTTTAATTAAATCATACACTCAGGTTGTATTAATCATATTATACATGTTCGTATTGTACTCTCAAAGTCCCATTTTAAAACTTCCTTGAAGCTTTAATGCAATGTCTTGTGACAGAGTGTATTGGAGCTGTCCCTATAAAGTTCCACTCACAAGTTCACAGATAATTTCTCAACAGCATTTATAGAATTAGCTTACATTCAGGCAATCACGGTTACATTAATTGGTGCTTCTAGTAATAAGATGCTACGCTGACACGCGTCATATACATGGAAGAGTTCACTTAATGTTGTGGCAAACAGCAAAACTTTGTTTATGTAGTGCAGCTGAGCTGGAATACTTCCACTGAGCAAGTCTGCTCAGTGTACAACAAGAGAAAGAGAAAATGGAAGCAAGTTTATAACTTTTGCTAGCAACAAAATATTCTTTATGCTCCTCGGTGGGCAATCTCAGTCAATAAATTGAGAACTATTAAAACGGGAGCCACAGAGAAAAAATACAGATCTCATGCCAGTTGCAATAATGGTCTTACTAGTATATGCACGTGCGTACAGCACATTGTCAAGTACTGCATCATGGTCAACATTGAAGCGATCAGCAATGTCACGAAGACGGTCTGGTCGGCTGACATTAGTCAAAGTTAAGGACTTCTCTTTGTACAAACCATGCTCTGAAAATAATAAAACTCCATTCCAAAACAGAAGTATGGAAAAACAAAGAATAATATTTATTTTGATCCTAAAGAAGACTGACTTTTTCTCTTCACACTATCCCACATACCCTAAAGATAGCTTAGGGCTCACGGTGATAATTGGTTTGCGTTTAGTGTTTGAGGTGAGGGGGTTGGACATATGGATATCTGTGCTCTAGGAATTTAGCTGTGAGCAAAACCTATTTATACAGAGTCTACCACAGATACGAAGTGTTAAAAATAGTGTTTAGTACTTAGATGAATTTCTTGAAGTAAATAGAAAAGCTTCTGTCACCTGTATCATGATGAAGAAGGCATATTAGATCTCTAAAATACCAGTTAAAATAAAATCTGTATCCTAACTCTCATTTTTCCAGGTTGGATTACATCAAATGACAGAGAAAAAAAGTCACTGCCTTGTGGGCCACTACACATTTTACATGTATTAAGCTATCTGGAGCCTCCTGCTTGCTTATAACAAAATGAACTGTCTTTCCAGTTCATCATTCCTGTAGCTTTCAACAGTCCAAAAGATACAAAGTGTTTTCAGTATCGATGAAGATAATCTTTCCACCTGTGTAGCCATTTGGTCCTGGAAGCTGAGCTGTCACTGCAGTGAATCGTAGAATATCAAAATGAAAAAGCGGGAAAAATATTTTCTTACTCCCTCTATCATTATTTTTTTAACAAAATACGACTGGTTATCCATATCACAAAGAACCACCATTTTTAATCAATGTGGAATCACAAGTATCTCAAGTCTTACTGCCAGCTTGAGCAGACACTCAAGCCACTTCTCTCGACTGGGGACCAGCTGAGATTTAATTAATGGTGTCAGAATTGTGTTTTCCTCAGTACCATCACTAAATCTGTATATTTTCTATTGAAAATAAGTAAGGATATTAGTAAGAAGTTCTTAGGGACAAGGCATCCTCTTAATCTACTCTGCCCAAATTCATGATATTGATATAGTAGGGTTTTTTTCCAGCTGTAACTCATATGATCATAAATTCTTTGGATATTAATTTTTCCTGATACGTGAATAGTTACTCGTTGTGGGTTTAGTCTCTTTGGAGTGAATAAGCTAACAGACTCAATTAATTCATTTGTAATCATTCATGGAGAAGGGTATGACTCTGCTGATCAGTAGACTGTACTAAACAGAAAAGGCCTTGTTTTTCCAGGCAGTGCCATAATTCCTTTTATAATATGGGGTTCATTTAAGGGAATGTTTGCCTATCCAGTGTCTGGTAACTATATTCCAGCAGCATTAGTGGTTACATTAGTTACTATTTACTACCTTGAGGGATATCGCAGGGAAATCAGAGTCCTGCTGCATTTGGCACTGCCCGAACACGGTGACTGCCAAAGTCTTTGTTTATCCAGTTACGGTCAGCCAGTAGTATTCTTTCAGTGCCCTTCCCGAATGCCATATTCAGCAAAAACCTCTTGAAACCAGGAAATTAAAAGAGTTGCTGAGAGAGAATCTTGCCTGTGTCTTTTTCTGAGCAATGCCCCTGTCCACCTGTAACTTAAATTTGTGCTCTGCTTTTCCAGATGGTTTCACCGGTTTCTCTAAGACAGTCTATTATCTTCTCTCTCCTTAAAACAAAACTTACACTGACGTGAGCAGTATTAAAAAGTAATCATTTATATGAGTTCTCTACTCAAAGACAATTACTGGAGGCAAGAGTCACCAAGGTTTGTTTCACTGTATTTCTAGAGATAAAATATTCTGACTTGTCTGTATGAGTTTAATTCTGATATAGTTGTAAAGAATGGATTCACTGAGAAGAAACAGCTGTTTTAAGGTAGTACACCTACCGCACAGGGTGTGGGACAGCTGGGTTTTGCCTGTCCGGAACTCTGTTAAATAAAGAAGACAAAAGGTCAGGATTTCTTCTTCTGTTTGCCAGACTCAGGAGTCACTGCAGTTAGAAACACTCTTACTCACAAAATTTACCTCTCTCTCAACCTTTTAAAATCATTTAACTCCAATTTATAAATGATATTCTGTGCAGTAGAAATGTGTTACGTGAAAAGCAAAATCTGAAACACTTTAATTGGATTATGCTTGACTGCAAAGGTCATGTATTCTTTTCTGTGTAGAGGTTAAATATCCCACGGCACCTAGGGAAAAGTGTTAACTGAGGGGAGGGGAGCGGAACAAATGGTTGATTCCACTGACCTGGCCCAGTTTCATTTTCAGTACAAAGGTTGAGGAGGAGCTTATGAGTTTATTAATCTCATTATATCAAATTATGTCAGTCTCCAGTTTATCTTTCTAAAGGGAAGAATACTGTGTTTCATGAACTCTTCTTGATGTTGAAGATGTTGAATACTAACTGATCAAATACTATACTATATTATTACTATAATATATTATTACTATAATATATTATTTACTATAATAGTAGCTTAATTGTGATTTCAAAATCTTACATAAAATGCAATCTATCCTAAATGTGCATAAATAAAATATCTTTTGTGGCAGTTTTGTTACTGGAAAGGAACACAGATTGCATCAGGGAAATCTTTCCTATATGACACATTAGTATTCATAATGCTATTTTGTACTGAATCAGCATGCCCCAAGTCTAATGATTACTCAGCTCAAACTTAGTCTGCAAGCAAATGCAGAGGAAAAACAGGAAAACACATAGAGAAGTGGATTCTTTCTTCTTACACTAATGCAGGTACTCGTCTTTATGACTACAATGTGATAAGTTTGACAGAAGTAATCCAGCTTGATTTAAAATCTAAACTAAGTTGCAACTCTGTTCAGTCGTACTCATTTAATGTGGTTTTCTCACCTCCAAAGGCCTCAGTGATTGCCATGCTTTCAATCCCACCACCCAGAAGTTTGCTGGAGAAAGGGAGAGGATTATGACACAGTTAAATCCACAAAATCACAAGAACAAAGTAAAAAAGATAAATTTTTGCTACTTTAAGAAAAGTTATTTCTGCCCTAAAGCCCCTTGCTTGAGACATTAAGTGCAGAGCACTAAATGATCGCTGATTCATAAAGAATTAACTCTGTCTCAACCTTCCTTTCTGTGTGCAAGAGGAAGATCTATAGAAATTATTACTGGAAAGGAAGTAGAGAAAATACCTTTGAAAAGATAACTTTCTGTAAAAATATCTCAAGGGAGGTCTTGAAGACTTACTATAATTTTGACCTAAGACCTGCAGGTTGTTTCGAGTAGCTGAAAAAATGATGCTATGTTCAGGATTTCTGGATGCAAACTCAGTTTATGTACAGTGACTGTACAATGTCCAATTTTCCCTCAGAAAAGGAGTTGGTATTGTTGCTTCCTGAAGCAGGCATCTTTGAGCCAGCACTAGCTGCAAATGCATGGTAACCTACGTGTCCTAGCTGAATATTTGTTCCTTTATATTTTTGTGTCTCGTTAAAGACAATAAATGTGATTATTGGAACAATTTGCACTAAGGAAGGATTTAAGTAGAGATAAGCTTACTCAAATTCCTGGCTGCCAGTAGTAATATGAAATACCATCTTCCGCTTTTCGCTATACTCAAAGGCAGTCAGGAAGCCTGGTTCCTAAGGAAGACCAAAGAGAACACAAGAGCTTTGTTTTAGCTTTAACCTGAAGGTAAAGCGCAATATCCCACACGAACAGCTTCTCTCCATCATAGCCTCATTTGCACAGGTTGGGTATGAAAAGCATCACAGCATTTGTCTGGTTGTTGTTGAGTATAAATTATTATCCCTTTAGAGTAATGAGCAGAATAATTTCCAAAATTGCCTTGATGATTTTCTGAAAAAATCTGTTAAGAGAAATGTTGCACAGCATTTTGGAGACGCCAGCATAAATTTAAACTACAAGAAAAGTGATTGGCTTACAATAAGTTTGTTTGCGGCTTCTTTAATCTTGTCCACTTTGGCCTCTGAAAGCCCTTTTACATTGCACAGTGCCCGTCTGGTGGTCATCTGGACTCCTTTGATTGTGCAGATCCCAACTGACTTCAGTTTTTTAATATCTGCTACGTTCTGTGAAGAAAGTTCCCTTCCATGAGTACTTGTGACAGTCAACAAATAGAAGGTGAAGTTAAGTCTTTGAAACACATTTTATTATACATTCACATGTATGTGTATTTTCACCAAGAAAGGAATAGATTTACAATAAACTCTTTGTTATGATACCAATAACAGAAAATTTTCAGTAATATTGGTGTGAGGGATAATGGTGCAGAGACATCCTTGGTGCTTTCGAGAGAAAGGCGCCTTGGGTCCAGTTGTATGTACCTGTCCCTGTTCAGTGCCAGTCTTTCTAGATCCAAGTTGGTAGTAAAGCAACAGTATGGATTATTTCAGATAGTGGGGAGCCCAGCCTAGTGAACCCAATAACACTCAGTCTGTTCTTGGTCCCTTAGCACAGATAAACTCTAAACCAGATAATCTGATCGTGGATAACTGGGAGCTGATTTGCAAGGATCGTCAGAAGCTGACTCTCACTGCTGCACTGTTTCCGCCTGTTCACAGTATGTCCAGTTTAAAACAAACATATCCTCCAGATCTGGCCAACGCTTTGGGCTGGAATGAACTTACTAGAGTTTTTCATAAATTGGGTACAGCATGACTTCAGTCAGCACCCTACTAACATTATTTTGCCTCCTCTCATCTCATTTTATGATTCTGACATCACTGGAAACTTAAAGGCAAGCAACAGATTACTCAGAAGAAAACATACTGTGTGAAAGGTTCAGGATAGTACTTCAATCTATCGTATCAAGACAAGTTTTTTCTTTGAATAAAACTACAGACTGGATGTATCATCTATTTATCTAGAGCGTGTGGGTGCATAGGACATAAGAATGGAGTGGAGCTAGGTTAGAAATTAGTCCTGTGTTCACTGCGAACATCCTGCGATGTGTTTTTTGATTATTACATCAACAGAGATAGGTGAGGTGAAATCGGTCATGAATAAAAATGACAGTTCCACCCAAAAGAATGTAATAACCAGAAATATAAAAAGGATTGAGCTGGCTTATTGTGATTTTCTATTAAGACAACAGGCAACTATACAGCGTTCTGCAGTACTCCTGGTGTAACATACTGACGTGCCTGCCCCCTCACACCAGCTGCTTATCCTGATCCTCTACTGCATGTTGCAGCCCTGTCCCAGTTGTGTGCCTCTGAGGTGGAAAAGTGAGCAGACTGAGAATTTACAAGCAAAAAAAACCTAAACCATGTTTTTTGTTGTGATAATTTTTGGATTAATTGATTAACAAATTCAGTTCACAGGGTGACTACAAAAGCAGGTGTGCCAGAAGAAGGGATGGCACGCCCCAGGGGCAGGAACACTCAGCAAAGGCTGTGGGGTCACAGCACCTTAATTCCTGCCAAACAATTTTGAACATCAAAGCACAACCTCAGTTGTGCTAATCTGACTCTTTTTGTGGCCACACTGTCAGACCTAGTAAATATTTCTCTCTACTCATAGGAAAAAAAATACTAAACCTACAAAAATTATTTCTTTAAGCATATGAATTTAACAGATATGGGTCATCATATGTTCACACAAAGATTTTAACTGGCAATGGCTGAGAACAAAAACATCTCCTGGGGTGCAGGAATAACCACTTGGAAGGAAGGAAGAAAGAAAGAAAAAAAAAGGAGCAGGAAATCCTTATTAAGCCATAAGAGCAGCCTGTCGTTATTCTTTATTTTCAAGATCTTTCATACCTTAGTATCATTCTCTGCATACTATGCCTCAATTAACATTGACAGGCTAGTACAGCTCCCAGCTCATGAGGTCAGCCTCTTTGGTCAACTTGTTAAATTTTTAACACAAGAATTTGTGTATTTTTCCTATGTTACCCCATAGTTAGAGCTACCAACCTCATCATCCTTCTTCAGAAGTCTATTTAAAACTCTCAGTGAATTGCCAATAAAAAAAAAAGTTGACAAGAAGTACGCTGCTGACATGCTGAGCCCAGTAACTACAGCGCTGACTAATGCTGTCTCATTGTATCTGTGTCCGTCCCACCTGTGTCTGTCTGTAGTCATTTATCTTAGAGTTAAATCTTACATTACTTCAGGCAAATCCAACTTTTTATTATGCTTCTATGACACTGAATGTAATAGGCTTCTATCCATGAGCCAGTCTCCTGGATAGACAGATAATGATAGTAATTCAAATAAATAGGTGATGTTTATGTGATAACAATGATGATAATGATTACAGGAATTCATATTTGATGAAGAAAACTAACCACTTAGTTCTCTAGCTATGACTGTTTTTCTCACTCCGACTCTACCCCCTTCACCAGCGTGCTGAAAATAGTATAGCAACAATTGTCACAGTGTAATTTCACAGGCACCGAAAATGCAGGAGTAATTACAGAGATTGGCAGGAACAGGAAGTAATTTATCACACAGTTTTCAAATAAATTAGCAAGTAGTTGGTTTTTCAAGAGTGCTGGGTGCTAAATACTTTGAATATCTTGCCACTTTATTTAGGAATCTGACAGGAATGAGATTTTCTGAAAACCTGTCTTATCAGGCAAAATTTGTCTTCAAATGACTGATTTAGAATTTATTGCAAGGAGGAATTTCAGCTATTTGTCTCAATGTGTATACACTTTTGGAGAAATAACCTTACAATAGCTTTATGTGGACAACTCTGTGTGGTAAGTCATTGCTAACACTTACAATTCCATGCTTCTGTAGCAGGTCAATATCCTGAAAAAAGGATTCCTAAAAAAAAAGCAGAAAAAAAGTAGATTTTGCTTTTTCTTGTAATTACATCTGTCTCACTGTGTGTCTGTTTCAAATTTGTAAACATTTATATGATTTTCTCTAATGATACGTAACTTGTTGGACTACCCAAATAAGCAGTGCCATAGTGAGCCAAGAAGGCCTACACGTTTCCTATCACCTTCTTCATAAAGTGTATCTGCTATGCTAATAAAACTTGTGTTAAGATCATCATCATCTTGATTTTTTCCGCCACAGTTCCTCAGACTTTTCAGTCTGATGGCCATTCCTTGGAAGCATAAAATTAATTGACAGTCCCCTTGCATTTAATATAGAAGTGTAAAATATAAAGAAATAATGATAATCCCATTAAAAACTGTGCATAGTTTTTGGGAGGTTAATGAAGAGTATTTGAAGAGCAAGGCTGGCTGTACAAGGACAATGAGATTTTCTTGGAATTAGACTGGAACAAAAATTTAAATGCATTGAACTCCCTGGTGGTCTTTGGGGACCTCCTGTCTCTCCATGGATTTCGTAACACTATCAAACAACACCTGCTGCACATATTTTTCAATCAACCATAAATATACCTCATCATCCTGGTATCCTGGTTCTTCTTGGACTACTTGATCCTCCATGGCCTTCATCGTGAAAGAGCAGGCAATGAAGTATTGATCGCTACTGGGAAATGCAAACAAAGATAGTATTTGGTTGGCAATAAATGAGTATATGACTGTAAAAGGACTTTTAAGAAGTCCTTGAACTACAGAACCTTCTCAGTCTGCCATCGCATCTGGATTTAAACTCAGATTCTGCTTCCAACTCCTCATTATCTGACCTGCCAGACCAAAAGAAGAAAATCTACTGTGTTACACGCAGATGAACGAGTTTGCCTAGAAAGGGTTTAACAGGTATTAGGAAAAGAGATCTCATTCTGTTGGGAGAATCTTGGGTCAGAGATGAGTTTGGAGGTGGGAACATTTTAAATGATTTATCATTAGTAGAATTTACCCTGGTAAGAAAGTTAAAGGCCGTCTGTATTTTTGTAACAAGAGTCAGCACAGTTGCAGACAGAATGGGTAATGGAAAGGCTATGCAACATCTAAGCTTCCCCATCTTTCTGTGACAGAAAGCCCACAAAACAGTGCTATTGAGAAGGCTATATCTCCTTAGTCATCTGTCTCTAGAGTACACTATAAAGCTGTGTTTGTTTTCAAGATCTTGCTGGAGTTCAGAATACCTAATAAATGCTGAAGACGTGCAAGTAACGCCTGGAAGAAGTAGGCTTGCATGAAGAGAATAAAAGAAGGGTAATAAAAATCTGAGGCTTTTATTATGCAAAAACATATACAGAGAGCTTATTTCACAGTTTTTCATGGTCAACGTGCCATGTCTGTACTTCCACTTCAGCTTCACAGCCCTCTTTATGCGACTTCCTATAAGCAAGGCCTAGAACCAGAATAGGCACTTACTGACAGCACGAGCAAATAAAAAGCAAAATATGACCTCCTTAAATTTTATGAATTCAGGAAAAATGAATACAAAGTAGTTCCTTAGAAATATGATCTTATAACCTGCTGTATCTTTTTTATGGTTTTGTAAATTGATATGTTGCTTCTGTCTTAATTGTGAGCTTGCCTTCACTGTTATAGCTATGGCTGATCAAGAGTTTTGTAAACTATCTCATCCAGATGCGTGTATATATATATATATGCTTGCTCATTCTCGTTAATAAAAACCCATGAAAAGTAAGTCAGGTTTATTATGAAACTACAAGATAGTCTATGTTGAACAGAGGACGGGATAATTTAGACTAAACATCTACAAATAGCTTTTTTGAGCTTCTAAACGGATACTTAAGGTCTGTCTAACTTGCTTGCAAGAATCTTGTGTATACAGAGGCTGGGAGAAGTGAGAAAGAAAATACTGTAATTTTAGAATGATCTTATTTGGTTTTGGAGTGAAAATACGATGGAGTCACTTCTGTTCATATTTAATGGAGATATTCCTATAAAATAAGTTGTTTCTGATAGTGCCAGGATATATTTCATTTCTGTTTCAGAACCCTGGCAATTATGGAATGAGAAATCATGCCTAACATCAATCAGAAAAATAATTACAGTAAAACATTAATTAAAAAATACTTAAAGAGATTTTAAAACCCCCTTAGCTTCAAATACTGAAGGAAGAAAAACCAGTAATGCAAAAGGCATTACAGCTGTACTACAATTCCCTTATCCATTAAAAGTATCCTCCTGAAATGCACATCATTCTGCATTCCAAGTACAGCTGAACAGGTCATGGGATTGTTCTCCTACTCCCCGTCCTTAGGCAACTGGCACCTCACAGCAGAAAAACAAGGCAGATCCAGACCTGCATCTTCCGGCGGGCTACGAGGGAAAACGGGGAAATTATACCTCACCCTACTAAAAGCTCTAGGGATGAGCAAAATCCCGCTGTTCAGTGGAGGGTCCTCCTGTTGCCAGTGTGTTGGCGCACCAAAGGCCTGGAGGATTTCAGCCACCACCGCCTGCAACGAAGCAGATACAAGGGTGAGAGTCTGAGCCAACACAGTGAATCCACGAAGAAACGAGGATCTCTGTGAGGAAACACGAACACTTCTGTGCCACCTCGGGTGCCCCCACCCTGGGAGCTGTGCGTTAGGACCCGCGAGCAGGAGCTGCGTGCCGCACTCCTCTGAGCGGGCAGAGGCTGTCAGTGTGACAGGGACCGCGCGCCCCGGGTTTGAGGAGCAGGTGTCGAGCTGACAGGAACATGGCGGCTGACTTGAGCAGAGCCCGGGCCCCGCGTTAGGGGCAGGAGGTCTGACCTGCCCCGAGGGGTGCCGTGCTGGAACTTCACATCTATTGACTCAAGGGAAAATAAATGATTAATCGTGTATCAACACACGGATTTATTTGGCCTTCCCTTGCCAGCTGCCCTTCCGGGGATGTAAATTTCTGTTCCCAAAGGGTGAGGCACCGCAGAACTTCCCTCCCCCGCGGGGCACCAACACTCCCCGTCAAAGCTACAATACTTAACACGCAGCGCACCGCCGGGAGCGCGGGGCGGCGAGCGGTGACGGGCCCCCAGCTCCCGCAGCCCGCCCGGCCCCTCCTAAGGGAACCGGCCCGCCGCTTTTCCCGCCGCAGCGGGAGGGGGGCGGAGCGCTGCCCTCCCGCCAAAACGAGGCTGCCGTTACCTGCCCGCCCGCCAAAACGAGAGGCGCGCGCAGGCTGCTGACAGGAATGGGCACTGCCCCTTCCCTTGCCCCCACCGCCGCTGAAATACAGTCGAGTTACTGCCTGCAATCGCTTCATCTGCTACAAGTTATCACCCGCTGTGCTTGCCATCTCTAAGGGATATCGTATTACCCTAATTTCACAGTTGGCAAGGGCAGGCTTAATTAAAACCACGGAGCGGCGCTGGTTTGGCGGGCATTCGATCCCACGCAGCTCGGCTTGGTGTTGTCGGGGTGCCGCGCGCCCGCCTTCCCAAACCAGGCACACGGCTTTTTCGGATTGTCAAGAGGGCATCCATCCCCGAACGCGGTTAGACAAGCGACTTGCCTGAAGTCACGGGACAAGAAACCAAGGCTGACTCATACACATGACTTCATCTGCCATTTTAGAAGGATGGAAAAGGTGCTTTTTACAAACACTTCTACGAGGCTTGCGCAGTCTTCTTGGAGACAGCATCTGGAAAGCAACCACCCATTTTAGCTCACCTCTGGTAGCACAGTCAGTACATGAAGGAGATACCAGCAAGGAGGAGCTGCTGGCTGCCCCTCAGGATCGCTGCCCGGCTGGGTGCGGGGTTTCAGATGACACCAGCATCTCAGCCCGCTTCAAGGTGCTTGTGAAAACCTCCCCCCCCCCCCCCCCCC
>Ga0065711_1009856_pt1 | contig 17674 bp, 7 predicted proteins | sample Hoacrofraction12_FD_59098 | JGI IMG/M metagenome (GOLD analysis project Ga0065711, IMG submission 59098) | Hoatzin crop microbial communities from Cojedes, Venezuela - Epithelial fraction 12 v2 (version 2) | ecosystem: Host-associated > Birds > Digestive system > Esophagus > Crop | place...
GCATCTCCAGCACATCTTCGTTGGTAATCAGGGCCAGAGTAGGATCATCCAGACTGGGCAGGTCGCCGCCAAACATCAGAGGCGAACGGAAGATGCACCAGAAGGTCATAAGGCTGCGCTGCTCATCGGCAGTCAGGCGGGTTGCACGGTCGTGTCCCCTTTCGCCACGGATGGAGATGCGGCCAAGCGGCAACATGTCGCAATCGGGCCAGGTACCATCGCCAATGTAAGGATACCAGCCTTCTGCAACATCAAAGATATGGGTTACATCGCCCCACTTATCCCAAACATCGTTGACCATGCGCCACATGTTGGCATGGCTGCTTACATGCTCTGCGGCCTCCAGAGGGGTCTCGCCGGGCGATGTGCTAAGCACGATTGGCCTTCCGCAACCGTCAATGGCCTTGCGAATCATGTCGATTTCATCTTCATGATAATAAGGAGCGGAGAGGTCGTCAATCTTGATAAAGTCCACACCCCACGATGCGTAGAGGGCGAAAATGGAGTTATAGTACTCCTGTGCACCTTCCTTGGAAGAATCTACGGTGTAGTTATCGTGCAGCCACTGGCAGAGGTTTTCCTCGGAATAAATCATGTCGGCGGTAATGCCATCGGCTCCAAGCACAGGGGTCTTGGCCTTAACTGCTTCCTTGGGGATGCCGCGCATGATGTGAATACCAAACTTCAGGCCCTTACCATGCACATAGTCGGCCAGAGGCTTGAAGCCAGCGCCATCTGCAGCCGAGGGGAAACGGTTAACCGCAGGGGTATAGCGGCCATATTCGTCCAGATTGTACTGGGGGTCGGTCTCGTTGTAACCGCCGGCCTTGTCGTTGGACACGAACCAGCGAATGTCCACTACAACATACTCCCAGCCATATTTGAGCAGATGTTCGGCCATGTAGTCGGCATTGGCCTTTACCTCATCTTCAACCACGGTGGGGCCATAGCAGTCCCAACTGTTCCAGCCCATGGGTGGGGTTGGACTCCAGTCGCGGAAGTCCCCATTTTTTGTAGAAGAGCACGCCCCTAGAACCAGGAGCGCGCTCAGCAATATGGATAATCTCTTCATTAATATTCGATGTTAAGTACAACGATGGATGCGGCAGGCAGGGTGACGCGGAGTGAACCAGCGCTATTGCGGAAGCCGGTGAACTCTGCGGGTGCAACCACATTATTCTTGCCACCAAAGTCATTGTAGGCCAGCACGGAATCCATCTTCTTGCCAGGTCCGCGGAGAATCTCGCCGCTTACCTTTACTGAATTCTTGGAAGCCGACTTGGCGGTCTTTCCGGAGAAGGTGATGGAGTCAAAGTCAAGGTTGAGGACATTCTCATCTTCAACAGATGTGTTCACGAGGGCAACATGCAGAACGCCATCCTCGCTGCGGGCAGCGCTGACGCTGATTGTAGGATAAGGCCTTCCCGAAGGAGACTTCACATCCTTGGAACTGTAGTCTACAGGTACATAGGTGGCATCCTGGAAAGGAGTGTACATCCTGAATACATGGTAGGTCGGGGTCAGCACAATCTCATCTCCCTGGGTCAGAATCATAGACTGGAGCACATTCACAATCTGGGCTATATTTGCCATCTTCAGACGCTTGGTGTGGCCATTGAAGATATTGAGCGAGAGGGCTGCAACCATTGCATCACGCATGGTATTCTGCTGATAGAGATGGCCGGGGTTGGTACCGGGCTCAACATCGAACCATGTTCCCCATTCGTCAAGAATCAGGGCAACCTTGCGGTCGGGGTCGTACTCGTCCATGATGGCCTCATGCTTATCAAGAACGGTCTCAACCTCAACGGCCTTGCCTAGAATATTCTCGTACTCGGACTTGCTGAAGCCGAGGGCAGCGCCCTTCTTACCCCAGTCGATAACGGTGTAGTAGTGCAGGGAAAGGCCATTCATGCGGCTCTTGGCCTGCTCCATCATCACCTTGGTCCAGTTATAGTCATAGTCGGATGCGCCGCTGGCAATCTTGTAGAGATGGTTGCCATCGTAGTCGCGGCAGTATACCTGATAGCGGCGGTATACATCTGCATAGTAGTTGACATGCATGCAGCCACCGCAGCCCCAACTCTCGTTGCCAATGCCAAGATACTTCACCTTCCAGGGCTTGTCGCGGCCGTTGGACTTGCGAAGGTCGGCCATTGTGCCTTCCTCGGCGGTCATGTATTCTACCCACTTTGCAAGTTCCTCAACGGTGCCTGAGCCAACGTTTCCTGAGATGTAGGGCTCNATGCCAAGTTCCTCGCACATGTTCAGGAACTCGTGGGTACCGAANGAGTTGTCCTCTACGGTGCCACCCCAGTTGGAGTTAATCATGCGGGGACGACCACTCTGGGGGCCAATGCCATCACGCCAGTGGTACTCGTCTGCGAAGCAGCCACCCGGCCAGCGGAGAACGGGAACCTTAAGGTCTTTCAGGGCATTCAGGACATCCTGGCGGTAGTTCTTGCCATCCCATAGGCCGTCGTAGATGCATCTTCCCAGATGCTCGGAGAACTGGCCGTAGATTTCCTTGGGGATAATTGGCTGGTCTGTAGCGTCTTCGTGAATCTTAACTGTGTTGTTTTGGGCTAGAGCCACAAGGCCCATCAGCGCAAGAGAAAGTGTTAAAAGTATGCGTTTCATAAATGCTGATTAATAATAGTCTACAAATTTAATCAAAAATTTCGGTCTTCACACCCGATAAATCGATAGCGGTGATATTTTCGGTGTACACGCCCTTCAGGGGTCCGTAGATAAACTCTTCGCCCTCGCAGGGACGGCGGTCTATCACCCCATTCTGGTAGCGGCCAAGGCTCTTAAGTGTAAGGTTAACATTGGCGAATGTAATGTCGTGCACCTTGCCTGGGACATCTCCACCCACGAAGCAGCCGTTTTCGCTTCGCGCGTATATATTAATAAAATGTATATCGCTCACTTCGCCACAACTGCCTTTTGTTGCTCCAGGAGGGAAGCGCCAAGATGCGTCGCGGGCATCGGCGGTCTTGCGAGGGTATGCGGTAACATAAATCGGCTCGGCCTTGCCCCACCATACATCCGACCATAACTTGCAGTCTATCAGCATGTTCTCGAATACCACATTGGTCACAGTGCCCTCATCGCGGTTCTGGATTCCCACTCCCCTGTTGGACTCAGTGATGATGCAGTTGTTAAAGAGGACATTGGCGATTGAGTCTACATTTTCGCTGCCAATCTTGATGGCGCAGGATCGCGAAGTCATTGTGCAGTTGGTCACTACGATATCCTTGCACGGCCCGTAGTCGCTGAATTCGCGGCGGTTCTTCAGGCAGATGCAGTCGTCGCCAGAGGTAATGTGGCAGTCGCTGATTCGCACATTTCGTGAATGGTCGACATCGATGCCGTCGCAGTTACGGACCTTGAGCGGGTTCAGAAGGTTAATGCCCGTAATTACAGCATCTTCGCAGCCAGCCAGATGGATGGTCCAATAGGCCGCTCCAGTTATCTTTAAGTCCCTGATTAGCAATTTCTTAACCCCGACCAGAGTCATCACATGCGGCCTAGGGTCAAACTTGTCAATGGGCTTAAGTTCGTAGGAGTCTTCAAGTTCTGCGCCCATGAAGGCAACCGCATTTCCGTCGATTGTGCCACGGCCCGTGATGGACAGATTCTCTATGTCCTTGCAGTACAGCCACATCATGCCTTCAGCCTCGTTTGTCCCGAATGCGCTTAGGTGGTAGATGCTCTCATCGGGATTGGCAAGCAGTATCGACCCTGCATCTACATGGAAGTCCACATTGGACTTAAATTCCAGTGGTCCGGACAGATAGGCACGGCCGCCTGTGAGCAGCACCGTACCGCCACCGCTCTGGCTGCATTTGTCAATCGCTTTCTGGATTGCCACCGCATCATCCGTGGTTCCATCTCCCTTTGCGCCAAAATCCAGTACATTATAAATATAGGTATTTCCGCCGCAGGACATCAGCAAAAAGGGAATGAATAATAATATAAGTTTTCGCATAAAGTAAAAATGAGGTACAATATAATTGAAAATATTATTATATTTGCGTCTCGGATTTTAATATCCGCAGGCACAAAATTAAGAAAAATTAATAACCAAACATATTAATTCTAACATTTATGCGTAAAATTCTTAACTATTCACTCACCGTCCTGCTTATGCTCGTCGGCACAATGGCCTTTGCCCAGACCAAGGCTTCGGGTGTTGTCTATGACAACCTTGGAGAGCCTATGATTGGCGCAGGCGTTGTCGAGGTTGGCACCAGCAACGGTACCGTAACCGACATGGATGGTCGTTACGAATTAACAGTTCAGAATGGAGCCCAGCTGGAAATCTCCTGCATAGGCTTCGCAAGTCAGATTATCCCCGCCAGCACAGGCGCCAGCACCACTCTTGAGGTGGACACCGCCCTGCTCGACGAGGTAGTGGTTATCGGTTACGGCACAATGCGCCGTAAGGACGTAACCAGTTCCATCACCACCGTACAGTCCGACGACCTCAACGTGGGTGTCTACACAACCCCCGCACAGCTCCTTCAGGGCAAGGTTCCCGGACTCGTAATCTCCAACACCTCCGACCCTAACGGTAGCGCTTCCATCTCCCTTCGTGGTGCATCTTCACTGCGTGAGGGTTCTGCAATGGAGCCTTACTATGTTATTGATGGTATCCCCGGAGCCAGCATCAACCTTGTTTCCCCTAACGACATCGAGAGCATCGATGTGCTCCGTGACGCATCTGCAACCGCAATCTACGGTTCCAAGGCAGCCAATGGTGTGATCATTGTGACCACCAAGAAGGGCAACAAGAGCGGCGAATCCCGCATTACCTACAATGGCTATGTTGCATGGGACAAGGCAGTCAACACTCTTGACATGATGACTGCAGATGAACTCCTCAACTACGCAAATGCCAACGGCGTTAACCTCTCTCCCTATTACGACGCCGCAAACCCCGCAAACACCAATTGGCAGGATGAGGTTCTGCGTACAGGCTTCACCCACAACCACAATGTAAGCATCAATGGTGGTTCTTCCAAGACCTCCTACAGCGCATCCATCAACTACATGGACCAGGATGGCGTTGTTCTTGGAACCGCCCGCGACGGTCTCACAGGCCGTGCATATGTTAAGACCAGCGGCCTCAAGGACCACCTCGACCTCGCTTTCGGTCTGAATGCCAGCGTAATCAACCGCAACTACGGCCCTACCGGGTCCATCGGACAGAGTGTTCTTGACGCTATGTACTACTATTCTCCCCTTGTACCCGTTTACAATGAGGATGGCAGCTACTACGGCAACACTTCAATCTCCCAGAACTACAACCCTGTAAGAATGGCCAAGGAAGACCGCTACGAGACCATCGAAAAGCGTCTCCAGGGCACTGCAGTTGCAACATTCCACATCATCGAAGGCCTCGATTGGACCACCAACCTCGCCTACGAGAATGGCCAGAATGTATACAACAACTACAACTCCAGCCTTTCTGAAATCCAGGGCGCAATGAATGGTCTTGCTTCCCGTACCACCTATTATGATACCCGCAAACAGATTGAAAGTTATATCAACTACGGCTTCGCTACCGCAGACGATGTTCACCGCGTAAACCTCATGGCTGGTTACTCTTGGGAGCAGGCAGATACCAACAACGGTTTCGGTCTGAGCGTTTACAACTTCTACGATGATACCCTTGGCTATGAGAACATGTCTTACGCTAACAATATGGATATCACCGGCATCATCGGCAGCGCAGTTTCCACCCTCCGTATGATTTCATTCTACGGCCGTGCAAACTACTCTTACATGGGCAAGTACCTCCTCCAGGCAACTATCCGTCGTGATGGTTCTTCTGCATTCGGAAAGAACAATCGTTGGGGCACATTCCCTTCAGTATCAGCTGCTTGGCGCATCATTGACGAGCCCTTCATGCAGGACCAGAACATCTTCAGCGACCTCAAGTTCCGTATTGGCTACGGTGTCAGCGGTAACTCCCTTGGATTTGACGCATACACCGCCCTTGCAACCTATGGTTGGGATGGTGGTTGGTTCACCTACACCGGCGAAGATGGTGTTGAAAGGAGATACAAGACTCTTGCAGCAACAAAGAACGCCAATCCTGACCTTAAGTGGGAGCGCACCTCAATGTTCAACGTAGGTATCGACTACGGCTTCCTCGGCGGACGCCTTAGCGGTACTCTCGAATACTACAACAAGTACACCTCCGACCTTATCTACGGTTACGCGGTTTCTACAAACCGCTACCCTTACGGTTGGATGACCGCAAATGTTGGTTCTATCCGCAACAAGGGTATTGAGTTCACCCTCAATGCCGTTCCTGTTCAGACCAGTGACTTTGTATGGAGCACCCAGCTCAACCTCTCTCACAACAAGAACGTCGTAGAGAAACTTTCTAACGATACCTTCTCTGTAGACTATATCGATGAGGCCAATCCTGATGTCGGTGGTTACTCCGTCAACGCTGATGTTCAGCGTATCATGGAAGGATCCCCTATCGGCCAGTTCTACCTCTGGGAGTGGGCAGGTTATGATAAAGAAGGCAAGTCTCTCTTCAACGACTATGATGAGGACGGCAACCTGATTGGCACAACCGATGCTCCCGATGCAACCGACCGTCGCGCTCATGGCAGCGCTCAGCCTAAACTCACCCTTGGCTGGAGCAATGACCTCAGCTACAAGAACTGGACGCTCAGCGCCTTCTTCCGCGGCGTATTCGGCAACAAGATTTACAACGCTACCCGCAACTACTACAACAACATGGCCCTCGTAGCCAACGGTAAGAATGTCCTTGCAGAAGTAGCTGACATCCAGAAGGTTACAGATACCCGCGCTCAGGCTCCTAGCGACCGCTACCTTGAGAACGGATCCTACTTCAAACTCTCATCTCTCTCTCTCGCCTACAATTTTGGCAATGTCGGTGACTGGTTCCACAACATCCGCGTTTATGGTACTTGCAACAACGTATTTACCATCACAAAGTACAAGGGAATCGACCCCGAAATCAACCTTGGCGGACTTGCTCCCGGTGTGGATTGGCGTAACACCCAGTATCCTCGCACCCGCAGTTTCATTCTTGGCGTAGAGCTTGTTTTCTAATTTAAAATGAAGATGAATATGAAAAAGTTTTTGATTCCCGCTTCATTGATGCTCATCCTTGCATCCTGCACCGACCTTGATGTGGATCCCAAGGGTTACTATACATCATATCCTACAGCCAACGCAGCTGTAGAGGCTAAGACCAGCGCCTGCTACTTTGCATTCAAGGATGCTCTTGGACGTCGTTTCGACGAGGGCAACTCCTGCAACTCTGACGAATATACAGCAGTAAGCTTCAAAGGAGACTACCTCAACAACCGTGATATGGCTAACTTCTCTCTGCATAGCATTGACCCTTCAGCAAGTTCTGCCCAACTCAATGTCTACAAAGATATTCAGGGTGGTATTACCAAATGTAGCCAGGCTATCATAGACCTTGGTGGTGCCGATGAGGTTGCAGCAGCTCCTGTTCGCGCCGTACGTGCATTCTACACCTTTATTCTTATGGACCATTGGGGAGACACCCCTATCCTTGACCATATCATCGGCGAGGAAGAGGTTGTAAACCGTTCCCCTCGCGATTCCGTTGCAATGTGGATTGAGAGCGAGCTTCTCGACTGCATGGACAACTGCCCTACCGATATGAGCGCTTCCAACTATGGCAAGCCTACATACTGGATGTGCTGCGCCCTGCTTGCAAAGCTCTACCTCAACTGGCCTGTTTACACCAAGGATGTAACAAGTTCTTCATGGTCCTACGGCACCAACGAGAAACTTGACGACTGCATCGCCATGTGCGACAAGATCATCCAGAGCGGTCTGTTCGACCTTAACGATGACTTCAAGGCAAAGTTCTTCTACGACAACGGCAACCAGATTGGCGATTTCATTTATGTAATGCCTTTCGACGCAGTTACCGCACAGGGTCTTACCTACGCCCGTTTCCGCACTTGGCGCCGTGGCCAGAACAACAATGGTCAGTATTCTATCGAAATGACCAAGTCTGTCGGTGGCAATATGACTCTTACTCCTGAATTCGTTCAGCTCTTTACCTTGAAGGGTGACCGTCGTAACGATTGTATCATTGGTGATGCAACCCAGGAAACCACAGATGTTTACCAGTATGATGTAACCACCGGCGAAGTTACCGGCACAAGGTGCACATACAAGGGCGAGGAAGTTACCTTCAAGCGTAGCATCACCCTCGTTACCCAGGATGGTGACCTTAACTGCGGTGCGGATATGACAGGTTGGACTCAGGGTTATAGGTCTATCAAGTTCTTCCCTAATGTCGAGGAATACAACACCTACGGCCGTAACCAGAGCAACGACGTTCCTATCTTCCGTTACGCGGATGCACTCTTGATGAAGGCAGAGGCTATCGTTCGCGGTGGCAGCGCTACCAATGGCGATACCGCTATGAGCCTCTTCAACCAGATTCGTTCTTATGTAAATGCTCCTACCATCAGCAGCGCTCCTAGCCTTCAGGACATTCTTGATGAGCGTGGCCGTGAGTTCCTGGATGAGCACTGGCGTCGCAACGATCTTATCCGTTTCGGCCAGTTCGAGAATGACTGGGGCTTCAAGAGTTTCAACGCCAACGCGAAGAATCCTACCAACAGGCTTTGGCCTCTTAGTGTAAATGTTCTGGAAGAGAACACTAACTGGGAACAGAACCCTGGATACTAATAGATTCATAACTCTTTTACTAATTGCTTTGGTCTCCTGCACTCCTGCGGGAGACCTTGGCAGTTTTGTAGACCCTTCTATCGGCAGCGAGGGCCTCGGTCGCGTTTTCGTAGGCCCATCGATGCCATTTGGAATGGTTAAGCCCGGTCCCGACTGCACTGTAAAGCCGAATGCAGGATGGGCTCCGATGCCCGAGGTGGTAACGGGATTCTCCCAGACCCATGTCAGTGGCACAGGAGGAGGGCAAAAGTACGGCAATATCCTCATCCAGCCCTTTGAGGGGGCGCTTGAGGGCTATGTGCACGAGCAACTAAGGGCATCGGAAGAGATGCGTCTTGGCTACTACACCTGCACTTACGAAAATGGGATTAAAACCCAGATTACAACGGCCGAAAGGACTTCTTTCTACAAGATAGACTGGGGCAAGACTGAAGGCCATAACCTGCTGATAGACTGCGGCTTCTTCTTGGGCGAGAACCCCATTCCCAAGGCTCGCGAAGCCCAGCAGTTCGAGGGCAGCGGTGTCAGCATCACAGGCCCCAACGAGGTCTGCGGACACTCCAGCATCAGCGGTGGCTGGAATAATGGCGACACCTACACCGTTTATTTCTGTCTTCAGGCGGACGAGCCTTTCAGCGAATCAACCACATACGAACTGGAAAATGGTAAGACAGGGGCACTTGTGGCATTTGACGCGTCCAAGGTCAACCTTAAGATTGGCATCTCCTTCGTCAGCGAAGACCAGGCCCGCAGCAACATCCCATCCAACGACTTCGACGCCCAGCTAAAGCAACTTCGCGCCGCTTGGGAGAAGATATTCTCCAAGGTGGAAATCAAGGCTCCCAAGAGCGTAAAACGCCAGTTCTACACCGCTCTGTACCACACTTGCCTAATGCCTGTCGACCGCAGCGGAGAGAACCCTTCGTGGGGCGACACTCCGTATTACGATGACTACTACGCGATTTGGGACACCTATCGCAGTTCCACTCCCCTGCTTACCCTGCTAATGCCCGAACGCGAAGTGGAGTTGGTCAATTCCCTGCTGAACATCTACAAGAATGAAGTCTATATGCCCGATGCCCGAAGTGGCAACTGCAACGGACGCACGCAGGGCGGGTCCAATGCCGAGGTGGTAATCGCAGACGCTTACGCCAAGGGTCTGAAAGGCATCGACTACGAATTGGCTCTCGAGGCTATGATTAAAGACGCCACAGTACCGCCTGCCGACGACGAGAAGGAAGGTCGCGGTGGACTTAAGGAGTACAATACTCTGGGCTACATCCCCTACGGCATCCCACGTGCAGGCACCCGTACCATCGAATACGCCTTTGACGATTGGTGCATAGCGCAGGTCGCTAAAGGCCTGGGACACAGTGAGATAGCAGCACTCTACGAGCAGCGTAGCGGTAACTGGCGCAAACTTTGGCGCGCCGACTATTGCTGGGACGGCATGTATGGCTTCATCATGCCCAAGGACGCCGATGGCAACTGGCTGGACGAAGTCCCTTGGGGCAAGAGTTCCACCTACCATCCAACCATCCCCTACACCCCGGTTACCAAGGTCGCACCCTGGTATCTGCCTTGGTGGAATTCCTTCTTCTACGAGGCTCTGAGCGAGGAATATTCGCTGAGTGTTCCGCACGATGTACAGGGCCTGATTGACGCTTGTGGTGGCCAGGACCAGTTCCGTGACCGCCTTGACCTCTTCTTCGAGAAGAATTATTACAATGTGGCCAACGAGCCATCATTCCTAACTCCTTGCTACTACCACTGGATTGGGCATCCAGAACTCTCCAGTGCCCGAATTGAGCAGATAATTGCCGACAATTACAACGACTCTCCTACGGGTCTGCCCGGCAACGACGATGGTGGCGCAATGAGTTCATGGCTGGTCTTCCATCTGCTCGGATTCTACCCCAATGCAGGTACAGATTATTATCTGGTACACTCCCCGCTGGTCAAGGGATGGACCATCCATCTGCCTAATGGTCAGACACTTAAGGGCAAGATAAAGGGCCGCGGTCACTTTGCTGGAGCGCGCTTGAATGGCAGCGGACTTGAAGGTGCAATCCTCCGTCATAGCGAGTTGCTGGAAGGTGGCGAACTGGTCTTCGGGTTGGAAGGCCCTGCTATTAGCGCCACAAAGCCTGTAGCACCGCCAAAGGCCGAGGCTGCTGCCCTTTCTGACACTACATTTACCCTGAATTTCACCCTTAACCGCCAGTACCGCAACTGGCCCGCTTCCTACAAGTGGGATGGTGACACCCTAGAAATCCGCTGCAACGGCGCAATCTACCGTACAGCCCGCTCCGAGGTCGAAAATGCCGAGGAATTCTGCTGGCTTGAGCCCAAGGCTGGGGCAGTTTACAATGACGCCAAGGGCAGCTTCTGCTTTATCTCCCAAAAGGCCTATAAGGAACTGGATGAGACAGGGTTCTTCACCTACAATGGAAGCCGCTGGGGCAGGATGGCAGCACCCTTCAGGCATCCTTTCACCACAATTGAGGAAGCCGAACTCCACGACAATTACTACTATGTCCAAGACGACAGCGATGGTTGCATGATGGCAATCAGCCGCGACAAGGACCTCCCCTTCGTTGCCGAAATGATAGCAAATCCTTTGGGAATTGACTGGAAAATAGTATATTAGCGATATTATGCGAAGATTCATAGCCTTCATTATATCCATTAGCCTTGCGGTATGCGCAATGGCCCAAGCACCCGAGCAGTTGGGCGGAACTTACTATGCCTACCCTGGGCCGCTGGACACCGCTGCGCTTACCCCTGCGCCAGCAGGCTATACCCCAATCTACATCAGCCACTATGGCCGCCACGGTTCCCGTTGGATGACCAACGACAAACGCTACACCGACCTCCTTGCCCGATTCTCCAGCAAAAAGAATCTAACTAGACAAGGCAAGGCCGCTCACGAAATGATACTTAAGGCCTGGCACAATGCAGAGGGTAATTCGGGTCAACTCTCCCCGCTTGGAGTGACCCAGCATGCGGGAATTGCAAGCCGTATGGCAGCAAGTTTCCCCGAAGTCTTTGGGAGAATATGTGCCGTCGATGCTAAGAGCAGCACTTCGCCCCGCTGCATTGCCAGCATGAATGCCTTTCTGGATGCCCTTCAGGATGCCCAGCCACAAATTAACATAAGTACATCCAGCGATGCAGCCAACATGGCCTTTATCGCCTACCAGTCACCAGAACTCAAGGCACTTGAAGATAGGCTAAACATCGATGTAGACGGTAGTTGCGTCGAAAGTCTAATCGGTCGCTTATTCAAGAAGCCCAGCAAGGTTCACGGCCATCAAAAACTCTTCACCGAACTCTATTACCTCGCCTCCGACATGCAGGATATCCCATTGGATATCAAGCTTTTAGACATCTTTACAGATGAGGAATTGCGTGCCGCTTACGAATGGAGCAACCAGAAGATGTACGCCCTTCACGGCGATACTCCCCTCAACGAAGGCCTGGCAGAAGTCAATGCAGTTTCGCTCTGGCAGAATATCGAAAAGGAAGCCGACGAAGCCCTACAAAATGGCAGTCCAAATGCCACCCTGCGTTTTGGTCACGACAGCAACCTGATGCGCCTGCTGACGCTAATGGATTTGCAGCACGGCTACGGCATGAGCGAAACCGTGCCAATGGCGGCCAATCTGCAGATGATTTTCTACCACAAGGAAGGCAGTCCGACGCTGGTAAAATTCCTGCACAACGAGAACGAGACTTCCCTGCCCCAACTCGGCAAAGGCCCTTATTACGAGTGGAATGCAGTCAAGGAATATATGGCTGGGCGTATCTCCAGGGCCGAAAATATCCGCCGCATCAATACTGTAAACACCTTCGTTGGTACGGACAATTCCATCCTGAAGTCCGCTGGCCGCTACGGCAAGGGCAGCGAGGAGTGCGGGCAGACTCTTCCCGCAGTGCTTGTCCCCAATGGGCAGAACTTCTGGACGCCCCAGACCCGCCCCACCGAGCGCAAATGCGTTGCGCCGTACTATTATTCCGACCCTAGCCTGCTAGGCTTCCGTTGCAGCCACTGGATTGTAGGCGGCTGCACCCAGGACTACGGATCCTTTACCATCTCCACAATATCGGGAGAAATGCGTGAAGACCTCTCCACCATCTACACCCACGATTGGGAAGTCTCGCACCCTCACTTTTACTCCGTTTATCTGCCCCAGGAGGGCCTCACAGCGGAAATTACCGCCACAAGCCACGGGTCTATCCTTAGGATTCTCCCCAATGCAGATGGCCCTGTACAGGTGGTCCTCTCCCCCAATAGCGATGAGGGTCAAGGCAGCGTTGCCATTCGGGAAGATTATGTTTATGCCGCCAATCCCGTTCACCGAATCTACCAAGGAAAAGGGCTCCCTGCAGGCTTCAGCGGGCATATTGTGATGCAGCATAACGGCAAGGCGTCCATCAAGGACACTACGGTTGTCATTAGTTTTGATGGCATCAAGGGTGTTCCGATTGAGATTCGTACCGCTACTTCTTTCACCAGCGAGGAAGGCGCACTTGCCAACCTTAAGGCCGAGATTTCAGGGAAAAGTTTTGAAGAAATCGCCCTTGAAACCGAGGAAAAATGGGTGGATAGATTCCACCGCATAGAAGTGGAAAGCGCTGACGAGCAGGCAGTTAAGGACTTTTACGGAGCACTCTACCGAGCATCTTTCCTGCCGCGCGAGTTAAGCGACTGCGATGGGTCTTACCCCAAGTTTGCCAACGGTAGTACAGTCAAGGGCAAGGGCCGCCATTTCACCGATTACAGCATGTGGGACACCTACCGCGCCCTACATCCGCTGCTGGCCCTGATTGAGCCCGAACTTGACGGTGAGATGATGCAGAGTCTGGTTGACATGTACGCTGAAGGTGGCTGGATGCCAATTTTTCCCTGCTGGAACTCCTACACCGCAGCCATGATTGGCGACCACTGCGCTTCTGCAATCGCGGACGCATATATCAAGGGTATTCGCAATTTTGATATCGAGAAGGCATACGAAGGCCTTAGCCAAAACGCCTTTCACTACCCTGGCGAAGAAGAATACAAGGACGGCAAGGGCCGCCGGGCACTTAAGTCCTATATGCAATACGGCTACATTCCGCTTGAAGATGGCGTCGAAGATGCCTATCACAAACAGGAGCAGAGTTCCCGTACTTTGGAGTACGCATACGATGATTTCGCCGTAGCGCAACTCGCCAAGGCCTTGGGCCAAGAGTTTGATTATGAGGAACTTATGGATAGGTCTGAATACTGGCGCTTTGTCTTTAACGAAGACGGTTGGGTGGCTGGTCGTTATGAGGATGAGAGTTTCGCACCACTTCTTAGCATCTCCGAAAGAGTGCCGTTCCTCACCGAAGGCGCTTCCTGCCATTATTCCTGGTATGTGCCCCAGAATGTTGACGGGCTGATTGAGGTTATGGGTGGGCCAGAAGTCTTCTGCGAGCGCCTGGATTCCCTGTTTGACGGTGGCTATTACTGGCACGGCAACGAACCCTGTCACCAGATTGCCTATCTTTACAACGCCATAGGCAAGCCCGAAAAGACCCAGCAGCGTGTTCGTGAAATCCTCGCAAGCGAGTATGCAGATGCCCCAGGCGGCCTTGCAGGAAATGACGATGCAGGGCAGATGAGCGCTTGGTACATCTTCTCGTCTTTAGGCTTCTACCCTGTCTGCCCTGGCACTCCCGAATACTACATTGGCAGCCCTTCCTTCGAGAAGGCAACCTTCAATCTTTCCAATGGCAAGCAGTTCATTATCAATGCCTTAGGTGCATCTTCAAAGAATATTTACATTCAAAATAGTAATCCCCTTAAACTCACCCATCAGCAGATTCTGGACGGAGGAAGTCTGGACTTTGAGATGGGTCCAAGCCCCGCAGCCAAATGAAAAAGACAGTAATATCCATCCTTCTTGGCCTTCTGTGCATCTGCACATACGCTGGCCCCATTGAAAACCTTCTGGAACGCATTGACAAGGGTTCTTCTTCCAAGTTCAAGATTGAGTTGCGCAAGAGCGACACCCCGTTTTTCGAGCTTGACCAGAAGGGCAAAAAGGTTGTAATCAGGGGCGATAGTTATGTAGATATCGCCGTGGGTCTCAACTGGTATCTGAAGTATTATTGCGGCATCCAGTTGAGTTGGAATGGGTTTAGCGCCGACCTGCCCGATGTGCTTCCTGCCGTCTCAAAGAAGGAGCGCCACGAGAGCGATTTGGAGTATTGCTACGACCTCAACTACTGCACCTACTCCTATTCCATGGCCTTCTGGGACTGGGATAGATGGGAGCAGGAAATCGACTGGATGGCCCTGCACGGGGTGAACATTCCCCTTGCTGCGGTTGGCGAGGAATGTGTCTGGCGCAATCTTCTGCTTAGGCTGGGCTATTCCAAGGATGAAATCAACGACTTCATCGCAGGCCCCGCGTTTCTGGCATGGTGGGAGATGAACAACCTCGAAGGCTGGGGCGGCCCCAACCCCGACTGGTGGTACTCCAGGCAGGAAAATCTGCAAAAGAAGATTCTGGCCCGCATGAAGGAATACGGCATGCACCCCGTTCTGCCCGGCTATTCTGGCATGATGCCTTCGAATGTCGGGGAGAAACTTGGCTACGATATCGCCAAGCCACCGCTCTGGAATGGCTTTAACCGCCCTTCTTTCATGCAGCCGACCGACCCACATTATTACGAGATTGCCTCTATGTACTATGAGGAGCAGCGCAAACTCTTTGGTGTTGCAGATTTCTACTCCATGGACCCCTTCCACGAGAGCAAGATTCAGGATGTAGACTTTGCCGCTGCAGGCAAGGCCGTGATGGGCGCGATGAAGGCCGTTAACCCCAAGGCGGTTTGGGTACTTCAAGGCTGGAGCGAAAACCCCCGCACTTCGATGATTGAAGCGCTGGAACCCGGTGATTTACTGATACTTGACCTCTTTAGCGAGTGCCGCCCGATGTGGGGTATCCCCTCCCTCTGGCAGCGAGAAAACGGCTTTGGAGACCACGACTGGGTGTTCTGCATGCTGGAGAACTTTGGTGCCAATGTAGGCCTGCATGGCCGTATGGACGAGTTGCTGGAGAACTTCTTCGAGACCCGTACAAACCCTCTTGCCAAACATCTAAAGGGCTATGGCTACAGCATGGAGGGCATCGAGAACAATCCAGTAATGTTCGAACTGATGAGCGAACTCCCTTGGCGATCGGAAAAATTCACCAAGGAAGAATGGGTAAAGGATTGGTGCTTTGCGCGTTACGGCATCAAGGACGACTCTCTCGTTCAGGCTTGGACGGTACTTGCACAGTCCATCTACAACTGCCCCCGCTGGAACAACCAGCAGGGCCCTCACGAGAGCATCTTCTGCGGCAGGCCTTCGCTCAACAACTTCCAGGTATCTTCCTGGTCCAAGATGGCCAACTACTATGACCCCGATGACACCCGCGAAGCTGCCCGTATTTTTGTAAGCGTCGCCGATAAATATCGTGGCAACAACAACTTCGAATACGACCTCGTAGATGTAGTCCGTCAGGCTCTTGCCGACCAGGGCCGTATCAGTTACCAAAAGACCGTCGCAGCGTATAAGTCATTCAGCAAGAAGGAGTTCGCAAAGTGCTCGCAGCGCTTCCTTGACCAGCTTCTGGCCCAAGACCATCTTCTCGGCACCCGTTCCGAGTTCCGTCTTGGCCATTGGGTAAACGCCGCGCGCAGCATCGGCCCCAACGCATCGGATGCCGACTGGCTGGAGTGGAACGCCCGCGTCCAGATTACCACCTGGGGCAACCGCTACCCTGCCAACACGGGAAAGCTCCGCGACTATGCCCACAAGGAGTGGAACGGCATCCTTAAGGACTTCTACTACAACCGCTGGAAGACCTATTTCGACATGCTCTCAGACGCACTGCAAAGCGGTAAGGAGCAGGAGATTGACTTCTACGGTCTTGAAGAACCTTGGACGCTCCAGCATAACCCCTACTCTACCCAGCCGGAAGGCGACCCCGTAACCATCGCAAAGGAGACCTATGAGCAGTACATCAAATAGCAAGCGTCTGGTTTCGCTCGATGCCATGCGTGGCCTTACGGTTGCGCTGATGATTCTCGTGAACAACGGTGGTGGCAGCGATCATTACGCCCAGCTGGTCCATTCCAAGTGGAATGGCCTGACACTCTGCGACTTAGTCTTCCCCTTCTTCCTCTTTATGGTGGGTGTTTCCATCTATCTGGCTTTTAGAAAATACGATTTTAAGGGTAGTCCAAAGGTTTACGGGAAGATTCTTAAGCGTACCGTGCGGCTGTTTTTGATTGGCCTTGCCATTAACTGGCTGATACTCATAGCAATAGGCCGTCCGTTTGACTTTGCCCACCTTAGAATCTGGGCCGTGCTCCAGCGCATTGCTCTCTGCTACGGACTTGCAGCCTGCTTTGCCGTTAGCGTAGACCACAAATGGACCATCCCCACCATTATCGCCCTTCTGGTGGGCTACAGTGCTATTTTGATTTTTGGCAATGGCTACGCAGAAGATGCCAGCAACATCCTTGCTCGCGTTGACAAAGCCCTTTTCGGATCTGGGCATCTTTACGCCAAAAGTCCCGTTGACCCCGAAGGCCTGCTTGGCACCATTTCAGGCGTTGCACATACGCTGATTGGCTTTTATTGCGGCAAGCTTTTGTGCAGCAGCAGCGAGAACTACCCCAAATCCGGTACGCTCAAACTTGTCTACGCAGGTATCGCTCTTACAATAGTTGGCTACGCCCTGCAGTTCTTCCTGCCGCTTAACAAGCGCATCTGGAGTCCGAGTTATGTCTGCGTCTCCTGCGGCTACGCTGCACTTCTGCTTAGTATGATGATGTATATCATTGATATTAAGGGACATAGCAAGTGGGCCAAGCCGTTTTTGGTCTTTGGTATGAATGCCCTTTTCCTTTATGTTCT
>Ga0065711_1039598_pt1 | contig 17674 bp, 17 predicted proteins | sample Hoacrofraction12_FD_59098 | JGI IMG/M metagenome (GOLD analysis project Ga0065711, IMG submission 59098) | Hoatzin crop microbial communities from Cojedes, Venezuela - Epithelial fraction 12 v2 (version 2) | ecosystem: Host-associated > Birds > Digestive system > Esophagus > Crop | place...
TCCGGAAGCCCCCCCCCACCCGCCTGCACCCAGTGCGCCTGCGCGCACCCGCCCCCGTCGCGCGGCCCAAGCGGAGCGCAAATCCCCTGAGCCCCCGCGCATGCGCGGTTCCGGGCGCTTCGGCGGCGGTGTGCGCGCGCTCCGGTGAGCCGCCCGGCGACGATCGTTTCCTCCGTGCCGTGAGGTAAAAACCGGGAACGCGGCGTGAGGAACCGTACCGGGACGTGAGGCCGGTCCCCGGGCGGGGCTGGGCCGCTTCCTTCTCCTCCCGGATGGCCTCGGCCTTGGTGGGGGGCGGGAGGGTCCCCTCCCGAGCGCTGGGAGCGCTGACCGGCGGTGTCATCGCCTCAGCTCTGAGGCCGTCGCCTCTCCGGGGGTGGCCCGGGGGGCGGAGGTGTTGGTGGTCAGGCTCTGTCCGCTGCTCTGTTCGGGAAGCGGCCCTGGCTGCGGGGTTTTCAGGCAGCGTGCGGCAGTTCGAATCGCTGCGCGCCGGCCCTTGGCGTGCGATGGGTTTCCTCTTGGAAAGAAACGTCTCTTTTTCTTCTCTAGCTCTTCAGAGCGCTGAAAAATGTCAGGTTTTCTTGAGAGCTTGAGGTGCTCGGAGTGCGTTGACTGGGGAGAGAAACGAAACACGATCGCTTCTGTGGCTGCGGGAGTGCTGGTAGGTGCAGCTTCTCTTGCGCTGCTTCAGGCTTTCCAGATGTCGCCAGCTGTCGATGAGCTGATAATTATTAACTGTTTGGATGTAAAAGGAAGAAGCACGTTGTCCTTGTATGTAGAAGCAGAGTTCATGACAAAATCTGGGCGCTTGCATCCACGTGTTACTGAAGTTTCTCAGCTTCTACCCATGTAATAACTATTGGAAAATGCAAATCTCTGCCTTTGCATTTAACCTTGTTCCTAAGTTGATAACAAAACTAGTTACACTATCAATTCACTCTGGGCTGGAGACCGTAAGAATGATTTTATATATTACCATTACTTTCTCTAGAGTAATCTTACATATTGTTAGAAGGCTTGTGTCCGTATTTTAAGCTGTCGTGCTTTTTCTTCTTTTTTAACAGTTTTTTACAGGTTGGTGGATAATCATAGATGCAGCTGTAAAATACCCTACAGTGGAAGACTTCAACCATTCGTACCATGCTTGTGGGGTTATAGCCACTATTGCCTTCCTAATGTAAGTGTAATTCTGGATCGGAGCTACACACTCCTAGAACTTACTTTGTGCAATTAATAAAAGAACACATCATCTTTAAATGGAGAGGAAACTAAGAATAACAAATCAAGTTACTATCTGAGTACCTCCTATATCTTTCTTTGTTGGTATTTATAGTAAGGAATTATTTTTTAAAAATGTGTTGTACAGATTCAAGTCTTAATATTGGAGAAATGCTTTTTAAGTTTTAGCCTTATCCAAGTCTTATTATTGGAGAAATGCTTTTTAAGTTTTAGCCTTATCCTTCTTTAAAAAAAAAAAAAAAAACAAAAACCAAAACCCACAACATCATCCTTTTCATGTAGGTTTCTGGGAAGTTTCTCCTCTTGCTGTGTAAACACTTACTTCTTGCTTTACCTGTGCTTACCCAGTTTTATCCTGTTTTGCTGGTGCAGGATCAATGCGGTGTCCAATGGACAAGTGCGGGGTGACAGTTACAGTGAAGGCTGTCTGGGACAAACAGGTACGGTGGTGCAGGCTGTTGCATAGCGATAGCCCTGTGAAGCCGTTAACTCTTGGAAGAGTTGTAAGAGCTGTACCAGTGTGCACGCTGTGTGTGTGTGCGTAGCTCTGGTGTGTGACAGAAGGTGCTCTGAAACAAAAGCATGCTGAAAGTCACCAGTGTCCGTACTCGGACACAAAGCATCCCTACGTCTTTCTCAAGGTGCTCGGATCTGGCTGTTCATTGGCTTTATGATGGCTTTTGGATCTCTGATTGCTTCCATGTGGATCCTTTTTGGAGGCTACGTTGTTAAAGGTAAGATACAGCATGGAGTGTGACCTCATCCATTTTGAAAGTTTGAAGTATTTTAAATGGCTATTGAGCTTTAGAACTTATTTTTGGATAGTTTCTAGGCAGGCCCAGTTTTAATATTTTTGGTTCCCTATGCACCACTGTTCCATACTATTTACTATTATTGTGATGGATTTTATCTACTTCCAAGTCAAACTTTCAGCTAGCCTCATTAGAAACACACGTCCTGGTCACCTGGGAACTGTACTGATACAACTAAACTGCTGCAGTTATATGGGAATAATTCCCTGGGTGAACACTTATTCCCAGAATAAAAATTACTGATTTTGTGCAAATTTCTCCCAAAGCCTATATGTTAAATTAGCAAAAGGGAAAAAACTAGTTGAAGTTGCCTGTTTAAATTCATACCTTAACATGTACCATGGTAACTTTTTCTAAGGGCAAGTCTTGAGAAGGACATGAAAACTGCAGCGTATTACCCTTCATTTTTCCAACGGAAGTTAGGCCACTTAAGTAAATGTAAAGCTACTACTTGTACCTGGAGCTGAAGGGAGTTTCAGAGTAGGCAGGGCACATTGGTGGTGGTGTTTAATTTACAGTCTCATCAGCTTTGGCTTTACTCAGTTCACAGGGGATTTTCAGGGAAACATAGGTGCATTAGTTGTGTAGTAGTGCTAATGTGCTCTCCCATTTTGTATATTGTCATTGTATCTGAATATGTATGTAGATATACTTAACGCATACACATATACCACACAGGATGTGCGATCCCATGTCATAATTCCAGTCTTTATGAGCACCGCATCCGAGATGCGCATTTTGGGTTAGAGAACAGGAGAAGCTGCTTTTCTTTGGGCAGTTAAATGATTTGGGGGAGGCACAAAAGTCACTTAATTAGCTTTCCAGTGGGCTGAGGCTTATGCTTGTCTTCTGTGTCACACAACGGAGAAACAGAGGTTGGAGGGGACTGGTTAGAGAATGAAAGGGTTCTGTGAGCTGCACAGTGCTGTCTGAATTGCGTGCCAGAACAGTCTGGCGTAGACTCGTTAAGGAGCAGCAACAGCAGCGACTGTGTGTTGTCACTTCAGCCCCGTATCTGGTCGGGAACCCTACACTGTGACGGACCCCTCTGTCTAGTGTGGCTCCTTACCTCTGCTTCACAGTACACAGACCCCAAATGTTCTTACTTAAATAAAACTGGTTAGCTTTGCTAACCTAGTGCAGTTTAGTGCTTCTGAAATGTCAGAGATGGGATGTTCTCGAAAATTACTTCCAAAAAATTTATGGAGATTTTTTTTCTTTTGTTAGAAAAAACTGTAGTATACCCAGGAATAGCTGTGTTTTTCCAGAATGCATTCATCTTTTTTGGGTAAGACTATCTTCCTTTCTTCATTTCTTATCTAATTTGTGTATAATGACTAAAACTGAAACTTGCTGTAACCTGTTCTTTTTAAGCCCTGTTTTGTACCTAGACATCAGTGAATAAACTGCTGGTAAAGGCAGTCGATCTCTGGTGTCTGTCCTGCACAGGCTGCAGGACCGGGAACTGGATTTACAAATACCACAGCTTGCTCCCTGAAGTTACATATTTAAAGTACAAGGTATTTGATTTGCTCTGTTAGGCACTCATGTCCCTTTATTGTGTTTTAAACAGAGGCCTGGTCTTCAAATTTGGGCGCACGGAAGACTTGTGGCAGTGAACACGCCTGTGGAAGTGCATTGGCCATGCTGGTTTTTTACCTGCACACTCCCAAAACTTTGTAAAGCCATTTTGTAAACAGTAACCTTCATGTGTCTAAAGAGAAAATGAGGAAAACGTTAAATCATAGCACTAAAAATTCTGGTTCTATTCTGTTTAACTTTTTTACTCTTGTATGTTGATTTAAATGTTGTAATGTTTTTGACAAATGTAAAATTGCTACAAGTAACAATGCAAGTCACTTTTATGAAACGAAGTTTGTTACACGTCAGTAGTACAGTGGGACATGGAAGTTTAACCAGCTGTTTCTATGATGTTATTTACAATCTAAGACTTACTAAAAATGCTTTAAAATGTCTTTTTAACATATATTTATTAAGTATTTCCTGTATCTGGACAATATAACCATTTCTTCAATTTCAAAACATACTGGTGTGTAGCTTTTTTTCCATAATCTACAACTATGCTGCTTTGGGACTGTTTTTTTTCCCCCCTCCCTGAATATTTGATTTATGCTATGATAATAATGAGGAATTCTCCGGCGAGTAACAACTTACTGTTGCTGTGACATTGCAGAGGCACAAGTACAAATTGCGTAGTGGCTCTGAATGGAAGTAGCACATCCACAAAGCTTGCTGTAAACTATTTCCTAACCACTGTAAAACAAAGGAAATCATGTATTTAAAATACCAGGTATTTGATTTGTTCCATTACCTACTCACGTCTCTTCAGGTCAGAGTTCTGTCTGCAGGAAGAGTACTCTTCAGGCCAGGGAGTCGCTGCCAGGGAGAACTGTGATCCTGTAGCAGACCCTCTTGAACTGTGAGATAGCTCTTCCTGTACCTGCCCCTTCCTCTACCTTCACCTCGGCTGGTCGCTCAAGAAGCGAATGATAAAAGACTCGTGGGGAAGAGGGAGGGAACAAAATACTGTTCCTTAAAAGCACTCCTGCTAGAAAATAGCTGTTTGTGTTGCAGAAGTTACATGTGGTTGGTTGCTGGAAAGTTAAAACAAGTGAAGAACCCACGCTGGGCCTGGATTACGCTACTACACCAGTAGTAGTGCGCTAACTGGGAGATGACACAACGACCTGAGTGTGCATCCAGGCTGAGCTGAGTTTCCTTAGCTGTAAGGAAGATTCACTAAAAGAGAATCGGTTCCATTTTAACCCAAACCAGAACACACCATCAGCTGGCGGGAGCTGTGGGCAGCTGATAAACATGGCAGATCACTGCCTATTTTGTGACCTGGAAATAAGAAAAAATGGTGCTTCCTCTGCAAGTAATTTTTCATTACTTGAAACCCGTCCCCCACTTTGCCCGTAGTGATCTGCTTTGCCTAATCCCTAATGAATGAATCGAGGTCAGCATCCATTACTGCAGTGAGCATCAAAGAACTCATGCCTTGTCCTCAATATTACATTTTTGCTCGTTACTTCACTTTTAAGAAAGCATGCTAAACAAATAAAAATCAAACTTTGACTTTTTTATTACATAAGCATTTTTGAAAGAGTTTTTCTATGTCAACTATTCTGAAACAAAGAAGAAACACTGCGGCTCACAATCTCTTTAAATTAAAAACAAGGCTTCATTTGCACACAATCCTCTTCCTGGCCAGTCCCCAGCTCCTGCACCAAAGCCCTGTGCCTGTCTCAGAGCAGAACAGCTCAGCGTGAGGCACTGCAGAAACGGGGTCCCAGCCTTGGTACCGCCCCGCACCAGGGACTGGTCCCCAGTCTCCCAGTTGCCCACGCCCTTACGGCAGCCAGAGCCTGTCAGGGAGCTGACCCCGAGCTGGTGCAGACAGGCTCTCCTGAGGTTTGCTGCCAAATATTAATTACGAGTAATACCATTGATTTCAGGGGCACCGTCCGCAAGCAGAACAATTTAACTTCTTGCTATTTGAACTTCCAAACAGCCAGCCTGAGCCAAGTAATTATAGATTTGTCTTTAAGCAGTCAGATAACTCAGAGAGCTCAGTCTGGCAAGATGCAGAGTTCTGGCCCTGATCCAGCTCACTCATCAAATCCTTGCTTAACAAGGCCCTCAACAGAATTAATTTAGCTTAAAAGGTACTTTAATGCTTTGCTAGATAAGAATGAGTACGTACTGCTTGAAAAATTATACTTTAAAATACGTATTTTGGCTTTTAAACTTGGGAGCTAAAAATTTAAGCTTGGGAGTTTAAAGTTTCCGAGCATTTTGGCTGATAAGCCATTATAGCAATGAATGCAGCCAACTTTTTTGTACAAATCCTACAAAAAAGTATTTAAGGCAAGACCATCAAAGCAGAAAAGAAAAATACATTCTATATTTGCATCTGTAAACACCCTGTGTCTTAGAACAGGTTATCACTAATTTTTGTGTGTTCATTGGAATGGCTTTTTTGAGCCTGAGAATTGATACTTAGGTGCTCTTTCAGGCCATCGTAGCTCTTCATTTTCTCTGGTGACAAAGAGGAAAAGCTTAGCGTGGTCACATCTGTCACCTGGGTTCCTCCATTCAAAATCCAACAGCCAGATGGGGAAACTGTGAAGACAAATATTCTTGTATCAGAACGTTTTATGCATCAAATCATCATACACAAAAGGCAGTGGAAAACCTTATTAGAAGCTTATTTTCATCCCTTTCTTTTTTCTGTCACTAGATAGAGCATCGCATTCAGCACCCGAAGGTGCCAAGGGCCTGCGTTAGTGCGTCAGACTGACCAGCCACTCTGCACCCGTGAAGGCCGGGATTCTTGGTCTGTTGTCACAAAAAGCACCGTCCATTCCACGCACTGGCTTCTAAAAATCCCTCTCTTAGATGCTGCTCGAGCCTCCTCGGGGACTGCGTACGCAGCACGGAGGCCAGGGCTGTCAGTCCCAGAGGATGTCAGAGCACCTCAGATTGCGCGTTACAACAAACGAGATCGTTTCAGACTCAGCCCCGTGCCCACCACGGCTCTGACCCTCCCAGCTGACGACTACACGCATTTATTGTGTTCAGGCTCTGAATCAACGGTGGGAACCGCTCATCCATTTCAAACAGGGCATCCAAAACCTACTGTGAAATGGAATTATCCCCCCCCCCCGTTTTGTTTAATTCAGATGCCTGGAGTTCTTCATCAAGGTCAACAAGGTGCTCTAGGTACACCCACGCGGTTCATTTCACATTGAAACTCACCTCCCAATAGAACTGGTCGTCAAAGTACTTCGATATAGGGGCAGTCTTAAACAGTTTGAGGTTTAAGATTAAACCTAGTTGTAAAAACACATATATCCAATATAAATATATATATCAGGCAAAGGGGGAAATCGTGTGTGCCTGGAGGTTTCTTAGCAACACACATCCAAACGTAACAGAGATCAAAACACAAATTCAGAACTGAATGCTCCAGCGGAGCCCCTTGACTCAAGCTGACCTTAAATACAAAGAGAGAAGCTTGCCAGGATCAAGGCTTGTGTCATTAAAAATTAATTACTCCAGGTAAAACCCCATTAAACAGCCTACCAGATTCTAAAAATACATCAGAAATCATTAACTTCTTGCATGAAAAATGCCCGTGTATTTAAAGCAATCAGGCTTATCAGCACTGTTGGCTTGGGATTTCAGACAGGAACACTGAGATTTTTAAACGACTGGTTAAACACTTCATGTTGGATTTTTTAGCTGAATGTTTTTTTAAAATCTGCTTGATTAGCTCAACTTCTTAATTACCCTTCAGGTAATGCAAAGGTTTGGGATCAATTAAAGCACAAAAAATCAGTGTATTTCACAGCAATTTCCATCTGCTGTTTCTCTTTTATTCAAGACAGAATTAACAGCTGTAGAGAAAGTGCATCTGCTGTACAAAAGAGACGGAATGTCACATGGGGAACACATGAGCCCTGACGATCCCAAACCACCCGCGATCAAAGGCCTGGTGCTGGGCTGACGCACGCGAGCTACCGATGCTAGCGAAACTTTGCAGATTTATACCAACTGGCCTAAAAAGTGACAAGCCCTAGATAGCATTTTGCTGTCACTAAGACAATATCCAAATGTAAAAATATCTTTATCCTCACGCATGTCCCATCTGAAATTTGAAGGCAGCTGTTAAACATCCGTTAAAATAAACTTCACCCATGAAAGAATGGTGCTACTAGGTAATTTCTGTTGAATACACCTCTTCTTCAAAAGACTGGCTTCGAAGAGTCCCTGGCATTCATGGTTCCCACTGCTTCTACAAACAGCTTGCCCACAGAAACACAGTTCAGAGCCCAGTTAAACCGGCCTGGTTCTGCAAAGGGTTGCACTGACATGACAGCAGGTGCAATACGATGCCAGACCCCTCGCCCCGAGGAAATGAGGACGATGTTACTGAACAACGTCTTTCCATACTGACCTGTAATCAAACCTGTTATCAAGGCAACACTGACAGTCAGGCAGAAGGCACCGATGTGAAGCAGGACTGAGTAACCCAGACTGAAAAGCAAAACAAGTGTTTCACCTTTCACAGTTGCTGAATTCAGCATTAACACTGAATGAATCTGTATCTACACAGCATTTTACATCAAAACATCTCATAAAAATCCTCTTACTCTTGAATCTCTCTGCAACTGCAGTTAAGAGATCCTATCAGAAGCCTAACACAGACTTCAGAGGACACATTTTGCCCTTAGAAACCATCATTGTGGTACTAAAACTTCGCTAAATTTGTTTGTTTCAATAAGAATATGACGGGAAGTGTAAGGCTGTTACACTGCGCCGTGATGCATTCCTGTGTACATTGAGAAAATCAGAGAACTTCTTGTATGACACGACATGAGCTTGATTTGCAAAAATGAGATGCCAGTGTCCGATCAACACAATCTCTGGAGAATATCCTTAACTGAGCCCTTCAGCTTTTGCAGTGGGTGTCTCCCCAAGTACATTTTCCAGCTCAGTGTCCAGTCTGGCTTTAGCCCAAGCTGGCATTCTTGCTCCTGACTCAGAGTTACAGCTTCATTCAAAGAGAAATGCTGATTTCTTCCCCCCTGTCTTAGCATAGAAAGCTCCCCAAAATGCATCACAAAAGCCAAAATGAGTCTTGGAAGGAGGCACATCCCCAGCCTTCAGCTCCTACGTCTGCTGTACTTGATATCAAATAAAAAGTGAGACAGAAAACGGGACCAAAAGCTATTATGAAAGTTCTGATCCAAAGTCTGCTCAACTCTGAAAGTCTTTTTTACCGACTGTTCTGGACTTCAGAGATTATCTTAGGTTACCTGGTATAAAATGACTTATCTGTGATGACATTCACGCTTTCTGTATATATGAGAACCCTTCTCAAGGCATACTAGAGTAACGATCAGCTAAACTTACTACTTAATAGCAAGAATTTATCTACCTTGGTACATTAGTCCACTCTTCTATTATGAAGAGAACAACCTGGGCAAGAGCTCCAAGCACAGCCGGCAAGCCAAAAGTGAAGTGAACTCCAGAGGAATCATGAATCTTGAGAGCAGGACTCAAGCAGCTCTGGGAAGCAGAAAAGTTTTCATTGATACACAGAAACACAAGTTGATAACAGCGTATTGTCTGTCGCAGACCTAGAAAGTGAACTTTGGTCTTGCAAGTTGCAGTCTTGCACACTGCTCAAAAGACTTCAGGTTTCCTAGCTTTAATCTCTTTAAAAGAGACGTGTCCCTTGAGGTAACAGGCGTTGGAAAAGAATTTTATACAGTTTATACAAAAACAATTTCAGGTTTAGAGTAATACCTGTGAACAGTAAGATCCTAATATGGCTATCACACTGGCAAGCAGACCCAAAATCATTGCAATCCAAGGATACTTGATAAGGTGCGCTGCGTAACCAACCGCGACCCCACCAGCTAGTACTGCACTGTGGATATGAGTCTGTAAAATGAAACAACAAGAACATGGAGTGAGAATTCAGGCATCACTTCTCTTATAGCAGCCCAATATCGTAGATTGCTATTCTCACACAAGTGTGGTCTCTTTAGGGTGAACTTGGGCCTCTATATGCTGTAAATTACAATCTGAGAACATAATTTCTAAGTTACAGCTTTAGCTTGGGAGGCTAATGATGACTGTCACACTGAAAACCTGGATTTGTTTTTACTTAGTAGCTATTGCACTTTCAGTGTATGAGTGAGAGCGACAGAAACGTTTCTTCTCCGGGCAGTGATTTTCTCTCATGTCTTACCATTCTGAATTTTCCATCCTTTGTGGTCAGAACAGACAGCACGAAGGCAGTTACAGCACTCACTGCAAGGGCAAAGTAGCTGTTGTAGATCACTTTGCTCTTGTTGTCCGCAGCCAGTACAGAATTGAAGCTTGGCCAGAACACCCAGAGAAAGAGAGTACCTTGGAGACAAAGACAAGCAACTATCATTACCTGCTCTAAAACACAGGGAATCCATCACCGGCTGCCTCTGGAGGGCTCCATTCCACATTTTGCATTCCCTGTAATTCCCACACTGTAAACAAAGCGTAACAATTCACAGTGCAGACAGCCCTGAGAGCTGCCTGCTGTACCAACACCTTCCCAGAAACATACCACTGTAATGTCAAACACACAGCCAAAGCACAGCTCCACTGGCATCTGGCTGGTCCTTCGCAGAGCTGAAAGCAGGAGTCTCTTTTCAAGAACACCTCTAACATCAGCTTTGTCCTATCTCTCATCCCCTTAAACGCAGGTTCAGATACAAGTGGGAACAATTTCACTGTTGATTTCCAAACGAGCAGCATCCTGTCTGTTTTGTGCAGGCATTTGAAAACAGGTTTCCAATAGCACTCAAACCAATGACAGCCAGGAATATTCAGCACTGCTGAACAGAAGAAAATTTTTGAAGATCTAGGGTCTTGCGCCAATGTCCTCGGCCAAAATTTCTGCTCCTTTTCATGGAACTGTGGAATAACAGTTCAGAACCAGCTGCAAGAGAGAATGAAAGACAGACCAGGAGGAAGACAGCTTACATGCTGCAAATCACTATAAAGAAACCCAAAGCGCACTTTGGAATGCCTTTCGCCCTGGCTGCGAGTACGACTGGTAATGGCTGTCTTGCCTCCTGGCAGGGTTTGAAGAGAAAAAGAGGATGAACTGGGTCGTAAGAACGGAATCCTCTCTAGCTCTACTAGTATTACTACAGAGGAGGGGTAAAGACCAACAGCTTGAGCTGAGGGTATCATGCTTCACCAACTCAGCCATGCACAGCTTAACTTTGTTGCTATTTGTGAAAGAGTTACCTACCAAATAGCTACTCCCCAGTATATGGGTCCAAAAGAACAATTCGCTTTCGTCCTGTAAGATCGCTGTACAGCGTCCCACTTCCATGACCACATAGGCTTCGCTAACAATAGGAATAAAAACATGTTCTTCTGCTTCCGTGACCTGGGCCCTAACTGTCAGCACCGAGGAATCTCAGCCTCGACAGAGCAAGCTCAGTGCTTGGCAGGACACATCCTTCCCTCCGTGCACACAGATACACGGGCACAGACCAGACTCCTGCCAGCAGAGGGAAGTAGGTGGCCTCACACCAAGTCAAGCGGGACCACACAAGGCAATCTGTGCCTCCGTCACCCCTAGCTCGAGGTGTACAGATGACAACACAAACAAGCGACAGTTTATTTTGCCTCATCCTGTCATTATTTTTGGCTGTTCAGTCAACTTCCACAGCTAATGCTCTGTTCTGCCACAGAGGTACCAGACCCTTGTGCAATTCCCCTGACAGTAAAACCTGAAGTATTCTTGTTCAAGTCAATTAAGAAGTGACACAGGCATTGTCACTATAAAGCACAATGGTTAAATCCAGCTTCTAGCAACCCTGGCAGCTACTGCTTCTGTACAAGCTTATCTTGACTCCCTGAAATCCAATTTCCATTGCTAATTTTCACCCTTTCAGTGCACCAAGGCAGTGATACCATGCCTCAGACAGAAGAGGCCAGGTGGGCAATTCAAAACCTGTAGCAGCAGTGAGGACTGGTGGAATGATCCATACTATGACAACCTTACTCCCACTGATTAGGCAGTTAGTCACAGAAAACAAAATAAAATCTTTAAAAACCTACTAATGCCACTGAAGCATTCTTCTGAGTATTTGCTCAGCTAGGGAAATAAAAGTCACAGTACGAGTCCAAATACGGGTGAAGACCTCAGCACCCATCGCACAGCCCTCAGAAGCAGGGTGCAAAAAGGAATTATGAGGAATTTGCCTTCTCAGTTGCTCCTTTCTACCCAGGTTACCTCAGGAATGCAGCAAGCTGCACCAAAATTATAATGAAGGCTTAACAGTGTCTTGATGAGTTAGATTTAAATATTGATATCCTGAAATTCTCCAGCAAAGCAAGAACTCCAAGGACTCAAAAGAGCAGTATTTAAACTTCTCTTTTCCTAAACTGGGTGAAGACTGACTGAGAATTAAGACTCTGTGGGCCTTCACAGAAAGATCTTAGTTCAGCTGGTGGCAGTTACATAATGGAAGTCATGATCATGAAGAAACCAAATTGCTTCTTTAAGAAAAAGAATGGAACTCCCATACATTCAGCCTACCATCACTCAGATCCTTTCTCATGTGCCCGTCTGTATTATATTCCCCACCCTTCATCAGGCTTTTATCTTTTCATTTCCATCACTAGGCAGGGACTGCCTTTTTATATCTCTGTACGGCACCTTGCAAAACAAAACTGAGCCTTCGCCCCAGCTGGGAACTGTAAGCCCTACTGAAATACAAGTCACGACCTCAACTTTGGTGTACAGGTACCTTACCAATACGCCTATGCAAGCCCAAAGTGGACAACTTCGCTTCTGAGGGAGCAGTTAACCTGGCATAGCTTTTATGCTGAGACTGACAACAGCAAACGAAGCCACAGCCATTGCAGGAGTGGGTTATCTGCCCGGTGGGAAACACGCCGAGACTCACCAACCCATTGTCAGAAGCCACGAACCACAGCAGCAGCAGTTTTCTATGCTTGGCTGCATTCAGGCCTCCACTTTGGATGTAAAAGTTTCAGTGTGCTGTGGCCAGCCCCAAAAACATGCCTTATGTTCTCATTCCAATTTCTTCTTCCAACTAAGACGTTAAAGCAAATGCCTTACCCAACATGGAGAATAAATCCGACTTCGGGCTACTCGCATTCTTCTCAGACCTTGGCGATGGCTCAGAGAAGCGTGAGGCGACTGCCAGACCAAAGTAGGCTCCAAACAGGTGAACGTGCATCATGCTGATATCATCTGGAACCTGTATCGATAGAATAATCACATTTGTGGTTTATTTCATGCCACAGGAAGCCTTTGATGCAGTTCCTGATATAATTGCTCACATAATGTTCCTATAAGAAATTTATTTTCACATTCCCTCAGTTTATGCATGACTTATTAATGCAAGATTAACTTATCTGTGTTCAATGTAGCTCATAAACACACAATTCATACACAGAGAGTTTGCGATATGTTTACATCATACATTAAACTCAGGTCTGACTCTGCTGCTATTCCATTCACACCGGAAATCTTCCAGACTGAACTGACACAAGGAGGGGGTAAAATTTAAAGGCCATTAGTGCCTTAGCATAGGTCAAGGCTTTCATGCATCTGTTAGGGATGGTCAGGGCATGGGCAAGGCCAAATGCACTACATCTCAATCCATCAGATCAGCTCACCCCTAAGGCCAAGACTATAGATACAGCCAACTATATAGATACAGAGTACGCAGGGTTTGGAGATCGATGTCCTTAAGTATACTCCCAAAGTCAGACTTCATCTCTTAATGGAAACACAGCCACTATCTAACTGAGATGAGGTAAAACACACCGATGTTCCTGTCAGCAGAGCACTAACAAACCACCAAAAGGCAACATCACAAAGTCCCGGTGAAATTTTCCCCAATGTGCCTGGAAATCATATTACAGTACCCCCAGGAATGTGTTGTTGGACCATTTGCTCATATGGAAAACTATTATCTCCACAACTGTCATCAGAATTAATTGCACAGGATTAGCCTTCCCAAGAACAGCTCCAGTGGAGATGACTACAGCAGTCACAGTCATAGCAGCCCTTGTTATTCTGCAATAAAAGAAAGAAAAAAGTAATTCTGTACCAGGACCACACCAAAGCCAATAAAGAAAGAATGACAGACATTAAAATGTACTTAAAAACACAAAGCCTTCTAAAATGTCTGCAAATACGACTGTGCTAATTTGCAAACAGGTCCATATAACAGGGCATTATCCTTCACAAAGAGCAATCAGCAGTTCTAGATTATTCCAATTTGAACACGAACTAATCACCTTATCAGACGTTCTTCATTTGGCCGTTGAAGAAGGAAAACTAATAAACCTTCTACCAGCACGGAGCATTGGACACCAAGTACGACGATCACGAGGTTGAATCCAGTGCTGCTAAGCCTGTATCTTTTCAGAAATGTCAGGAAAAAGCCAAACCCAAAAATCACCATATGGCTGACATCTTTAAAAGCTGCACGACAGAAAAGACCAAGACAGCAGTGAATTTATTAACACAGACTGGATTTCTGGTTAAAAAATAAATTAAAAAATCACAATTAACTAAGAAGCCTTCAGATAAAAATTCAGATGCCATTATTACTTAAAACTTGCAAAGAATTCCAGAGCTTTCTGTCTAATCCATAAGTAACCAGAAAAACAACACCCTTAACTCTGAATTTAATTCTACAGAGTGATCAGAATGGATGCCATAGGATGGGGGCTGATGGGTCAAAAAGCAGGACATAAAGGAAGTACATTTAGCAAGGAAATTTGGACACGCATTTTTCCTGAGGTGAACTGAAAGAGCTTAAGCTAGACTTTCCAGAAGAGTTACTGTGAATTAGTGCTGATTCATTCCTTGAGGGCATTAGGGAAGAAATGAGTTACAAACAGAAACCTCTATGATGTCCTCATCTGGGTAGAAGGAACAGGAACAGAAATAACAGTAGAAGGAGTTTAATATGGAAACCAGCACCACTTCTTAAAAGGTAGAGGCTGTCCAAGATATAAGCTCTTGGATCTGCAGGCCTGGCAGCGTCTCCCGGGACATGCTAACAGCCATACTCTCATACGGTTGTGCTGACCTCTACACACAGCAAAATATCAAACAGCTAGTAAGTAGGTCTCATTTTTCCAGCTATAAAACAGGGAGGGTAACACAAGAATGTCATGAGGATTAATCACCTCATATTTGCACAACACTGTAAATACGTTACATACTGTGGCCATAGCATAATCTGCTAATACATTCCTTTGATCAATGCATAAAATACATCTCCAGAATATTTTAAACCCTTAATTCCACTGTATTCACTTCATTTATTTACACCAAACATTCAAATGGAAAACACGGCCATCCTGAATTCTTACTCTTTAGCACACCACCACCTTCTCATGCCAAGACCTCGCAGAGTTAGGCACTTGAGAGAGCAGTGCCTGCCCTCAGAAGTTTGTTGTGTTCATAGCAGTCAAGATTACCACAAATAGGCAGCAGAAAACAGACCAGCAATGCAATTTAGTATCATTTATGTCTTAGTTCACTGTCTGTGCTTTGATGGAAATACACACCGTACATGGCAAGGCAGGGTACTAAAAGGCAGTAAAAACATTCTGCTTCTCACTAACAAACGCACAAAACTGCTGAATCCCACCTCTGTTGCACTGCAAAATAAAAGCTGGCATTAACCCCTCCTTCCACAGCAAGGCTGCTGATCTTACCCGGGTAGGATCTGCTTGATACGCGTTCACCATAATCTGCAAACATAAAGAGGACGATGAAAACAGCTTCCAGAAAAAGGATTAGCCACGGCACGCTGTTTCGGAAGTTGCGGTAGTTAGAAGACATTGTGCACTAGACTACATTAAGCACAAACACATTAACATTTCTTGCTATAAAAATGTTCCAGTAACCTCAAACCAATCGAAAAGAAGGTGTTGGGGGGGGCAGGAATAAAAAGAGAGATAAAAAGCCCAAGAGGCGTCAGCAAGAAACAGTTCCTTATCTGTGGCATGTCAGGAGCCCAAACTTACCACAGCTGACATGGGCTGAACTCAAGCAGTACTCACGAACGCAGACATACCAAGCCGTCAGTACTGTAATGCTCTGGGACACCATCCACACAGCACTGCGGCCCCTGCTGAGCCTTACCCATCAGCTAAACAGCAAGTGAAGAAGAGTGTGAACTCCTAAGAGCAGGAAGAACAGAAGTTCACGCAAAACCATTATTTATTCACGTTGCTCGTACCCATCCGAGTCCCGAGTCCCTTCATGTGAAGTCGGGGTAGGTCCCATGGAGCATCTCAAGGTGATTCTTGGGTTGGTTAGGGTACAGTTCTATACCCATGTTCCACGACAAACCTTCTCATACATGATGAAGCCAACCCAGAGAATCAAGACTCCCTGGACACATAAAGGAGACGTAGCATTCCCTACGCTACTTGTGAGATTGGGCTATTGGTTACAGTATGGCTGTGGGAACAGCTCCAGTGAATACTCTGCAAGACCCTGGTAATCCCCAGGTTGGGAAGTTGCAGGCAGACAGCACCATTCAGAGTGCTGCAGGCTTTTAAGGGAGAAACAAACAACCTACTCACACCCTCCTGATTCTTTAATTCAGACCTAGCCTTCATCCAGAAGCGTATCAACTTCTACTACATCATTGTGACTGCAAAGTACCCATTGCCTTACGGGTTCTGAGCCTTTTGGTAAGGCACAGGCTTTTTTTATCTAGTGGTGGTGGTGGATTTTTAAACCAGGAGCCACAGGAGTGAGCATTTTGGGCACATGAGCAGGGCTACACAGTGGAAGCTAATGATGTTCAGTATATGCACACACATCATAATTTATTAGATAAGATTATTCAGTTATTGAGGTCAATTTACAAGTCCAGAATATGAACATTACTATCTTTTCACTATTCACCATCCTTTTGGTAAACTGAACTCTCTTTGTTCAGACAGTCCCAGGGACGAAAGTGCTGCAATCATGCCTCAGACTTTCTGCTTCGAGGCCATTTCAAACTGCTGCGCTTGCTTGCTGGGGTCTGGGATAGTAGCAATGCATACAAACGGGCAGAAAGCCACCTACTGGTTACAGAAATATGTATCAGGCAAACACGCAGAAAAATTCCAGTTCACTTGTAGTTTAGGACATTCATCCTGCAAACCCAGGCTATATGGCACAAGTGTAGTTTTCAATCCATCCGTGAAAGGTCTGCATTTGTGGTGCTAACTTGCACCTTCCTCACATGTAGTATCAAATTGCTCGTTTTTATTTACAAATTGCTTTTACTCAGGCCTAATAAAGCCATAAGTTAAGTATCCCCACGCTCATTTCAGAAACTCCTAAATAACATTCAAAGGACCCTCCCTGACGTGCACAACGCTGCCCTGACTTCAGAAAAATCCCAGCGCAGAAAGATCTACATTCAGCTCCTTTTCACAGGAATTCTGTGACCACGTGGGTAATTCAGACAGAACCAGAACGCCTGGTGAACTTTCTCTAGACAAGAAAAAGCTGAAACAGCCGTTTAGAAATTGATTGAGCTAACCAAGGTATTGTCTTTGTGTGGATTATAAACACAATCTATCTAATTCACTTTCAGCTGTTTCCTGCAGGACAAACCTTTGGGACTCCTACTCAGGATGAGAACGACCCAGAACTCCTTCCACCATTCTGCCCTGGTCCCATGAACACAATTCACTCTTTTGATGATTGTTATCAAATCCCCTGCCAGCATCAACACTCGGGGAAAATTCACCACAGGCTAGGAATTCACCACTGTCTTTCCCTCGGGACGACATGTAAATGCTGACACTCGGATTTCACAATTTTCAGAATGGCAGGGGCTGGCAGGGACCTCTGTGGGTCACCAAGCCCAACCCCCTGCCCAAGCAGGGCCACCCAGAGCAGGCTGCACAGCACCGCGTCCAGGCAGGTCTGGAATATCTCCAGAGAAGGAGACTCCCCAGCCCCTCTGGGCAGCCTGGGCCAGGGCTCCGTCACCCTCAGAGGGAAGAAGTTCTTCCTCGGGTTCAGC
>Ga0065711_1008376_pt1 | contig 17673 bp, 11 predicted proteins | sample Hoacrofraction12_FD_59098 | JGI IMG/M metagenome (GOLD analysis project Ga0065711, IMG submission 59098) | Hoatzin crop microbial communities from Cojedes, Venezuela - Epithelial fraction 12 v2 (version 2) | ecosystem: Host-associated > Birds > Digestive system > Esophagus > Crop | place...
TTTTTTTTTTTTTTTTTTTTTTTTAGGGAGCAACAGACACTTTTTTCCTTGCAATAAAGCAATTGCACCTTTAGACTTATTTTCTTCTTGCTAAGGAGACGATTATTTTCCTGTGTAACTGTAACTTGGTGCCAGAAGTCTGCTCTACAGTCTGAGTCATGCTTTGGAAAGAGCAATTTTCGTGAATAAACCTTCATTAAAGAATAAGCCAAGAAGAACTGCTGACTTCAATTCTAGGCAAAGGAGTTGGAAAATAACCTGGTTTTTATTTTTACCTGTCTTGCTTTAGTTCTTGCTTCCCCTCTTGCTGTCATGTTTGCTTAGGTAAGTTCTTGGAGAAGTGGTTACACCGCAAAGGAGAAGGGTAATGGGACTGAGAATGGGCCAAGAGCAGCAAGTGTTGAGGTGAGACAGAAGTAAAAGACTGTTTGAGCCCTCACACTCTCTTGGAGCTTCTCAGGCCAATGACACAGGAAAGTCTCCAGGTGACTCAGCTACAGCATCTAGCTGGTGTCCTTGGATGTGTTTTCCACAGGATTTTACAGTGGTGGGTAAGGGTCCATGGATGAGAACTCTCTCCGTGGGCTCTGCTCCTGCAGAAATGCATGGCAGAGGATACGTACACAGTATTGAGTCCAAGAGCCCGCGTTCTTACTGTTCTGGCAGTACCAGCCTTAGCTGTTCTTGGGGGAAATCTCTTGAGATAGGTACCTCTACATTTCTATAAAAATACTTCTGCAGCCCTTTCGTGATTTCAGCTTGAGCTTTCAGCTTTGTGTCCCAAGTTTTCTGGCTGCCAGCACCATAAGCTTGGGCTAAGACCTGTCTTTGTTGAGAATGACATATTGCCCTCTGGAAGCTGGTGGAGGATGTCTTTTCTTTCCCCTCTGCTGCAACATTAACTTCTTGGCACTTCAAACTTAAACAAGTGGGATGTGTATATGCCCAAAGGCATGCCTAAGAATTTCATGCTCTCACTGGCATTCAGGAGCAATGAGAAAGAGCCTTCTCTTGGTTACCCTCCTCTTGTCCAGTCAGTGCAAAGGAAAGTGTCTTCACACCTTTAAAGTGGAGCTAGAAACTGGTCCTTCAGTCACAAAACCGCAAGCCAGAAACTCCTGAGCTACAAGTGATCCTAGTAGCATGGCTTGAACGTCATCCTTCCATTATTGTTATCAAATGGAGGGATCACAAATGCCTGCTCTCCTGCACGTTCTCTAGCAACTGTGTTAATGCTGATCTGTCTCTTCCTGCTCAATTTCCCGATCCTTGTTTAGTAGCCGCGGGGCCCTTCTCTCTCTGCCTCGGATTGGCTCTGTTTCCATAAACAATTAATTCTTAAGGGATTTATCCTAGAATAAAGAAAAGTCTGGTGCAAGAGTTTGTGAATTTCTCCCTTCTCCATCCAAGGATGATGTCTTGGACATAAACATTCCTGTGAGCAGGTGCAGTTTTGGCAGTGTGGGTTGTTTTTTTGGTGTTGTGTGTTGTTGTTTTGTTTTTGTTTTTTTTTTAAGGGCTTGAGGGTCCAATGCTGCCTTCTTGAATATGTGGTTTGGCTCATCTTGTTTTTTTTTTAAAAGAGGAAAAGATGATGGCTGTACTTGATTTCCAGTAGGAATTTGTTGGTAGGCTGATGTAGCTAATTAAAAATAACCTCCTCGGTCACTGGTGACCTTGATAGCAGTCTCAACATTAAGAGTGTGTATCGAAAGTGCAAGGCTGACACGAGGTGGGAATGGGAGGGTAGAATAAACTTCCAGGAATAAAAATGAGTGCCCAGATAAATACCTGCCATTACTAGTAAAAAGACTCTGGGTTCAAGGTCAACTTTGTAACTTATTAATGACCTATACCGGACCATTCTACTAGGCACTGTGCAAATGCCAGGCTGGGCAGAGCCCCCAAGGGCTGGCAACTGGTCTAGGTTTGACTGTAACGTTGTTTTTCGTATGAAAAGGAATAATGCAATCTTCTTGAGCTGACATTAAGTGCTTAGACTTAGTACTTGACTCTTCCCTTTCCCAAAAGTTTGTGTGGCAGATGGTTCTAAAAACAAATATACACAAAGCCCAGTGGCTAGTTCTCCATTTGACAGTAGCAAAGGAGGTAGAAAAGCAGTGATACAGCTGAGATGCACACAGATTTGGAAGTGTTCACGCCGATTCTGGATTTGGAAAGGAAAATGTGGGTCAAGCACTGCTGAGGGCATCTGCCTGCTGCCTCTGCTGTGGAAGAGCTGACAGGCTCCAGGCACCGTGGCTGCAAGAGCTTTCATTTCTGAGGTCTCCTTGTTGCCAAGGCTTGTTTAGATGTGACTTCTATTTGCCTTTTTTCTTTCCCTGATGAAATAGGCAAAAAAACCCCCACAAAACAACTCTGTGATCTTAAGATGGGGATGAAATCATTTGGAGCATCAAAAGGTGCCAGCCTTCTTTGGGGAATAATGTTAACTGACTGAAAACCAGCATATTTCCTCATGAGCTTGTGCTGGGTTTTATCCCCACTTACTTTCCACCTAGCCGTGGAAGCCCATGTCTGTTTTCTCTCCACTTGCCATTTATGTGATCCTGCTTTTGATGCTTGCTTTCAGGGCACCTTCCTGTTCATGCCTGCTTTCAGCAAAGTACATAAACACGGAGCAGCTGGTCACGTGCTGTTGGGCTGCCTGGGGATCGGGCAGTGCCCCTGTGGGCTTGGCTTCAATGAGAAGCCCGGCAGGAGAAGAGGATGGGGAGTGCCGGTGTTTGGCTCTTGCTCTGATAAGACTCTTCTAAAATTGTCAGGGTTCGTTGGCTTCTGGAGGTGACTTTAATCATTAACTAACTCCTTTATCCTGCTGCAGACTCAATGGAGGATGTTTTTGTGTGCAGGTGGTGTGAAGAAAGGTGAGGCTTTCACTCAGTACTTTCCCTAGCTCTGGTGTGTCTGGTGGAGCTCATACAAGAGATTATTTGCTGCCTCACTGTTAAAGAGACAGAATTTTCCCAATGGAGCAGTTGAGATGGGACCCTTGAGAGCCAGAGCTCTGTTAGGTGGCTCCAAGCACTCTGTTCTCCAGAGCCAGCTTTTCTAGAGGGCAAAGCTAGCTCCTTCTGCCCTGGGCAGCTCTGCGTATTCAGTCTCTGACTGCTTACTTCTAGGATCCAGAGCAAAATGTGCTCTGAGGATTGCTGTGTGTGGTGCAAATTGTGACTTCTGGAACCCTCCTGCTTCTCTGCACCTTGTTCTCAAGAGCAGGATAGTTGTCATATGTACTCCCCCCTGGTGTTTTTATTCCTCTCCTTCTCACGTGTATTCTTTACTTAGGGCAGGGATTTGTACAGATAGGTGTCCCATGTGCAGTGCCATCTTGCTGGTCTCCCACAAAACAGGTAAAGGGGGGTGGGGGGGTGTGTGAAGGACAGGGGAAGGCAGGGCTTGGCACCTCTGTGCACTGCCAGTGGAGACTTCAGTGGTATCGCTTCTGTAGGGAAAGCTTTGTAAGCAAGCCAGCTGCTTGAAGGGGCTGAAGAGTCTCTGTCAGATCAGTAACATGCTGAGCACCTCAAGAAAGTGGTATTGAGTTGTGTGAGCTACCAGAGCTTAGACAGCAGCTACTTCAGTCTGACTCTTGGTTCTTTTTCCTGTTCCTTTTCCCATTCCTTCTTCTTTCCTTCTCTTGCTGCTGTAGTTGCTGCATGACACACCAGTAATTTCCATCTGCCTGTGATCTTCAGGGATGTTGCAGCTGCTGTGCCTTTTTGGGCTCTGCTAGGTGTATATTGGGGCTTCAGCTGTTCTGTCCTTAGTACCCTTTCCTCTGAAGTGTTGGGGGGAAAAAAAAATCTAGCTCCAAGATCAGCATACTAGCTGTGGGCCCTGCAGCCTGGCTGTATGATGTGACCTTCCTCCTGCTTGGCTCTCCATCAGTAGGAGCTGATCTGCAGCCCCAAGAGAAGGGGTTGGCAGGTGTCTGCCTGCCCCCTCTGTCCCTATTCTACTGGACATTGCCCTGGAGAAGGAGTTTGGCTTGTTTCTCCCAAGGGGACCACAAAATGCAATCAGGGTCTCCTTTGCTCTCCCTTTAACAACAAAAAAAAGTGGTGGGGAAACTTACACCACATAAAGACCACGCTGCATACTTGGAACTGTGGCACTGGTGTGGAGATGGCTGCAATGACCACTTAGTGAGCCTGTCAGACACTAGGTTTTACCCGTTCTTGGGGACTGGAATGTGTGTGTTTGTATATTTTGCACCTTGTTCTGTGCAAACTGATGCCTGCATGACTGCTGATGGGAGTAAGGACAGGTTTTGGCCTTTTCCCTGCATGGCCTCTATGTGCAGTTAGAACAAGTGACTAGCTGCATTGAGATGTTCTTCTGTCCAAAGGCAGCAGCTTTCTCAGTAGCAAGCTGCCTGCAAGAACACGGTGATTAACACCATGCACGTGTGAGGATGTAAAAGGGAAAAAGGTTGGCAATCTTGACAACAGGAATTAATTTCCCCTCCAGCACAATTGTCCAAGAAGAGCATGGTATCACCGATGAGACCTCCTGCTGGGCTCCTCCTGTGAGGACTATTTCTGGCCTCCCTGGATTTGACTAGCTTGATTAACCTCATCACAGATTTGCAATCTGCTGCTTTTTTGAAATGCTGTATGCAGCCATGGTGTTTTGGGGTTATGATGTTAGGAGAGTTTGTTTTGCCTGTGCATTAGCAGACAGTAAATTTTGGCTTGATTAGAAAAGTAAGTTATTGTGGTCTTGCAGATGTGAAGGCTGTGTCTGCTCTCTACAGATTTCTTGTGTGCACTCTGGATATGCAATTGCACAGCAATATGTCTTTGNGTNTGAACNTATGTNTTTCAGGCAAGAATTATTTAGTATGAGAAAAGAGGTTTGGCTCTGGTGTGAATCCCTGCGTCCACCCTGAGAAGTGCCAGCACATTCTCAGTCTGTCAGTGTGCTGTTGAGGCTTTTGACAATTCCTCCTCGTTGTGGTTCACCCCTTCTGCTCTTCTGAGGCTATGGCTACGCTGCAGTCTTGCAGCATGGGACTTGGGAGACCTTTACCTAGTGTTTTATGCTGGCACAGTGAGTTCAAGCATCAACATTTGCCCAGGATCCTGGACAGTTTGCATAGCGCACAGACATTCATGGAGGCTGTGACTTGCTGCTGTTAGCCTTCAGGCCAGCAGTGCCAAAGTTGCCACAAGACACGTGTAGGCATGTGAAGGCATTGAGTGTAGTCCTAGTTTGATTTCTTTGGGGAAGGGCAAATCTCCTGTTGAATATGGGCTAACACAATGAAATGAACTTGGTGAGATAAGTGGTGTTCATCCATATGCGTTCTCTCCTTGCCCTCAGGAAAGAAAGCAGTGATGGATTCTAGCCCGTTCCTGTCGGAGGCCAATGCAGAAAGAATCGTGAGAACCTTGTGCAAGGTCCGGGGAGCGGCACTGAAGCTGGGGCAGATGTTAAGCATTCAAGGTAAGTGGTAGCGTAGGTCTCAGCTATCCTCCTTAGTGCTGCCAGGTGGGGCAATTGATTTCTTGTGATACATGGTCAGCTGTCTGGAACCAGCCAGTGTCAAGTGAATGTGGAGAGACTAGACAAGTGGCTTTCTCATGTGAGAGCAGTGATGGAGATGTGTTTGATTCTGTTCAGTCTAATCCCAGTATGAAATAACTGTGCACTATATATCACCACTTTCACAATGTCCCTGCTGTGTCGGGCACACAACTGAAATCGGTTGAAAATAAGGTGACAGTGTCTGTGAATTTTAACGCCTGTTAAAAGCAAATGTTGAGAAGCAGAGGTACATCGCACTCTACAGGCCTGTGTCCTGCTAGAAAGGAGGGGGACAGTGGCAAGAACATGATCCTGTTCTTTTTTCACCAAAAGTGGTCAAGGTTATATTCACAGCACTCTCCCATTATAGCAAGCTGTTTGTAGTGTACGTGCTGTGTTGGCACTGAAGCTTTGCTGGAAAGGCCAGTACAGCTGATAATCTTATCAGGTATGAAGAAGCACTGTTTTCATCTTGAGGAGGCTTCAAACTGGTAGTTACTCCATCAGGCTTGGAAGTCAGCAATCACAGGTGAAGGCATGAGTGACGTGAGTCTCTGCACTGAACTGTGAGGTTACTTCTGGGAGGTAGCAGGTGTGCTGAATTCAAACCTTATCTGGACCTATCCACTTTGCTTTCCTGCCCAACTTGATAGGAGAGGAAAGAACCAGCCAAAAATAGCTGTTACACTTGTCTGGAAATAGCTTTCCAGATGTCACTGAAACTGAGTCAGTGTCTGAGTGTTTGAAGTGCTTGGCTTGCTTGGCTTGTGCTTCTACTTGACTTTTTGTAGGTGTTGACTGATGAGGCTGGATCTAGCATTGTATTAAATAACTTGGGCTAGCCAATAAAGCAAGACCAGCTCCCTTTTCCAGAGAGCCCTGATTGTGGCATTTCATCGTTCTTCATTTGCTGATCGCTTGTTTTAGGTGTGTGCCAGGGTGGTGGCAACATGAACAAAGCTAGGTGGGAGGCAGCAGCTGCTGTGTCAAAGGCTGCCATCCATACGCTGTTTTCTCACCCTCTGGAAACTGCCAGGTGCCAAAGGCTGATGGTTCCCAGCGCAGTGCAGATCCAGGAGGAGCTCTTCTGCTCCTTGCTTTCTGTGGCTAGTTCTTCCGGTATGTGGGGTGAACCAGCCGTGTCTGGAAGTCAGCTCTGAAGTTAATGTCTACCATAGGTGGGAATTAATTTAAAATTCTTAGGATGCTGCTGAGTTGCACCTGATGTGTGCCCAGAGCTTGGTCACAGTTGCCCTAGTCTTGGATGTGAGCTAAGAGGCAATAGCTGTGAAAGGCCAGCTCTGAGGAGCAGAAATGCTCTGGATTTTTGTCACTTGCCTGTTGTCTCCTAACATTACTGAGCTCTGGCAGGAGTGTCAAACACTTGCCTATTGACTTCACTTTGGTGTCAAGGACAGAGGCATGTAGCAACCTCGGCGGTGCTGCCCAGCCCTCACTTGACTCCTGTGATGAGTCTGTGGAGCGCTGCAATGCCTGGCGAGAGCATAGGCCCCTGGTAACCTGCTGAGGGACAGCTGAGGTGAAGCAAGTTACACATGTCCAGCAGCGCGGACTATCTGGTTCTTGGGCTGGCTGTTTGGACAGGAGGGGTTCCCACAGTTCCTGCCACTTCATGGGCTGCTCTGTGGCCTGGTGAGCTTGAACTGGCTGCTTCTGTTAAGAGGTGTGTGCTGACTGAGTGCAGGGGCTCTGCCTTGTTCCAGGTGCAGCTGAGCACCTGTGAGCTAAACCACCCAGAAGTTACAAAGCAGCATCCTTAAAAGCCCTGATGCCTGCTTCTGGGAGTCAGTGGATTTGTTAGGGACCCACATCCCCGAAGGTCATGCACGGAGAGGATGCCAAGGGCTCAAAGTCATCCCATATCGGGGGGTGTGTGCTCTGGAAGACGTTGGAAAGGCAGCTGCATTTGCCAGTTGAGAGTGCCCTGCCTTGGCTCTTGCTTCGTGTTTCGTTCTGGTAAGGCCTCATCAGTTTACCACAAAGACGTAAAACCTTATTCATCAGCATGTTGTAAGCCTCGTTTTGTCAGAGTTGCCTCCGCAGCGTGACTGATTTTTGACGTTGCTGCTGAGTTTCTGTACAGTCAATCCGGACTTGCAGGTTTCCTGGCTGTTTGGCGTTGTGCTCGGGAACAAACAGTGGTGGTCAAGCAGCCCCAGTTAAGAATGACCCCTCAGACGAGAGGTTGAAATACCTTGTGAGTTTTTTGGGTGTCCGCAATAAGCAAAATAACAGAAGTTGATCCTAAATGCCTGTGGCAGACCCCGATACCTCGACACAAATGGCTTCTGGGAGCAGGAGTCACTTTTAGTGAGGTCCATTCTCTTTCTGCACACTCATCCTAGGAGGTGTGGGTTATCATGTTACAGCATGATGGTTAATACTTTCAAAATAGAATAGTTTGTGTAATGTTCAGAGGCTTGGCAGTGATACACCATCAGTGATGGAGCAGAAGTTCCAGCGTTTGGGATGCAAATGCAATGTGTAGCCTTCTTGCTGTTCCTGCAAAGCCTGTTAATCTCTGACTTGCAGTGACAGAATGGGAGCTCCTCTTAAAAACTCCCGTTGATTCCACAGTAGAGTTTTGTTAGTGTTTTTAAATGCTGCTCATGGCTTTGGTGGGAATTTCTAAACAATGCTGAGTGTAAATGTCATGTCTCTGCATTATAGTATCTTTTTCTCACCATTCCTTTCCACCCTGCTTCCCAGGACAGTGCTCTTAAGGCAACTGTTTGTTTCCTGGGATAGACTTATGGTTGTGTGTGCATCTGTAAATGCAGGGGAATGATAGATTTTTATTTGAATGTCACAAGCGCATGTGCAGGTTGAATTTTCAAGATTAAAGCTGGTAGCTTGGACTTCTCCAGTGTCGGGAGAGCAGCAGATACATCTAATTCCTCCACAGTCCTTTATGAAATGAAAAATTTGTGAGAACTGGTGGCTTTTCTCTGAGCTGTTCTAGAAGTCCTTGCTCAAAGGAGAGGACTAATCTTTCAAGATGCCTTTATCCCTCCTCTTTCTTATGAGTGTAAGTATTTGCTTGCTAAATCCTTCTGACTCTTAAAATAACTTACTTTTGGCTCAGCTGTCTCTTCTTGTGCCCACTTGTAGTTGCTGTGCATTCAGGTGGTTGTTTACAGTAGCAGATGCTGAATGGTGATTTCTCCAAGAGTTCAGTACTTGCGTAAGTGGTGTTTTACCATTGCACAGCTTTCTAGAGAAGCTGCTGCCCCTTAGGATGAACTGGATTAAACCACGCTGTGAACCTGGGAGTGTTGGGATGACTCTCCAGAGGGTTCCTTCTGTGACCTGTGTTTCTGAGACAGTGTCTTCTCCGAGACCTGAATGCTAGCAAGAAGACAGGCTGGTGGATGACGGAGGCCTGTGCAGTGCACTCTGCTCTTGGGTTTGGGCAGCCTGCCATCACACCAAAAGCCTCCGTGCTGTGCGGAGCTACCCCCTGCTCTCAGCAATGCTGCTGGACAAAGCCAGGGAGCACTATGACAACTGATGCTGGATTCCGGAGCGTAAAATGTTTCTCAGCATGCTTTCTGGTGTATCCATACTTTGTCTTTCCCTTGGTAATTGGGAGGGAGTGCACAGAAACTTCCTCCTGCTGCAGGAGGAGGGTAGCTTAGGAGATGTTTGGGTAATATGCAAGGGTTTTTTTTCAAGAGTGAAAAGGAAGGAGTAGCTTTTTTTTTCCCTTTATTTTACTGTTTGTGCACAGGACTTCTGTTTGTCTCATTTCTAAAGGTGTGATGCCTCCAGAGGTGCACCTCAGGTGCTGCTTCTGGGTATGGAGAGTTTCTGAACTAGCATTATTTCCAAAACCTTCACTGGGGTGTGCTTGGGGGCAGGACAGCCTGGCTTGTCTGGATGCAGTTGTATGTTTCGTGTGCTGAAGAATTGGAGAATGCAGTGCCTGTGTGACTGCCGCGTGCTTTTCCCTTGGCAGATGATGCCTTCATCAACCCCCATCTCCAGAGGATTTTTGAGCGTGTACGTCAGAGTGCTGACTTCATGCCGATAAAGCAGATGATGGTGAGGAATATTCCTTCCTGCTGATCAGGGGAGGAGGGACAATAATGGAATGAATGTCACCTGTGACATACCCCAGTAAGGGAGGTAGATGGGGATTTTTAAGAGTATTCTTTCAGTAAGTGTTGCATGTTTTCAGTTGTGGGTAACATCTGATTCCTTATCTCAATTATGCCTTTTCTCTCCAAAACATTGAGGCTCAGCTCTAGACAGAGGGAAAAGTGTGGGGTTTGTGTCCCGAGACTATGCTGATGGAACAGGATGTTGCATACAAATATGATTATAGGGTCTTGTTGAATGTAGCCTTCTCTTCTGTATCCTCTTGTCTTTCTCCTGGATGTTAAGCCAGTGTCTAGGAGTGCCTACATCCCATTTTAGAAACAGACTTACAAACCTTAGTCTGATGAGAATTAACAGCAACTTTGTGCTTACTTTTTGGCTTAAATCTAACCCACCATCAAGACAAGCCAGAGTGAAGCAGACTAAGATTGCTTTTCCCAATGTACATGTTCTCTTTTTCTCTCTACTTCCCTCTGTAAATTAAGATGTGAAAGGTGATGCAAAAGGAGTTGCCAGCACTGCTTCTGAAAAGCCAGAACTGAAATATGGCAGTCTGGCAATGTAGCAAAAAAGCTGTTAAAGCAGGCTGTGATGTTTAATTGGCTGTGATGTTTAATTGTCAATATTGCCTTAAAGAGAATTGCTTCTGTTCAGCTTGACAGCATGATGAAAGAGGAGAGATATCTAACTCCTTGCTCATTTTCTGGGAGACAACAAGTGGCACCAAAAAGGGGACTTATGTACTGCTAAGTCAGTGATGTTTGTGCTCAAGTTCTCTGTACTTTTGGCCGCGGCGACAGAGCCTCACGCAGATCTGATCAGCATCTCTTTAGTGCTGGGGGAGCACTGCTGGTTGGACCACTCCTCGCGATGGTTTGCAGTGATGAGGAAGGGAGGACAATCTAGAAAGTAGGGTATAGGTACTCAGAACTGCTGTATGCTGTGTGAATCACCTTAGAGGAATGTGATTTCCAATAGTGAAAATCTTAAATTTTTGTTTCTCATACCCTGATGCTTTCTTTTTATTTGTAGAAAACGCTGAACAATGATCTTGGCCCCAGCTGGAGGGATAAACTGGAGTCCTTTGAAGAACGCCCCTTTGCTGCTGCTTCAATTGGTCAGGTTCACCTGGCACGCTTGAAAAATGGGAAAGAAGTTGCCATGAAAATCCAGGTGGGCTTTACAGACCAGCCTTGTCTCTTGTGTGTGCCCAAGAGAAGGGCAGGGGAGCTGCATAACTGTGTTTACTGCTAGACAGATAAGAAACATTTTAATGGAAGTCAAAACTTGGGTCCAGCAATATCTTACCTAGTGCAAGCAGAAGGGGAAGACAGAAAAAGTTTTTCAGTCTCTGACTCCAGATGAGCGGGAGACGTTTCATAGGTATATCACTGCAGCGTGGGGATAACGGTGGTGAGGGACTGCTTGTACTTTTAGGGCTGTATGTGAGCCTCCTACCTGCTCCATAAGTCAGTCTGCTCTCTGGGATGTGTACGTGCCCCTTTCGGGCCCACAGCCTGAAGGTTAAAGAAGTTTTAAGTGACAGGCAGGCACTGACTGTTGAGCAGTGGCAGTCTGATGATGCAGGAGGGTATTCGCCAACTCAGACTAAAGCTGTCAGCAACTTCAAGCAGGTATTTCTAACAGAATTAAGTTCCAGAGCTGAAACCCCTTGTAGAACATGGTTTATAATCCACAGGAGTGGTGTCCTGTGCTGACGGAGCAGCGTCCCAGGCAAAGTTGGTAGCTGCTTGGCGTTTTTTGTAAAGTGGGGAGACTTTAGAAACAGTGTGGATAGGTACTGATGTCTTCTGCTAAAGCTACTTGTGTCCAAACTACTCTCTGAAGTTAGGCCAAGGTGACAGAAATGGAAAGTTAACCCTGTGACATCAGCACGTGTTCTGCTCCACAGCAGTGTAGGCTGGTTGCTTGCTTGACCAACGAGGTGAGAACAGGAGGCATCTTTGCCAGGGCTGGGCTGGGGCCTCACCGCTTGGCCTGCTGCTGTGTATGAAACACTCTGGGGCTGCCAATGGCCTGTCCTTTCAGCTGTAGTAGGGAAATGACTGACTGCCATCTCTGCTGCGATAGCTGTGTGTCTGAGAACCTTTCGCGTGTTGGAAGAGTCGCTGTCAGAGGACCTGAACAGGCCATTCTGGTTGCAAGGAGCTGCATCTTAGCCTGTCTCTCTGTCCCCCGTTTTAGATGCTGGGCTTTAAATAAGCTTTCAGAGGAGGGCTGTGCGGCTCAGGTATGCCCTGGTTCATTGCCAGGCTGTAGGTGGCTGTGTTATGGGGGTCAGTGGATGTTGAGCTGAAAGGTGTTTTTATCTTACTTTGTACAACCGGGTCATCAAGTCTCAACACTGTCCTCTCCTATTCTGTCCTGCAGTATCCTGGAGTTGCCCAGAGCATCAACAGTGATGTTAACAACCTGATGACTGTCTTGAGCATGAGCAATATTCTCCCTGAAGGTAAAAACCAGAGACCCTTGGCAGACCCTGTGTTCCTGCTGGCACATTTTGAGTTCTGCCAACCCCTTTCCAGCAGCACATGGCGTACTTCTCTCCATAGACTGGAGGGAGGAAACAGTCTCAGGGAAATGGTGAAAAGGACTTAAGAATTGCTAAGTCTGCCAAGGAGATCTTCTGCAGAAAGCAGTAGAGGTGGTGGATGTGGGCATCCACCACCATTGTGGGTGGCAGGGCCAACTTGGGGAGCCAAGCTCTGCTCTCTTCTCCTGCAGCAGGGCATGTGCCTGCTTCAGTATCCAGTCTGTGGGCTGGAAGTGCACCTGTGTTGGGTTTTTCCTGGCCATGTATATGCATGCATCTGCCAGAGTGATGTGCACTTGTCTCTGGGTGGTCTTTTAGTGAAGGACCCACAGGAACTCTAGGCAAAGTATAAAGTGTCTGGGTATACTTGCTTCTGATGACTTTCCAGGCATGAAGTGTGGGCAGTGTTCAGGTTAGGTAGGCTTGCTTTGCACATTTGGCAGAACTCATTCTTCTCTGTCTCCCTCCATGCCTGCCCTTCTCTGCTCTTCCCAGCCAGAGTTGTAGAGAGGTGGAGAACCTGGAGCTTGCTCAGTGTCCCAGCACATGCATAAGTCCCTTTTCCCACAGGGAATGCAGGACTTGCTACTCCTTTTTCCAGATAATCTGCCTGAAGCAGCTGTAAATATTAGTGGGACTGTACAAATACTGCTTTAAAATCAGGCTGGGTGCTGATGAAACCTGGAACTGTTCTCTGGTGGCCGGGTGGGACCCTGCAGAGGCTGCTGCAGCCCCAGTTGTGTCTGGCCCAAGTAAATTGGTTTTCCAGCTCCAAGACAGAGAAGACTGGACTTGGCAGCTCAGGCGCTGGCTACATGCTGCTGCAGTTCACTGTCTCAGTCATGCTGACTGTTTCTGCCTGGCAGTGCCTGCTCCCAGTTGCAGGCAGATATGTTTTGGAGCCTTTTTTGCTGCTTTTGCCCAGGCTAGTGTTTGGGTGCTGCTGCTCCTTGGTGTGTGTCTCTGCACAGCCATGCCAATACCAGGAACAGACAGCTTGGGCTGTGGGGTGGGAGCCGGGGGAGGACGGAGCCCATGCTGCACAAGAATGGTGTGGATATACCTTGTTTTAGGAGCAGCTGTGTAGCCTTGGCCTGAGATTACCCGCAGAACCTGTATCTAGTTGGAAATACACTTTGGCTCTCTGGGGCCTCTTCTACTCTTCAGCTCAGAGTCGGCTGGATGGCAGGTTGCTCCTCAGCTGCAGCTCTGGAGAGCTTAGCCCGAGGGGCTCCTTTTTTCCTAGCCTACTCTCTTGTCTGCTGTTTGACTTTCAGGTTTGTTCCCTGAGCATTTGATTGAAGTCCTGAGCAGAGAGCTGGCCCTGGAGTGTGACTACCAGAGAGAAGCTGCCTGCGCAAGGAAATTCCAGTATGTTCACACCATTGCCTTCCACCCCTCCCATCTCCGTACGTGCCTCTGAAATGCAGGAGAGGTTGCTTAACTTCAGGGGCGGTGGGGAGATGAATGCCATGCTCTGGGATGTAGCACAGAGGAAGGGTGTGTGTTTGTGGCCTGAGCTGTCCGCTAGAATTACCACCTTGTCTCAGCCAGGTGTATTTTCATTCAGCTGAAATGTGATAGCCTATCCTCTTTCCTTCAGCACGAGCCTGTCTGTCTTACCACGTGTGAAGGTACTGCAGTAATTCTTGAGATCAGGTTGCAGGGCTGTTCTGTATGTTCTTGTGTCAGCCTGTTGTCAGCTTCTCCCATCTTTTAGTCTAGGAAGTTTTCAGTTTAGCTCTTTTACAGCAATTTAACACCACCAGAACTGCCTGTTCCCTTAGCGTGCTGTAGCAGTGGGGTCCAGATTGTTCTTACATGAAGGCTGGGTGAGGCAGAGCTGCCGGAGGCTGGATGCCCCTCCTGTCCCTCTGTGGAACTGCCCCTGTGGCATTGCTCCCCTTGGAAAAGGCCTGTTTCTTCCACCCCTGTAGTCTGGCTGTGAAATGAAGTGGGGTGAGCAAAAGAGCCCAGTGCCCCTCTATGTACCAGCCTGGAGCCCTCCTAATACCGCTGCTCTGGCAGGAGATGTGACCTCGGGAGCCGGCAGCGGCTGTAAGTCACTGACGTGCTTTCTGGTGACTTGATCCCTACTGTAACTGCTGAGGAAAACATCTCCTGGCAGCTTCGGCCAGGGTGTGGGGAGAGGCTGCTTGAAGGGGCTGTGTGCTGTGCGAGGTGGTGCAGAGGGGCCTGGATGAAGTCAGGATTCCTAACCTTTTTTCCTCTCCTTTCTCCATCCCCTAGGGAGCTGCTGAAAGACCACCCCTTCTTTTACGTTCCAAGAGTAGTGGATGAGCTGTGCAGCAAGCATGTCCTGACTACAGAGCTGGTGTCTGGCTTCCCCTTGGATCAAGCTGTAGGGCTGAGCCAGGAGATTCGGAACGAGGTACTGCGGGGCGGTCTGCTTTCTCCCCGCGCGCAGAGCGGCGTGTTCCGCCTGCCTGGCGACTGGTGGATCGGGGCGGGGGGGGCTTTGTGGAGGGGCAGACCCTGAGCAGCGCAAAGCAGGGCTGGAGCTGGGGACTGCCTGGAGCCTCTCGGGAATTTGGCGGCAATGTTGGAGTCTCCCCAGGCTGGTCTAGGCCTTGCAGGCACCAGCACTCAGCAGGGAGGGGTTGGAGGGGTGAATGGCAGGGGCGGCTGAAGGGGGGAAGTAGCTGAGCTGCGTAACTCCTAGATGCCCTGTTTCTGATGACCTGAAGTTTGGGAGGGATTGTCAGCTAGGGAAAAGGGGTCTTGTTTTGCAGCTGCTCTTTTGGGCAGGAGTGCAGAATCATCTCAGTGCAAGCGTTTGGGTGTCATCTGCTCCTGTGGGACTGAGCTGTGCCGCACAGGGCTGCTGGAAAAGTACCTCCCGGTAAACAGGAGGGGGGATGCGGGGATGGGTAGGCGGTGATGCTGAATATAGCGAGGGATCGGAGTGCTGTGGTGGGACAAGCAGCTGCTCCAGTAGCAGAAATAACTGTCCTGGTATTTGGATTTATTTTTTTTGTTTGTGTGTCTTGGTGTGAGCTGTCAGCTGTTAGCAGGTCACTGGGGAAGGGGGCAAAGTATGTTCCTCTAGATAAACAGATCTCAGCATCATACTAGACTTGAAGCTATGCCAGAGCTGGCTGCCTGTGACCCCTGAGCTCTCTGTGCTTAGGGCTTGTCCCCTCTGATGAGCTGATGTATCATCAGGGCTGCTTTGAAAAGGCCGTGAGGTGGGGGTGTTACTGCAGGAGCAGCTCTTCTTTCCGATAAGCAACTGGCCTGGCTGACCCACAGCCTTCTGACCCAAATGGCAGTGTCTGTAGCAGGGTCTGGCGTGCATTTGGTGCTTTCGTCCCTTCCTCTTGGATGTGATGTTTCACTCAGCTTCGCAGAGGCTGACGAGGGGCAGAATGAGGCTGGCAGTTCTGCTGAATAGGCTCCAGCTTAAATATCCTCATAGAAAAGCTCTGCTGCAACATGTAATTGAGCAGCAGGCTCTTCAGGGACTGCTACTCTTGCTTCCCCCGTGCCTGTCAGTCCCAAGATGTGGGTCTGCTGCTCTTCCCTCAAGCTGGGTCAGTGCTGAGCCCAGTAGAAGACCTGACTGAGGAGTACATGTTGGGTGTGTGTATCTAGTGAAGACCTCTTTCAGTAATGGTTTGGGCCTAGCTCTGTATGTTGTTTGGCAGCTTTACAGGAAGAGACTCTCATCTCTAACTTCTTCGGGCCTTTAAGTTAAGATGCCCTGGAACTGCATCTCATTTCTCTGGAGCTGCACTGGCTTCATTTTGGCCTGGGTCCTGGAGGACTTTCCACCAGGGCAGGCCACAATGTTCTACTGGCCTCCTCCACTTCTGCTTCTGGATCCCTCTTCAGACTGTGAAGGTGTTCTTGGACCTGAAAGCAGCAGCCAAGTGCTTAGTGAAAGCTGGGAAGGTAAAAGGCAGGACCAACACACAAGTAACACATGCAGTTGGATGACCCTCGGAGCCTGCTGTTCTCAGCTGCCAGATACAGGGTAGCAGCCTCTCTGGAGGCACATCCAGGGTCTGACAGGAACTAGAGCTCAGGCTGATGTGAAAGTTGCATGGCATCTGTGCTGTCTGCTAAGGTTGTCCCATGGCAGGTCTGGTCTGGGAAGCTCTCTCATGCCTCTTCAGGAGTTCTGCAGCATGGGAGCAGATAGTCCCTGCCAGTGTGATGATGTGTTCCCTGTTAGCTAATACCTGCTGTAAATTACATGTGTGAGGAGGGCTTGCTGCCCTCCTGACTGGCTTCTTTCTCTGCTTGCTTTTCAAGATCTGTCACAACATCCTGGTCCTGTGTCTGCGGGAGCTGTTTGAGTTCAGGTACATGCAGACTGACCCAAACTGGTCAAACTTCTTCTATGACCCGCAGTTGCACAAGGTAAGCCCAAGCAGCTGTTTTCACCAGCTTTTGATTATTCCCCACTCCAGAATTTAACGAGCCTTTACTGAGATTCTCTGATTCCTGTCCTTGAGCCTTGGGCAGGTAGGACAGCTGAAACCTGTCCCTTTGCCACTTGCCCTCACTTGGTCTGGGTGGGAGAGCAGGGCTTCCGTAACCCTAGCTGGCTGCCCGTCTTTGGCCTTAGATCCAGTCATAGCTACTTCCTTACCGCCGGGTCTGTTTTGAAGCTGGGAAGTTGCAGCTGGCAGTGCTCTACAAGGGCAGTCCTGAGCCAAGGACCCTTTTAGCTGAATGCTCTTGTCTTGTGCTGTGCTGAAGATACAGGTGTCTGGGGAAGCAATTGCAGATGTCCTGCTTGTTGGTTTGGCTGCTTGCTTGTGCCCGGCAGAGCAGATGGAATTGCTTGTTCATCCCCGAGGTCTATGTTGGAAGGTGCTGGGAAAAGGTTCTGTGCAGCTCTGTCCCCGCGCAGAAAGCCTGAGCGGAGTTATCGCTGGGCAGGTGTGACAGCGTGAGCATAGGCCATACCTCCCCTGCTATGTGCTAGCGCAAAGGTTTGTGCTGCTGTCGGGGGGGAAGCTGAGCTGCAGCGGAAAGGCTCTCAAGCCAGCTGAGCTTTCTGAAGACATCAGGAGTCGTCTTAAGGTCTCACTCTACTTGAGTGGTTGACGCTGTAATGCAGATGGGTTTGTCCATTTCCAGGTGGCCCTGCTGGATTTTGGAGCAACGCGAGGGTTTGATGAGAAGTTCACAGATCTCTACATAGAGGTGAGGACTTGCAGTGTGTCCTAGAGTGCTGTACTGGGGGTATTAGGCAGAATTTTGCAAATACTCTATCTATTGGCTGTATCACTTTGTACTTAAATACGCTCTGGGTGTGGAGGGAAGCAGGGCTGGAGGCAAGAGAGATCTCTCTTCTGCCTGTCTGCTGCAAGCCTCTGGCTATCTGAGTTCAGGTGTTTAAATTGCATGACAAATGTGGAGAACTGTAATGTTGCTTACTGGGAGACTCGGGCAGCATATCGGAGCGCTCA